>Ga0123339_10002929_pt1 | contig 11463 bp, 14 predicted proteins | sample lystaG_FD_89956 | JGI IMG/M metagenome (GOLD analysis project Ga0123339, IMG submission 89956) | Glacier valley bacterial and archeal communities from Borup Fiord, Nunavut, Canada, to study Microbial Dark Matter (Phase II) -... | ecosystem: Environmental > Aquatic > Freshwater > Ice > Glacier ... | reverse complement strand
GATGGTCTCGGCATAAAACCTAGCGGCGGTAATACATTCAGCTACTTCAAGCTCTCAGATGGGTATTGTGTACAGGCATCACGAAACAACGGCTTGTCTTTCTTTTTTGCGTCGTTGTCAGGATCTATTACAAAAGGTACGTGTAGCCAAGTAGCCTCTCTGGATGTTAAAAACCTTGGTGGCAAAATGATTGCAGGATGGGCCTCTCACGACCTCACGACGCTAGTGCAGGATGAGGGTAATTTTGGTATTAAAAACGGAATGGTCTCGACATACGTTGATTTTGTTCAGTCACCTAATTTTCCTGTTGACTACCTCACGGCGGCCGAAAGTAGAGGCGCTACCCTACTTATCTCGCTCGAGCCCTGGAACTGGAGCGCTCCTGCCAACCAACAGCCAACATTTGCTCCACGAGTCATTGCGGGTGGTGGTCAAGATGCACATATTACATCTTGGTTTCAAGAAGCACAGCAGTACGCACACAAGGCCCAGATAATTGTTCGCTTTGCACCTGAAATGAACGATACAGCTCGCTCATGGTCACCTGGAATCGGCACTGTCGGCTATTCAGAGGCTACGCCAGCAGAATATATTGCCATGTGGCGCCATGTTGCAGCCATTCGTGACGCTGTTGCTCCTGACGTGCTATTAATGTGGAACCCGCTCAATTACGGGGCAGGCTCGTATCAATTTGAATCGTTTTACCCTGGTGATGCCTATGTCGATGTACTTGGGCTAGACGGGTTCAACTGGAGTGATCAACGTGCCGGATCACCAGGCTGGCAAGACTCAACTGCAGTATTTGGATTTGACGACCCAACAAACGGCCCAGTTCCACGCATCAAAACACTGGCGGGTTCAAAGCCTTGGGGAATTGCCGAGACCGCCTCTGCCCCTGACGTCCCTGCGTATTTCCAGTCAGGAGGAAAGTACTATACGTCATATGGTTCCTGGGTATTTGACTGGCCGAACAACCCTCCGTACGAGTCGACCGCGAGTGACTGGATTACACAAGAAGGCTGGACACGCATGCTCATAAGACGTGCTTACAATTCAGGCGCAAGCTTCGTTGATTTATTCCACACTAACAAAGAAACTGACTGGAGACTGACCGACACAGCGCCCGGAAAAAGTGTGTTTACTGACTCTCAGGCTTGGAATAATAAGATTACGGGTGGGTTACGCTAGTCATGGTTTCTTGGCAATGACCATAATCCAAGTTGCACTAGAGCCGTCAGATGAATCAACCCAGGCGTTAATATCAGTAAATCCTATCGTATGTAACAATTCGACGATACCATCTTTTGACCAATAATTGAAAAATCGCGGAGCCATACCTTTATTATTCTGCCACGCTTCCCCTTCTCCTTGTTTCAAGGTTAAGGAAAAAATTCCTCTGGGCCCTAGTGCGTCGTATACTTTCTTTGCTGTAAATTTTGTTTCTGTGTCATTAAAATGAAGGAATACGGCGTTCGCTATAATTAAGTCGTAATTAGCACCTATATCATCAGTAATAATATTTAAAATATGAGCAGTCGGGTCTTCTTTTATAAGTAGATCGACAAAACCTTTCGTAGCGTCTGTTTTCTCAACATAGAGCCCTTTTTCCTCGATAATCTTCGCGTCTCGTCCGTAGGCTGAACCTATTTCGAGAATCTTAGCATCAAGCTTCAGTGTTTGAATACTCTTATCTATCCAATCTTCAACAACAGCTCCTCGTTTATTTGGAGTGTTCTGTATGTATTCATGAATACTTGCCTCATAAGACTCGATGGTCTTTTTGTTTGCGTCTTTCATTAGGAAAAGTATAGCAAAAAGCCGATTATTTTTTGACTGAAGATTTCTTTTTTACAGCCTCACCTTTACGTATATACAGGCGCGGTGATTTAAGGATTGGAAGCTGGAGCCATATAGGCACCTTAGCTTGGAAGCCTATGTAAAAGAACAGCACGACAGATAACACGATGGCGCCAATACCTACCCATATCATCATCCCGCCAAAAATTTGTCCGTAGGCATTTGCACCGATACCAAGAACAAGTAAAAGACCTACCGGACCAGCATATTTGTTCAAAGCAGACGCCCCAAGCCAGGCACCAACCGTCAAGGGCAATGCTACGCCGCTGATAGCGAATGAGATTGCGATAATCGTATACCACTGCGGTGCATTTGATGCACCAAATATACTATCTCCAAGTATGCCAAGCCCTGCGCCGATGCCGGGACCAATAAATATCCACGCCACTAGCCAATTCGTTGCTGTCTGAATAAATTTGTCGCTGTTACGATAGTTGGTATTTTCGTAGCGACCATCGCTATTCTTCTTTTGTGGCTTCGTTGTCATGGTATCACTATCCCCGTTCCAGTTACGTATTCGTTACCTTCAGCGTATCATATACCTTCATGATTCCGCTAACTGACGGTGGATGGATAATACTCGGCTTCTTTGAGCGTAAAACTAGTCTCCAAATTGAAGACTAGTTTTATTGTGACTACCCCCTGACAAACCTAGCGGATGAGCTTCGAACTTTTACTGCTCGGATCAAATAAATCATGCAGCGGGTCGTCAAACCTTACGAAAGGAATGTCGCCAACCGTATCGTGCTCCGCAAGGTGGGGGTATTGCTTTTTGTACGCCTCCATGACATCTCCGAAAACAGCCTCGTTCCAATCAAGTCCTAGTTGATTCGCCATTGTCTTCAGGGCGTCTTCGCTATCCGCCTCTATTTCAATATACGGATCTAGCCACGGCCACAAATCAAGGACAATCTCCACCTCACCCAGACGCCAGGTTTCACGTTTTGATTCCTGAAAGGACGTGTGTGGAAGTCCGGCTGCGACTAGCAGATCAACCGTTGATTGAAAATCGCTGACGGTGATTTCAATTTCTTTTGCTCCATCGACAGACAGAGCGTCAAATTGCTTGTACGTTGCTGTGACTTTATCGCCTTCGTCCCTGACTCGAAGAAAAGCATTTTTAGACTTCATAAAATCCGTATCGATGACTACCCGGCGCATCAGCCTCATTGGTTGTTCGAGTAGTGCGCCTATTTCTTCTAATTTACCTCTAATTATGTCGTGATCAACATTAACAAACTTTACTTCAATCTCGGTATTCATGTGTTCAGTATAGCAAACAAAAACCTCTGAACTAACAGAGGCTGTGATGCTTGTGGTGGCCCTAGTGGACGAGCTTCGAACTATTCGCTGAAAGTATATACTCAACAGCTTCTGCGAATCCATCCTTATCTATGTCACCCACTACGTGATCAGCAACTTGCTTTAACACTTGTTCGCCGTTTCCCATAGCTATGCTTAAGCCGCACTCTTTAAACATAGTGACGTCATTTGCACCGTCGCCTACACAAGCTGCCCTATATGCTTCTACACCTAGCATTGATAACAGCCTCTTGGTCGCAAGTCCTTTATTCGCTTGATCACTTAACACCTTCAAGCCAGATTGCGTATCGAGTCCTGCGCCCTCGTTGACGACATAGAATATACCTTCAATATTTGATAACTTTTCCAAGAGTATATCAACGTCGCCTTTATCTACAAGCGACCAAATAGAAGTTATCGTACCAATATTCTTTTGGGCGGGTGTGAGATTTATGGGCTGTGCACCACCTAGTGTTTTACGCAGCATGGCAATGACGCTGTTTGATATTTCAGGTTCCATATTAGCTTCAAATAAGACTTCCCCACCTGGTATCATACGTATTGCCGCACCATCAGAAAACACGCACGGGCCAGCGATACCGAGTGAAATCACTAAGTCTTTGGATTCTTCGTAAGGCCTTCCAGTTACTGCTGCGACTTTTATGCCCAATTTATGCATTTTTTCTATTGCCTGAATGGTACTCTGCGATATAAAGGCGTCGGCCTCTGCCAAAGTCGAAAGGTCTGGGCGATATTGAACGAGAGTACCGTCTATGTCAGCAACGACAGTTTCGTAAGATCTGGAATTCATGGAATTAGTATAACAAAAAGTCTCCAAAACGGAGACTTTCTTCAAGGTACTTATGCTTGGCAGACCCTTGTGGAAGAACTTAAAAATTTCATCTACTCAATATAATCTTTTGGATAATTTAAAAGGAAATCATTTGCATCTTGTTGTTCCCAGCTGATCAGTGCCTCGTCAAAAGCAAATTTGTATATTTCACGAGTATTATCAAAAATTAAGTCTGACCCCAATCCATCAAGCTCGCTTCTTGTAACCCATCTTAAATCAGCCGACTCATTTTTAGCAATACTTAGACTAGGATCTTCAGTCGTAATAAACCCATATTCAATGTCCGTATGAAAATGACCACCCGGAATGTCATGAGTATTCATCGAGAGTGGATACGGGTGCTGGACCACCTTTGTCATCTTTTTGACCCTAAACGAAGGCTGAAGTATACTGAGCTGACTTAGCATATAGCCAGACTCTTCGGTCAACTCATGTGATATCGCCTGCCATGGTGTCTCATCAAGCTCAACATGACACCTATAGGCAGTAAAATATTCAATTTTTTATGCATATGCAATAACGCCTTAGGTTCGGATGAATCTATCTTCAATATATATGCTGTAACGGTTAGGTCATGTTGATGAGGCTCGGTGTGTATATGTGACATTATTTAGCTTTTGTTAATGTCAATTATTTTAATAACTTCTCTCAGATATGGGTTGCCGCCCGGAAACATGTCAATAAGCGCAAGTGAATTCAACTCCCGACTCTCTCGCACATTAAGATATCCGCTCTTTTGCTTTGTAACGTGGCCTATGTATCCAGACTTTGTATATTGAGGATCGTTGAATGAGGCGCCTTTGTCTAAGAGCAGACCAACTACGACATAATGAAGTTCAACTAAATCCTTGGATAGGTGCAATAATGTCACTTCAACCTCTTTTTTTCTGCCAAAATAAGCCGTACGTTCGCCACTTATCTTCACAGAGCGACCCTCACTAGAGGTGCTTAGTTTAGAAATGAAATCGTCCTGAATTGAATCTATCGCAAAAGTATCAGCTAATGTAACATGCATAGGCCAATTACTTGATTCAAAAACCTGGCCTTCCGATATGGGCTCCAACGGGCTAATAATCGTGTATTTCTGAGTGAATGTCATACCGCTATCATAGCAAAAATCCTCCAAACTGGAGACTAATTTCATTGTACTTATGCTTGGCAGCCCCTAGTGGACGAGTTTAGAACTTTTTCTTAGCTTAAAAGTTCAAATTCGTTTTTCAACTGGCTCAGTCCAACTATTGAAATGTAGCTAGATACCGGACTCGCCGTAAGCTTATCGACTAGTTCATCAAAAGTAACTAGCGTTGCATCATATCCACTTTCAGAAGAGGTCACCTTATCTAGATTAGGCAGATCTGCCTCGATGTAATAGCAAACCTCGCTCGTTACATATCCAGGAGTATCGTCAATAAAACTAAACTCTACTCTGTTATTTCGAGACAACTCACGATAAGTACTCAAGGTAATCTCTGATTCATATAATGATTTTGCAAGCTGTAGAGTGATGTCACCATCGAGATCTATTTCTGAATTAAGTGTTGCGCTAAAATCACTTTCGTCTATCGCCTGTTCGTTTGATGTTAAGACAAGGAGCTTACGAGTAATAAGGTCACGAATGATAAGAGTAGCAAATGAGAGCTTTGATTCTTTTTCGAAACCTTGTGAGAAGTTTTTGTGCATAAAAACAAAATACCACAAAACGCGGTATTTGTAAATTGCTTAAGCTTGGCAGCCCCTAGTGGACGAGCTTAGAACTTATATACTATTTAACAGAGAGGTTTAAGATAATCAATATTATCAGGAGCGCTGGAATAGAAACTATTAAAGCAGTTAGTAGAATTCTATGATTCTTGGTCATTGGTTTAATAACCTTTATGCGAGCCTCACGTGCCACTGCCCTGGCTTCTCTTTCTGATTCTATGATTATTCTATCTGTTTCGTCTAATGCGTCCAGCCTCTCTGCGAATACGTCACTTAGCATACGTCGAATCGAACCTAAATGGTCAGAGACACTAAATATTCCTATCATCACTAGGAACATCATAATAACAAGTAGGGCGATCATTACGGGTATCGCAATAGTCAGCCATGCATAGCCTTCGGCTGCGTTTAACGTCAGGTTTGCATCATTTGTAACTGCAAATATATTCATTGTTGCTATCTTATACCAACAGTTCACTGCAAACAAGAAATAGACCACAATCCTGTAGTCTATTCAATCATAAGTTCTATTGCAACCGCTAGTAAATGAGCTTCGAACTTTCCATGATTGCATTTTTTTGTAAATATTCCTTAGATTTGCAATCTCAAACAATCGGACTATTATTAAATCAAGCATGAGTAGCCTAAGAAACATACGCCTACGCATAGCCATTTTATTGGTATTTATTACTCTTGTAGGGACTGTCTCAATAACCATTCAGGCGTCTCCAGTATTCGCACATAGAAGCGGCTGTCATAGATGGCATTCTTGCCCGAGTGATTCAGGGAGTTATTCTTGCGGCGATACTGGATATAGTAACTATTGCGCCACACCTACATACAATACCTATGCACCTCCGACTATCACAACAAAGAACGAAACTGTTGAGCAGAGCATACCCGTACACGAGACGACGATCTATAATCCAAATGAATATGGTGAATATAAAAAATTAGTCACCGCCGGTATTGAAGGGCTGCAAACGCAGACCACTGCAGTGACATACAGCGATGGAGTCGAGACATCAAGAGGAACTGCCTCTATGTCAACTGTACGCTCGCCAGTTAATACTACATACGAAGTAGGTTCTCGAAAAAAACCGACGGCATGGGTAGATTACATTACAAAAAGCAACAAACAAAGTTTTTGGAGTTTCTTAGCATCTGAGTATGATATCTCTGCTTCCGCACAGCCTAATAGTGACTTTGCTCTTATTAAGAATGGTCGGGTCATAAGGCTCGGCAAGTCGAGTAAGGACGGAATGCTGAATTTTGAGAGTGTAGGCTTAAAAACAAGTGATAAGTTATCAATAGGAACATATGCTGGAGGCAAATTCCTATGGTTCATGCCAGCCGCAACTAAAATTTCCGAACTCTCAACAGTCGATACAGATAAGCTTACTGTTCTATCTGAATATGACAGCAATCGCAACAAGACGAGTGACAGGACCGAGGAGAAGCATGTTACTGAAGTGTGTTCAAAAGACGTAAGAGATGCATATATTTCGTCGTTAGACAAAACAGAATCTATGTTTTTAAAGTCACAGGATTCTGTAAGAATATACTACACTGAAATTCCTTGCGACATTAAATTATCTAGTCAATGAGTATGCTAAAATTGTACCAATCAAAAAAACTCTGATAATTTAACAGAGGTCAACGTGCTTATGGCAGCCCCTGGTGGAAGAGTTACGAACTATTTTGAAGTAAGTGAGGCTATCGCCAACTCGAGTTCATCTACGACTATCTCGTACTGCTTACTAATGGGTGTATTTTCATATTTTTTTGTTCGATAAAGTTCATAAACTGAAACCCTAGGAGGTTCGGCATTCTTGTCAAGAATAACACCCAACTCAGAGTCAATATTAGAGCCATCAATCGCCGCCCGCTTATGCTCAAGTGTATTTTTTATTTCGCCATCGTATGTAGCAGCGCCATCATCAGTCATGCTTCGTAAAACTACATCTTCTTGTGGAGGGAATAGAAAGGTGTGATCTGCAGTGGCAACAGTAGCGTTTATATTCTCACCTGTAACTGTCCTATATCGTGCATCTTCGGTTCCAAGTGCGCCAAGCTGCGCAACAATCCTTTTGTAACGTAAGGTGACGTCTTCCATAGAACCTTCAAATTCACCTAATAGAACAGCCTGTGAGCCCCAGTGCGAGACACCAGATTCAGATAAAACAGCATTCTTATATAACATTCCTGCATACTACTATCATTCTTCTGTCAAGTCAAGCCTTAACAAAATAGACTACTGAAAAGTAGTCTATTTTAAACATAAGCTCTATGGCAGCCCCTAGTGGACGAGTTTAGAACTTTTAAGCAGGAAAATCCTTTCGCGTAGTAGAAATAAATTTCTTTTTTCTTTTTATAAAATCGGTCTTATATTTTTGACTATCGTCATCACTAAGTAAGCCCACATCTAAAGATATTATTGTATCGTGTATCCATTTTTCAAATATTTCAGCTTCTCTTACTACTTTATCTCCGCCTACTATTCCAATCACGGCCATAGACTTATTGAGGTCTTTTCTAGCCGCGTTAGCAATTCTTCCGTCTCTCTCGGCCGAGGGTCGACCTGCTAATACAGAAAGACCGTATTTAAAATAAATATCGGCACTTAAAACAAAATCGATATAAGCTTGCTTCTTATCTTCAATCCATCGTTCTGACTTTTTGATTTTTCTTTCAACATATTTATCAACGAGTAAAAAAACATTTGCTATAACAACCCCGCCTACTACACCTATTAAACCAATCCAAGCATTGTCCATATATACAGAATAACAAAAAAGCCTCCAAACTGGAGACTAATTTCATTATGCTTAAGCTCGGCAGTCCCTAGTGGACGAGCTTAGAACTAAGCCGTTTGAGCCTGAGTAGCTTGTTCGATCAACTTGAGCCTTTTTTCCATGGATCCATGAGCTGCTTTTTTGATATTTTCGGTATCATTAACAAAGTCCAGTAATGCTCTCTGGTCTATTTTGACTATAGTTCGCTTCTTTACAATGATTCTGAAAATATTTTTCACAATGTTTCCTTTAGATTGTCTATATTATAACCTTCATTAATAATTTTGTCAATATCGTCTGCGGAAGTTAGTATATCGTAGTTTTTATCTCTTAATTCTTTTTGCTTTACTACAGAAATTGTGAAGTTTGGATTGTCTCTAAATTGTAACATAGCCATCTTAAGGTTTCCTGATATATTTTTGCAAGAATTTAGAAAATCTTCACGTCCAATACCTCTGTCTGTGACTTTCTCGCGAGACTTTGTGTACGACCACGCCACTTCGGCCTTATCGTGCATATCAATAAGACTTACTCGGTAGCCTGCTTCCAGTAGCTTTTCTACGTTACGTAATGAAGACCCAGAAGTACCCGAAAAAGTTCCGTCAATCATCATGTTATATCTCTTACGCCGTAGTTCGTCGATACTTCGAGCAAGAACATTATTGCCCTGGCTTCTAAACTTAGAGTACGTTTTAGGCGTGTAGCCGGGATATATCGTTACGATTTGATCAAGATCAATTCTCACGAATTCATTAAACTGGCCTTTTTTCTCGAGCTCTTCAGTTATAGAATCTAGAAATTCTGTTTTTCCAGCACCCGGTATTCCTGCCATAATGTACGCAATTGGCGTTTGGTCGTCAGGAACTGTTTTTGCACCAGAATCTTTTATAATTAGATTAACAATATACCTCTTCTTACCTTCACTAGTAAGTCTTTCGAACTTTTCTTCTGGTAAGTCGAGAATCATATCTTCTATAGTAACAAAAAGCCTCCAAAACGGAGACTTTCATCATTGTGCTTATGCTTGGCAGCCGCTCGTGGAAGAGTTAAGAACTTCTGCTGATTTAAATACACCGCCGCCAAATTAATAGCGGCGATGTATTAATTTAATATGTTCAATTAAAAGTTATTGTGAGTATATGTATATGCAAATGCATAGAAATCCTTTCTATTCCTATGTATAGCTTTTCTTTTAAAGTCACCCACAATCGGTTAAACACATTATACCATTTATGGTTGTGCTCTACAAACGAATTAGGTGTTAAAGATTATAGATACTCTGAGTATGGCAAGGACTGAATGTATTTCTCCATGTAGGCCCAGTCGGGTTCGCCATTTTTATCGATAGGTAATAAAAGACGAGTAGCTCGAATTCTGATTTGGTTAAACTTCCTACCGTATGCGTACTTATAAGACCCAACCATGAAGATTGTTCGCAGATATAAAGCGGAATACTTATTAAGATCAAATTTTGGCTTTAAGACTTCAACGTGGTCAGAAGCAGTGAAAGCACTTTCTTGATATGAAACATAGCCAGTAACAGCACTGTCTGCCACTAGAACATTCCCCTCTTCGGTGGAATAATCGTAAAAACCGGTAACGGCATTATTTGTAGCTCTAGTTGTTAAATACGGGTATGACCCTGAACCGTGAATAGTCTCTAGGTCAAAAACTGTAGTTGTTGAACTGCCAGTAACGTCGAAAAGCTTTTCGACTTTAAATTCTTTCCATTCTGTAGTGTCTGGGGCTTTATGTGAACGTTTTTTAACAGTGTCGATCCGGATGCCCTTATTGCCACTGAAGAAATTACCCACCGCTTCAAATGTTTGCATTTCTGATATATCGGCTTCAAGGATTCCAAGATCCTTTTTTGCTTGATATAGAACGTAGTCAGCAACAGAATCAACGAAGTTTTCTTCACTCAATTTTGAATAATCAACTTTAGAATGAGCATAAATAGTCCATTCATCTCCTGGTCTAATTTTTGTTTTCACCAGAGTAACCCCGTCTGGCTTTGACTTAGGAGATAATGATTCAAGCAAACTTGATTCTATTTCTGGCCATCGGCCATATAAATCTGTCCTACCCTTATTTTTTGCAAGAACAAAGCCATCTTCTCTCAAATCATAAAAAGTAACTTCGTCGGTACTATAATCGAAAGCTCTATTAGTTTCAAAAACAGCAACTGCTGTTTGAGTAGAAGCATTAGGCTGGAATAAATCACCAGGCATATTAATTACATATTTTAGAGTATGCTTTTTTAATATATTTTCTCGAATCTCACTATCTTTAAAGTATGTAGAGAGCGGAGCGATAATTACTCCATATCTTGAGCAGTTATCCAGTAGTTTAGTTAAGAATGTAATTTCTTTTGGTGTTGGATCAGTCTTATTCTCTTTACCACTGTATGGAGGGTTAATAAAACCAATAGTCGGCTTAAATTTATCGAGTTCTTCTTGTGCTCGCTTGTCATTTATTGAGTCGTAGTTATGGATTGATGATTTTCCATCACCACGAAATAACATATTAGACACGGCACATATATACATTGTTGTATTGAGCTCAAATCCAAGCAATTGAGCTTTTTTTACATTAGCAATAGCCTCATCTTTATCCGTACGTGAGCTTTTTTTAATTTGATTAACAAGTGCGTTCATTCCAGCTATCAAAAACGCTCCAGTACCAGATGCCAGATCAACAATTCTATCATTATCACGCAAATCAACAAGTTTTGTGAATAAACTAGTAATATGCCTAGGTGTTAATACGATACCTTTTTTAACATTTGAAACCCCGGCGTATTTTAAGAACTCTTCATAAAACTTACCGATAATATCGTAATTAGAATTTGAGGAAAACTTTTCATCAAAAAGCGGTATAACAGCGGTTTCTAATTCAAGAAGGATCTCTTTCAGCACAGTACTATTATTAAGGGTTTGATCTGTACTCAGAAAG
>Ga0123339_10002924_pt1 | contig 11467 bp, 11 predicted proteins | sample lystaG_FD_89956 | JGI IMG/M metagenome (GOLD analysis project Ga0123339, IMG submission 89956) | Glacier valley bacterial and archeal communities from Borup Fiord, Nunavut, Canada, to study Microbial Dark Matter (Phase II) -... | ecosystem: Environmental > Aquatic > Freshwater > Ice > Glacier ... | reverse complement strand
GGCTTCGTAGCGGCAACAAGCGACGACAAAACCACCCGTACAGGCTCCAGGGCAAAGGGAGAAATCAGGTGCTCAAAAAATGCGTCTACAAAAAGGGCTAAAGTCAAGTTAATAGCCCCGACGAAAAGCGGTGCTGCAATGAAGGATAAACGTCCGGATGTTGAATGTTAAATGGTAATTGTTAAATGAAAGGCATCAACATCAACATCAACCGCCTGATTCTGGCCATTGTGCTCACGGTTTTGAGCTTGGTGATTGGCATGACGGGCTTCACGGTCATCGAGCATTACGGTCCGATTGACGCGTTTTACATGACGGTGACCACCATAGCCACCGTGGGCTTCGGCGAAGTTCAACCGTTTTCGCAGGCCGGGCGGCTGTTTGTGTCATTTTACATTCTCTACAATCTGGTGGTGGTGGCCTACCTCGTGTCGGTTTTCTCCGCGTTTATCTTTGACGGCGAGCTGCGCAAAATTTATCGAATGATTAAAACCGACCAGGAAATTAAGCGCTTTAGCGGCCACATAATCGTTTGTGGTTATGGCCGTAACGGCCGCCGGGCCTGCCAGGAGCTGCGCGCCAACGGGGCCCGCGTGGTCGTGATTGAGGCCGACCAGGAACTGATGAGGCGCATCACCGAAGGCAACACCGGCGAAGATTACGAAGGCGACGACTTGCCGGGCGGCAAAATCTTCACCGTGTTTGGCGATGCTACCAGTGATAACATCCTCAAGCAAGCCGGCGTCGAGCGTGCCTCGGCCATCATCACTTCGCTGCCCAAAGACGCCGACAACGTGTTTGTGGCCCTCTCGGCCCGCGCCCTCAACCCGCGCCTGAAAATCATCGCCCGCGCCTCCCTCAAGACTTCGGAAAGCAAGCTGCTCTCCGCCGGGGCCGACTCGGTGGTGATGCCCGACGAAATTGGTGGTTCCCACATGGCCAAACTGGTGGTGCGCCCCGAAGTCATCCGCTTTCTTGACCTCATTTCCGGCCTCAGCGCCGATAAATTGCGCCTCGAAGAAATGTCGTTTCAACAGCTACGCCGGGACTTGCATGGCCGCAGCATCCGCGAGCTCGACGTACGTTCCATCACGGGGGCGACCATTATCGGCCTGCGCCAGGCCAGCGGTTCGCTGCTGGTGAGCCCGCCCGTAGACTACGTCCCGCTCGATGGCGACGTGCTGCTGGTGCTTGGCAGCGAGGAACAGATTGAAACCTTCGAAGTGCGGTTCCGGCAACTTTAACTCATTTAACAATTAACATTTATCATTTAACACGCTAACAGATTTCATGCCGCGCCAGAAGCGCAAGTGGAACAACCGTTAAATGTTAATTGATAAATGTTAAATGAAAATATGCATCTTCTGCAACTCTGTCCCCGGGTTCCGTTTCCGCTGACTACCGGGGGTGCCATTGCCATGTACGACGTGGCAGCCGGCCTTGTGCAGGCCGGGCACCGCGTCACGATGCTGGCCATCAACACACCCAAGCACCACCAGCCGGCCGATGCGCTCGCCCACCTGGGCCCGAATTTCCGGCTGGTAACGGTGGACATCGACACGGATTTGTCGCCGCTGAAAGCGCTGAAAAATCTGTTGCTGAGTCGTCAGCCCTACATCGTGGAGCGCTTCATCAGCCCGGCGGTGGGCGAGAAGCTGGTGGAACTCCTGCTGTCTCAATCATTTGATTTGATACAGTTAGAAGGAACGTTTACGGCGTGGTATGCTGGGTTTCTGACCCAGGAAGAGGTAAGCGGGCGGATTCTCGACGGGCAGCATTTGCCGCCAATTGTGTTGCGGGCGCACAACGTTGAGTATTCCATTTGGGAAATGCTGGCAGGACGCACGGGCAACCCATTGAAAAAATGGTATCTGCGCGACATGGCTTCGAGGCTGAAAAAGTTTGAGAAGTGGATGCTGCACCGCGTAGATGCCGTAGCCGCTATCACCGCCGACGACGCGCAACGGCTGAGCACCTTGGGCTGCTCCGAGCCAGTCGTATTTATCCCGGCCGGCGTCGACCTCAGCCGTTTCCAGCCCGACGTAGCCTTGAAACCCGCCCCGCGCACCTTATTCATGATTGGCTCGCTGAACTGGCTGCCCAACCTGGAAGGCCTGCACTGGCTGCTGCGCGAAGTATGGCCCACTTTCCACGCTGAAATGCCCGATGTGGAGCTGCACATCGCCGGCAGCGGTACGCCCGAGGAACTGCTTAAGCCGCGCACCGACAACGTGGTTGTGCACGGTTTTGTGGAGTCGGCACTCGCCTTCATGCAGCAATACGACCTGATGGTGGTGCCGCTGCTGAGTGGCGGCGGGATGCGCATCAAAATTATCGAAGGCATGGCCCTTGGCAAAGCCATTTTGAGCACTACGCTGGGGGCCGAAGGCATTGCCGTCCGCAACGGCCAGGATATCCTGTTGCGCGACTCGGCCGCCGAGTGGCTGGCGGCGCTGCGGGCTTGGGCGCGCGGTGAGGTGGCGACGGCGCAAATCGGCATGGCCGCCGCCCACACCGCCACCACGCGCTACGACCGCCGCCAGGTGACCCAGCAGTTCGTGGACTTATACGAGCGGCTGCGGCCGGTGCCCGCCGCATGACGATGGCCCTGCTCCAACTCGTGTTCTGGGGCTGCCTGCTGCTGGTAGCGCACACCTACGTGCTGTTTCCGTTGCTGTTGGCCCGGCTGGTGCGGGGCCGGCAACAAAATCAGGACGTGTACGGCCCGGCGACCGACTGGCCAGCCGTGGACATCCTGCTGGCCGCCCACAACGAGGAAGCCGTGATTGCGGAGAAAGTCCGCTCCACGTTTGCCACTACTTACCCGCTTGACCGGTTACGGCTGCTGGTGGGTTCCGATAATTCCTCGGACCAGACCAACGCCCTGCTCACTGCCCTGGCTATCGAGTACCCGCAGCTGCGCTTCGAGGCCTACGCCCAGCGCACGGGCAAGCCCACCGTTATCGAAAACCTGGCCCGGCAGGCCACCGCCCCCGTGCTCGTGCTGACGGATGCCAACGTGTTTTTCGCTCCCGACACGCTGCACGAATTAGTAAAGCACTTCCACAACCCGGCCATTGGCCTGGTGGGTGGTCACATTCTCAATCCCGAGCACCGCGCGGCTGGTATTTCGGGCCAGGAAAAGGCTTACCTAGAGCGCGAGAACGTGATGAAGTACCAGGAAGGCGTGGTGTGGGGCAGCATGATGGGCGCTTTTGGCGGCTGCTTTGCGGTGCGGCGGGCCTGCTACCATCCGGCCCCGGCCGCGTTTCTGGTCGACGACTTTTTTATCACCATGGCCGTGCTGCGCGACGGCTACCAGGCCATCAACGAGCTGGCGGCCGTGTGCTACGAGGACGTGTCGGACCACCTGCCGGAGGAGTTCCGGCGCAAGGCGCGCATCTCAGCCGGTAATTTCCAGAACCTGAGAGAGTTTCGGGCACTGCTGTGGCCGCCGTGGCGCGGGGTGGCGTTTGTGTGGTGGTCGCACAAGGTATTGCGCTGGCTCACGCCGCAGCTGCTGCTGGTGCTGCTGGCGGCCACGGTGGCGCTGGTGGCGGGCGGCGCGGGTTGGTTTTTTCAACTGGCCCTGACCGGGCAGTTGGCACTGCCCCTGGTGGTAGTGCTGGATGAGGCCCTGCGCCGGGCGGGCCGGCATTCGCGGGTGCTGCGCTTCGTCACGCACTTCTACGGCATGAATGCGGCCCTGCTGGTGGGCTACTGGCGCTACCTGCGCGGCATCAAAACCACCGTGTGGCAGCCCACCCGGCGCAACCAGCAGGGCTGAGGCCCCGCGTCACCGGCCACCCCGCACGGCGGGGCTAACTTTGCGCCGGCCGCTGTTGTTATGGCTCGAAATACCCACCCCCATGCTTGATACCATCGAATCCGCCATCGCCGACATCCGGGCCGGCAAGGTTGTCATCGTCGTTGATGACGAGGACCGCGAAAACGAGGGCGACTTCATCTGCGCCGCTCGCTCGGCCACGCCCGAAGTCATCAATTTTATGGCCACCCACGGCCGCGGCCTTGTCTGCGCCTCCCTGCCCGAGCAGCGTTGCGAAGAGCTGGGCCTCGACCTGATGGTGGGCCACAACACGGCCCTGCACGCTACGCCCTTCACGGTGTCCGTTGATTTGCTGAAAAACGGCGTGACCACCGGCATCTCGGCCTCCGACCGCAGCAAGACCATTCTGGCCCTCATCGACCCTGCCACCAAGCCCGAAGAGCTCGGCAAGCCCGGCCACATTTTTCCCCTCAAGGCCCGCAAGGAAGGCGTACTGCGCCGCGCCGGCCACACCGAAGCGGCCGTGGATTTGGCCCGCTTGGCCGGGTTCGAACCGGCCGGAGTACTGGTCGAAATTCTCAAGGAAGACGGCGAAATGGCTCGCCTGCCCGACCTTGAAATCGCAGCCAAAAAATGGGACTTGAAGCTGATTTCGGTGCAGGACCTTATCAAATATCGCTTGGCTACCGAAAGCCTTATTTATCGCGAAATCTCGGTTCAGCTACCCACCGAAGACGGCGATTTCGACCTTTATGCCTACACCCAGCGTTCCAACGGAGCGAAGCACTTGGCCCTCGTGAAAGGCGACATCAGCGGGCCGACTCCGGTGCTGGTGCGGGTGCACAGCTCCTGCGTGACCGGCGATATTTTCGGTTCCTGCCGCTGCGATTGCGGCTCGCAGCTGCGTCAGGCCATGCGCCAGATTGAGCGCGAAGGTCGCGGCGTTATCGTGTACATGAACCAGGAAGGCCGGGGCATTGGTTTGCTTAATAAGCTGAAGGCCTACAAATTGCAAGAGCAAGGCCGCGACACGGTGCAGGCCAACGAAGACCTCGGCTTTCTGAGCGACGAGCGCGACTATGGCGTGGGCGCGTCCATCCTTCGCGACTTGGGCATCACGGAAATGCGCCTGCTTACCAACAACCCGAAAAAGCGCACCGGCCTCATCGGCTACGGCCTCGAAATCGTGGAAACGCTGCCCATCGAAATCCACGCAAACCCGCACAACGAGGCCTACCTCACCACCAAGCGCGACAAAATGGGCCACGAAATCATGCGCTCCGTGCCCAGCGATGCCCCAAAAGCAGCGTAAGCCCCCCAACCGACAGCAGGATAGCAAGTTGAGCCGATAATCAGTATATTTGGTTGTCGTCGGTTTGGCTTGCTAACTGCTGTTTTATGAAGGCCTGGGTACTCATTGGCGCGTTGCTACTGTCGGGAGTGCCCGCGTGGGGGCAGGCGGGTTCCAGCCTGAGCCTCAGTTTTCGGTTTAGTCGTATGGTACTGGCCACTGGCGATACCCTGAGTGGCCCCGTCGCCCTGCATTTTGCCCCCGATTTGCTCTACCTCGCGCAGTTCGATGGAACCGTACGGACCTTTGCGCCCAGCGCTGTAGTCGCATGCGCGGTGCAAGGTGAGCTACCAACCCCAGGGCTGGCCCTGCGCGTCACCGACCCCACCGTGGTGCGGTTATTCCGGGTGCTCGTTTGGCAGCCCACGCACCCCGACCAACGCCCCGAAATGGCTTTTTTCGAACAGCTGAGCGCCAGCGGGGCCGTGCTGCTGGTACGGCGACAGTGTCTGGTACCTCATGTATTGGCTGCGCTGGGCAGCGCGGGAACATCGGGTAGCCTTTTGGGGCCGGGTGCGCCCGGCGGCTTTGGCACCGGCAATGGCGGTGGGCGCGGGGCACCCCTCCCGTCGGCGGTGGTGCCGCGCTATACTACAGTGCTGGAGCTGCGGGACATGCTGTACCTAGCCTGGCCCAATGGCGAGATTCGCCCGTTACGAAACCTGCGCAAAGACCTGCTGGCCGCCTTCCCGGGGCAAGTCCGGCAGTTGCACGACTATGCCCAAATCCATCGCCTGACCTACGCCACGGCCAGCGAATTGAGTGAGTTGGTGAATTATGCCAATTCGCTGGCTGTGGCCGTCGTGCCGTAGCCGCTTCGGGGCAATTGAACCAAGCAGCTTTTACGCCATCCCGGCAAGCTGCTGGCGCAACATGGTAAGAACCGATTGGGCGGCATACTCCACGTTCAGGGCCCGGCCCCGGTCGAGCACGTATTCCCGGCTGATGGTTTGGGTGCCGTCGGCATAGGCGAAGCACACGGTGCCTACTTTTTTGGTGGCTGTCGCGCCGGTAGGGCCGGCAATGCCGCTTGTGGCCACGGCCACATCCACGCCCAGCCGGCGACGGGCTCCTTCGGCCATCTCGCGTACGGTGGCTTCGCTCACGGCTCCAAATTCGGCCAGGGTTTCGGTTTTTACGCCTAGTTCTTCTTGCTTGATATCGTTGTGGTAGGCCACAACGCCGCCCCGGAAGTAGGCCGAGCTGCCTGAAACGCTGGTGAGGCGCTGCGCAACGAGCCCGCCCGTGCAGCTCTCGGCCGTGCCGATGGTGAGGTTTCGGGCGACCAGCAACTTGCCGATGGCGGCTTCGAGGGTGGTTTCTTCTTCGGCAAAAATGTACTCGCCGATGCGCGCGCGCAGGGCGGGCACCAGTGCCAGCATGCGGCCGCGCAGGTCGGCTTGGCCGTCGGCGGTGCCCGTCAGGCGCAGGCGCACGGCCCCGAAGCTGGGCAGGTAGGCCAGCTTGATGTTGTTGGGCAGGGCGTCTTCCCAATCGGCAATTTTTTGGGCCAGGAAGGATTCGCCGAGCCCGGCGGTCATCACCACCACGTGCTCGATGGGCGCAATGTGAAACTGGGCTTGCAGGCGCGGCAGCACGTGGTCGGTCATCAGGCGCTTCATCTCGAACGGCACGCCGGGCATGCTCACGAAAATGGTGCCCTGGTCCGAAAACCACATGCCGGGGGCCGTGCCCACGGCGTTGTGCAGCACTTCGCAGTTGGCGGGCACCAGGGCTTGCTGGCGGTTTACGTCCAGCATTGGCCGGTCCAACCGCTTGAAAATGTGCTCGACGTGGTGCAGCGTGGGCTCGTGCATCACCAGCTCGGTACCGAAGTAGCGGGCCAGTACGTGCTTGGTCAGGTCGTCCTTAGTTGGTCCCAGGCCGCCGGTGATGAGCACCACCTGCGCCCGCTGCCGGGCTTGGTCCAGAGCGGCCACAATCTCATCGGCGCGGTCCGATACCGACGAAATCTGCCGCACCCGCAGGCCAATTTTGCCCAATTCCTGGCCCATAAAAGCCGAGTTGGTGTCAACGACCTGCCCGTAAAGTAGCTCGTCGCCAATGGTCATGATTTCGACATCGGGCGGGGCGGCAGGCAGAACATTGGCAGCATCGGGGCTGGGAGAGAGGTCAGACGTAGGCATGGGTTCAATGAAAAAATAGGTTTGGCCGCAAAATTGTCTTCAATTTGCACAAGCGGCGGTCCAAGGACAGCCACAGGGGCCCTCCGGTTTTCCCGCCGCAGCTGTTTATTTTATGTTTAATCGCATTGCCAGCGCCCTGCTGGTGGCTGGCCTGCTGGCCACCACGGCTCCGGTGGCCCACGCCCAGACTACTGCCGCTAAAAAAGCCGCCGCCGCCAAAAAAGCCGCTGCGGCTAAAACCGCCACGGCCAAGGCGGCTGCCGCGAAATCCGCAGCCGCCAAAGCAGCCACTCCCAAAGCCGTCGTAACGCCCGCGGCACCGGTCGCGCCCCTCACCGAAGCCCAGGCCAGTGCGGGCGTTAAAGAGGCCTTGAACAAAGGCATCACCAAAGCCGTGCAGTTTGCTTCGGAACCTGATGGCTTCAACCTCAACGACGATATTCACATCCCCGTGCCGCCGGACCTGGACATTGTAAAGTCAACGGTAGGCCGCCTGCCGGGCATGACCACCGTGTTCACCCAGCTCGAAACCCAGCTCAACCGCGCCGCCGAAGCCGCGGCTCCCAAAGCCAAAGATATTTTCCTGAACGCCCTAGCCAACATCAGCATTACGGATGCGCTGACGTTGGTGACCAGCGGCTCGACGGATGCCGCCACCCAGTTTCTGCGCAAATCGACCCAAACGCAGCTCGTATCGGCCTTCCACCCCGACATCGAAGCCGCCATCGACCAGGTAGGGGCCGGCCGGGCCTACTCTACCATCACCAACAATTACAATAAAATTCCACTGATGACGCCCGTGCAACTCAGCCTGGCCGACTACACAACCCAGAAAGCGGTGGACGGCCTATTCATTCTTTTAGCCAAAGAGGAGGCTAAAATCCGCAAGAATCCAGCGGCTCGCACCAGCGACATCCTCAAAACGGTGTTCGGCCGATAGATTCTCCTGGTGTTCAGCGCTGATTAATTAGCCTGCGCAAAAAAAGGCCCCGCCTGGAATATCCAGGTGGGGCCTTTTTTTTGCGCAGGCTCTTGGCATTTGATTGTGGTCGTCTGTCTCCCGACTACACGATGCCGACCACCAAAAAATCGGTGGTGGTCCCAAGCAGAGTGATGCGACGGCTTTTTGGTCGTCGTACCACTATCGTTGCTACGGCATACATCGTGTTAGTGGTACGGCGAAGCCCTGCGGACAATTCGGCGCACCATCTTGCTTTAGACCACCGCCAGAGATTCGAGATTCTAGTAATCGTCGCTGTCGAAGCTGCTGCCACTGCGGCTGCCCCGCCCGCTGCTGTAGCCTTCGTCGTCTTCGTCGTCGTCGGCAAAATCGTCGTCATCGTCAAGGCTCGTGAAGCCGCCGCGGTCGGAGTTTTCGGCGCGCTCGGCTTCCACAAATTCTTCTTCGGTCATGTTGGCTAAGTCCAGGGCCTCATCGTGCGTGGAGCCCGTGTCGGTCCACATCAGGTAGTCGGCGTATTTGGCCGAAAGGCGGTCTTCGGAATTGCCAATGGCCGCTGCGCCTCCCTTAGCAGCGTAGGTATCCAGGTTATCGTCGTCGTCGAGCAGGTCGTTGTCCAGGTCCTCGTTGTCTATCATGGCCGGGGCGGGCAGTAGTTGAGATGAAAAAAATAGCGCTTAGGTGCGCCGCGAAGTTACGGAACGAGTGGATTTCTGGTTGGGTTCCGAAGCGGAGTTATTGCTAAAAAAGTAAGTTTAGGTGTAGCAATGGCCTTTTGCGAGCGTCAGCACACCGTTATTTTACTGTCGGCAACTGGTATTTCACAGGCATTGGTTGGCCCGGCTTAAAGCCCAAAAAGGCAATTTGTTGTTGCTGGCTATCGGTAAAATACTGGTTCGAAAGTACTGCTTTCCCACCAAGCCGGCTGGTGCTTTTTATGGCAGTAGAGACGCACTGTTTTGCGTCTTGTCGTTGCTGATGCTGTTTATTTAGAACGGTGCAGTTGGCTCTGATGCAGGCCGTTCAGTGACGAGACACAAGATAGTGCGTCTCTACCGCGCTAGAGAATCATAACAAATAGACTCTGCGCAGATTGGATGTCATGTATTGATGCGAGGGCGGTAACTATCCTCGTACCGGCTGGAAATCTGTCACCAGCAGTACCTCATCGCAAAACGCATACTCGGCCGCCACGTTCGAACTGAGCAGTAGCGTGCGGCCGGCGCGCGTGGCCTGCACATGTTCCTGGTACCAGGCTACCCCCGTAGCATCGAGGTTGGTGGTTGGTTCATCGAGTAGCAGGAGCGGGGCATCGGCATACAGCGCCAGCGCCAGCTTGAGGCGCTGCTTCATGCCCGAAGAAAATTCCCGCACCAGTTGCTGACGCGACTTTTCCAAGTACATTAAGTCAATGAGCTTATCGAGCGAAACCCCGGGCCGCAGCGGCTTGAACTGCGTATGAAACTGGAGCAGCTCCAGCAGCGTCAATTCTTCCAGTAGCTCCAGGTAGGGTGCGGCGTAGGCCAGGTACTGGGGCACATCCTCCACGGCTACGGCCTGGCTCCCCAGCCCGTAGGCCAGCGTGCCTTCAGTAGACAGAAGCTGGCCCGAAATGGTATTGAGAAGCGTGCTTTTGCCGGCCCCGTTGGGCCCGAGCACGGCCGTGGCACTGCCCGGCTGAAATGTGTGGGTCAGTTCCCGAAAAATCCAGTCGCGCTGAAAGCGCTTGCCCAGGCCGGTAGCGGTAATTTGCACGTTGATGGTTTGAGGATACGAAAACAAAAAGAACGTCATACTGGCCGTAGCCGAAGCACCTCTCCCGCGTAAGTAATTAGTTACTATTGCGGGAGAGATGCTTCGGCCAGGCTCAGCATGACGTTCTGGCTCTCAGGTAAATTATTCCGCTTCGCTGCCGTCGGGGCGGCCTCGCTTGGGGCCTTTGATGATGCCGCGAGTGGCCGCGCGGACGAAGCCCACGGCAATATCGCGCTCGGGCGAAACGGGCAGCTCAAGTTCAATTTGGGCCAGTGCATCGTTGTTATTCAGGCCACCCAAAAAGAGGGTGCGGTACAGCTGCTGCACCATATTGATGGCCTCTTCGGAAAAGCCCCGGCGGCGCAGACCCACCGAGTTGGCCCCGGCATAGGACAGCGGCTCGCGGCCGGCTTTCACAAACGGCGGCACGTCCTTGCGCACCAGCGACCCCCCCGAAATCATGGCATGTGCTCCAATCTTAACAAACTGGTGCACTGCCGACGACCCGCCCACAATGGCATAGTCCCCTATTTCGACGTGGCCGGCCACTTGCACGGTATTGGCCAGAATGCAGTGGTGACCGATGATACAGTCGTGGGCGATGTGCACGTAGGCCATGAGCAGGCAGTGACTGCCCACGCGGGTTTCGCCGCGGTCCACGGTGCCGCGGTTCACGGTCACGCACTCCCGAATCACGGTGTAATCGCCAATGACAGCGGTAGTTTGTTCGCCGGCAAATTTCAAATCCTGGGGCACGGCCCCAATCACCGCGCCCGGAAACACCTGGCAGTGCTGTCCGATGCGGGCCCCGTTCATGATGGTCACGTTCGGCCCAATCCAAGTGCCCTCCCCAACTTCGACATCCGCCGCAATGGTCGTAAACGGTTCAACGGTTACGCCCGGCGCGAGGCGAGCATCAGGGTGAATATAGGCGAGGGGGGAAAGCATTCTTCTTTCAGAAAATTATGAATTATGAATTATAAATTATGAGTTGAGAAACGGTTTATCTGCACAAGGGCGCGACCATCTATAACCCATAGTTCATAATTTATAATTGATTTTTAAGCGTCTTTGCGGACGATGGCCGCGCTCATTTCGGCTTCGCATACCACCTTGCCGTTCACGAAGGCTTGGCCCCGCATCTTGGCAATGCCGCGTTTGATGGGAGCCAACAGCTGGCAATGGAAAATGATGGTGTCGCAGGGCAAAACTTTCTTGCGGAAGCGGGCATTCTCGATGCCCAGGAAATACTGCCAGTAGTTGTCCGGGTCGGGCACGGTGTTCATCACCAGAATGCCGCCAGTTTGGGCTAGGCCTTCAATCTGGAGCACGCCGGGCATTACCGGGTTGCCGGGAAAATGGCCCTGGAAGAAGGGCTCGTTGATGGTCACGTTCTTCACGGCCGTCACTACTTGGTCGTCGAGATGAATGACTTTGTCAATCATCAGGAAGGGAAAGCGGTGGGG
>Ga0123339_10002923_pt1 | contig 11473 bp, 5 predicted proteins | sample lystaG_FD_89956 | JGI IMG/M metagenome (GOLD analysis project Ga0123339, IMG submission 89956) | Glacier valley bacterial and archeal communities from Borup Fiord, Nunavut, Canada, to study Microbial Dark Matter (Phase II) -... | ecosystem: Environmental > Aquatic > Freshwater > Ice > Glacier ... | reverse complement strand
GCGCCCGACGGTCGCTGCATCTCGCTGCTCAAAATCCTGCTCACCAACAGTTGCATCTTCGATTGCCACTATTGCATCAACCGACGCAGCAGCGACGTTCGTCGCGCGCGCTTCACCGTGGACGAGGTGGTCAACCTCACCATCGCCTTCTACAAGCGTAACTATATCGAGGGGCTGTTCCTCTCGTCGGGTATCATCCGCTCGTCGAACTACACCATTGAGCAGATGGTCCGTGTCGCGCGGGACTTGCGCGAGGTCCACGGCTTCCACGGCTATATCCATTTGAAAACCATCCCCGATGCCGATCCCGAGCTGATCGATCAGGCGGGCCGCTACGCCGATCGCCTCTCGATCAATGTCGAACTCCCCACCGAAGCCGGCCTCACGCGCCTCGCCCCCGAAAAGTCCGCGCCGCGCATCCGCGCCAGCATGGGCCAGCTCAAGACGCGCATCGCCGAGCGCCGGGCCGAGCGCAGCACCAAGGCTCCGCGCTTCGCGCCTGCCGGGCAATCTACGCAGATGATTGTCGGCGCGGATGCGGCAACCGATCGCGACATCGTGGGCACGGCGTCCAGCCTCTACGACCGGTTCGCGATGCGCCGCGTCTACTACAGCGCGTTCAGCCCGATCCCGCATGCATCCGCGGTGCTACCGCTCACCCGCCCACCGCTGATGCGCGAGCACCGGCTGTATCAGGCCGATTGGCTGATGCGCTTCTACGATTTCAGCCCGGCCGAGGTGCAGTCCGCCGCCGATCCCGCCACCGGCAATTTCGCGCTCGATATCGATCCCAAGCTCGCCTGGGCGCTGGGCAACCGCGCCGCCTTCCCGGTGTGCGTCAACACCGGCCCGCGTGAGGCGCTGCTGCGCGTGCCGGGGCTGGGTGTGAAAGCGGTGAACGCGATCGTGCGCAGCAGACGCACCCGCCGCCTGCGCCTCGACGATGTTGCCCGCCTCACGCGCAGCCTCGACAAGCTCCGCCCGTTCCTGATCACCGCCGACTGGCGGCCCACCGCATTTGCGGACCGCGCCGATTTGCGTCCGCTCGTTGCCCCCGCTGTCGCGCCGCAGCTCGAACTGTTCGGCTAGGCCACCCCGCGTCGTGCGCCAGGTCACCCTCGCCCATGCCGCCGATTACGATGGCTGGCGCGCCGCCGCGCGCACGCTCGCCGCCGCTGCGATCCCGCCCGGCGATGTCGCGTTCAGCATCGCGGGCACCGCCGATCTGTTTGCCGTGCCGTCCACCCCCCCGCCGCCGCCCACGCGCGCTTTTACAGTCCCCAAGGCCTTCCTCGATCTCGCGCAGACAGTAGCGTGCCACGCGGACCCCGAACGGTTCGCGCTACTTTATGCCGCGCTGATGCGCATCGTGGACGACAAGGCGCTGCTCGACGATGCCGCCGATCCGCTGATCCACCGGCTGACTATGCTCGCCAAGGCGGTGCGGCGCGATATCCACAAGATGCGCGCTTTCGTGCGCTTCCGCGAGCTCGCCGACCCCGAAAGCGACACGCCGCGCTTCATCGCGTGGTTCGAACCCGATCACCACATCGTGCGCGCCAACACGCCCTTCTTTCAACGGCGCTTCACCGCGATGCGCTGGTCGATCCTCACGCCCGAACTTTGCGCGCACTGGGACGGGGAGGTCGCCAGCTTCACGCCGGGCGCGACGCGCGCGGACGCTCCCGCAGGCGATCCGCTCGAAGCCACGTGGGCGACCTATTACGCGCACATCTTCAATCCCGCCCGCCTCAAGGTGGGGGCGATGACGAAGGAGATGCCGAAGAAATACTGGAAAAATATGCCCGAAACCGCGTTGGTCCCCGGTCTGATCGCAGGCGCGCAAGCACGGATGACCGCGATGATCGATGCCGTCCCCACCCCCCTCCGCCCTTCGGGCACCTCCCCCAGAGGGGGAAGAGAAGCACCCTCCTCCCTCGCTGGGGGAGGTGGCGGCGCAGCCGACGGTGGGGGCCTCGCCGGAAACACGACCCTCGCCGAACTCCGCACCGAAGCCGCCGCTTGCACCCGCTGCCCGCTCTGGGCCCCCGCCACACAGACCGTCTTCGGCGAGGGCCAGGCGGACGCGCGGCTGATGTTCGTCGGCGAGCAGCCCGGCGAGCAGGAGGATCTGGCCGGCCGACCGTTCGTCGGCCCCGCGGGCCAGGTGTTTGATCGGGCGCTCGCGGCGGCGGGCATCGATCGCGCCCGTGCCTGGGTCACCAACGCGGTCAAGCATTTCAAATTCGAACCGCGCGGCAAGCGGCGCATCCACGCCAAACCCGGCGCGGGCGAGATCGAGGCCTGCCGCTGGTGGATCGAGCGCGAACGCGAGGTAATCCGCCCCGCGATCACCGTCCTGCTCGGTGCCACCGCCGCACGCTCGCTCACCGGCCACACGGTCACGATCAGCCGCGAGCGCGGCCGCCCGCTGACGCTCGCCGACGGCAGCGAGGCGTGGATCACCGTCCACCCATCGTTTCTGCTGCGCATCGAGGACAAGGCTGCAGCCGAAGAGGAATACGCCCGCTTCGTCGCCGATCTGACCGCGATCCGGGAGCGGCTGGCCACCCTCGCCTGAAGCCCGGTCCACGCATGCTGCCCGGCATCGACCCCAGCCCGCCCACCGTCGGGCTGCGCCCGCCACCTCCCCCGCAAGCGGGAGAGGGGACCAACGTGCACCCCCCTCTCCCGCTTGCGGGGGAGGTGCCCGAAGGGCGATGGGGGTCTCGGGCCGGGCACGATCCTGCCGCCCAGCCCCAAGCCGTCAGTAAATCCCGCCCTCATTCTCCAGAAAGTCCGTATCGGTCCGCACCGCGCGCGCGCCGCCGATGCTCGTGTCCGCGCGCACCACGCGGCGCGGTTCGCTCTCGGGCTTGAACGCTTCCCAGATCACGCCCGCCTTGGGCTCGTTGCCCGGCCATGTGCCATAGACGCGCTTGCCCGATCGCCGGTCGATGCGCACCAGCCGCACGCCTTCGGGCGCGAGGAAGGGGGTGCGCGGCGCATCGGCCAGCGCCACGCGCGCGAAATCCTTGAACACGGGCGCCGCGATCCGCCCGCCCTGCGCCGCGCTGCCCAGACTGCGCGGCTTGTCATAACCCAGATATACGCCCGCCACGAGATCGGGCGTGCCGCCGACGAACCACACGTTGGTCGGCCCGGTATTCGTCCCCGTCTTGCCGAACAGCGGCCGGTCCAGATCGTAGAGCACCGTCGCGGTGCCGCGGCTGATCACGCCCTCCATGATGTGCACCATCTGATATGCGCTCTGCGCGCCGATCGCCTGTTCCTGCTTGCGCGCGGGCCGGGGCATCGCCTCGCCCAGCCAGTCCTCCGCGCGGCAGCCGTCGCACGCGCGCGCGTCCGCGCGGAAGATGATCTTGCCGTGCCGGTCCTGCACCTCGTCCACCAGGATCGGCTCGCGTCGCTGGCCATTGGCGGCGAGCATGGCATAGGCGTTGACGAGGCGGATCACGGTGGTGTCGCCCGCGCCGAGCGCGTAGGCAAGAAAGGGCGGATAGCTTCCCACGCCCAGCGCCTTCGCGTTCGCCACCACTTTGGCCATCCCGATCTGGCTCGCGACGCGCACCGTCATCAGGTTGCGCGACTGCTCCACGCCCCAGCGCATCGTCTGCGGCCCGGCATAGCCGCCGCTGAAATTGCGGAAGCATTTCTGGCCGAGCTGGCGCGTCTGGAACACGCAGAACGGCGCGTCATTGACAATCGAGGCGGGTGTCATCCCGTTTTCGAGTGCGGCCGAATAGACGATTGGTTTGAACGCCGATCCGGGTTGGCGTAGGGCCTGGGTGGCGCGGTTGAACTGCTGGCGGCGCGCGTCGAAACCGCCGACCATTGCAAGGATGCGGCCGGTGTGCGGGTCTTCGACCACCATGCCGCCCGAGACGAGCGGGATCTGACGCAGGGACCACTCGTCCCCGGCCACCTTTTTCACCGGAATCACGTCGCCTTCGCGCAATGTGGCGTAGGCCGATCCGCCGCCGCGCTGATCGTGCATGTCCGCGTTCGAGGCTGAGAGCCGACCGTCCGATCCGTCTTCGAACCCCAGTTTGAGCGCACCGGCATCGCGCGCGAGCACCACCGCGGCGCGCCAGTCCGCATAGCCCACCGGCAGGTTGACCCGTTGCAACCGGTCTTCCCACCCGGTGCCGAGTGCGATCCGGTCGGTCGCACCGCGCCAGCCGTGCGGCCGGTCGAAGCGCACCAGCCCATCGCGCAAGGCTTGCTCGGCCGCTGCCTGCATGGCCGGGTCGATCGTCGTGCGCACCCACAGGCCGCCGCCATATACGCTGTGCGGCCCCTTATCGGGCGTCTCGCCGTAGCGTGCGAGCAGCCAGCGGCGGACTTCCTCGGCGAAATAATCGCCCGCGCGCGTCACCACCTCCTGCCGCTGCGCGATCGTGCCCAGCGGTGCGCTGCTGGCGGCGGCGGCCTCGCTGCGGCCGATATAGCCGTTCTCCGCCATGCGCTCGAGCACGTAATCGCGCCGCTGCGTGGCGCGCGCAGCGAATTGCTCGGGCGCGTAATTGGCGGGTGCCTTGAGCAGCACCGCCAGATATGCCTCTTCGGGCAAGGTCAGCGTATCGACCGATTTGCCGAAATAGGCCTGCGCCGCCGCCTCTACCCCATAGGCGTTGCGACCCAGAAACACCTGGTTGAGATAGAGTTCGAGGATCTCTTTCTTCGAGAAGGTCGCCTCGATCCGCCGCGCAAGGATCGCCTCGCGCACCTTGCGCCCAAGGCTGACCTCGTTTCCGACGATCAGGTTTTTGGCGAGCTGCTGCGTGATCGTCGAAGCGCCCACCGGCCGCTTGCCCGATCCGTAATTTTGCACATTAGTGAATGCAGCGCGCGCGATGCCAAGGATGTCCACGCCGCCATGTGTGAAAAAGTCCTTGTCCTCAGCCGAGATGACCGCCTGCACAAGCCGCGGCGGAATCTCCGATATGGGCCGGTAAATTCGCCGCTCGCGCGCGAACACGCGCCACGGCTCGCCATTGCCGTCGCGCAAATGCGTTGGCAGCGGCGGCTCATAATGATTGAGTGCGTCCGCCGAGGGCAGATCGCGCGAGAACCAGTAATACCCGCCGACCACTGCGGCCGTCCCGAGCAGCGCGAGGCCGCCCAGCCACAGCGCAAGGCGCAGCAGCCAGCGCGGGCGGCGGCGCGGCGGGGCTTCGGGATCGATCACTCCGCCCGGCTACCGCGTGCCGCCACGCCCCTCAACCCCACCCCCTCCGGTCGCAGCAATATGCGGCGCGAAAAAATACCGCTCCAGCGCCGCACGCACCCCCCGCGCAATCGCACGCTGCCCCCCGGCCGAAAACAGAAAGCGCGCATCCTCCGCATTGGTCACATACCCTGTCTCGAGCAGCGCGGCCGGAATCTCGGCGGTCTTGAGCACACGGAACCCTGCGAAACGATGGTAGTTGCCGGTGAACATCACTTCGCCCGGCATCGCGCGTTGCAGGGTTTCGGCAAAGCGCGCCGATCCGTTCATCGCGCCCCGTCGTGTGAGATCGTAGAGGATCGTCGCCACTTCGGGCGGTTCGCTGCCGAGGTCCATGCCCGCGAGCGCATCGGCCTTGTTCTCGCGCGCCGCCGCACGCGCGGCCATGCGGTCCGACGCGACATCGGAGAGCGTGTAGACGGTTGCGCCGCGGGCGGCCGGGTTGGGGGCGCTATCGCAATGGATCGAGAGAAACAGCGCGGCCCCGGCACGCCGGGCGATGGCGATGCGTTCGCCCAGTTCGATGAAGCGATCGTCCGCCCGGGTAAGCTGCACGCGGAAGCGGCCCGAACGCTCCAGATCGCGCGCGATCGCGTGGGCGATGGCGAGTGTGGCGTCTTTCTCGAAGCGCCCCTCGAACGCGCTGACCGCGCCGACATCGTGGCCGCCGTGGCCGGGATCGAGCACGATCAGCGGCCGCACGGGGGCGGAGAGCGCTGGGGTGGGGGCGAGAGCGGGAGCATCCTGCGCATCGAGGACAGCCAGCACGTCTGCATTGGCTTGCGCGGTCGATTGCGGGGGTAGCGCCAGCGCGGGCGGGAGGGGCGGCACGGCTGCGAACCGGCCCAAATGCGGCAACCGCGCAAAATCCTGTTCGCTTGTGGGCGCGAGGATCAGCGTCACCGCACCGCCCGCCGCGTCTGGCTCGGCGCGTTGCACGCGCGCGGGATACGCGAGTTCGATCACGACGCGTGCGGTTGTGCGATCGAATTGCGCGAGGCGCACGCGGCGGACCGTGCCCTTGCCCCGGGTGGTGGTTGCTTCGGCGCGTCCGCCGGGCAGATCGACTACCAGCCGATCGGGGTTGGACAGCGCGAACCATGTGGTCCCGGCGACCGTGCCGGCGATTTCCACGCGCAGCCGAACCGTGTCCGCAGCCGCCACGGCCGGGGGCGCTGCAAGCACGGCGGCGAGCAGCAATGCGCCACGCCCCCAAAGCCTTGCCATCTGCGCCATCGCCGCCTCGCACCGCCTGCAAACAGCGATAACCATACGCGACTCGCGCGAATCCGCCAAGAGTCCCGGTTCGTTCGCGTGGACAAACCATGTTGCCAAAGGCCCGCGCCGCCGCTATCCCGTTCCTATCCCGAGACAGGTGCCAGCGCGGGCAGCCGCGCCTCCTCCACGTTCCGGGTAGTCCGGACCGTTCCGGCATACCGCGCAGCAAAGCCGCTTTTCAACGGACCCGCGCGGCGGGAACGGCACGGATTCATACGCTCGCGGCTTTTGGCAGGCCGCGTATCATTCAAGGTCCGGCCGAGTTGGTTCCAGCGCCCCAGTCTGCATCGCCCCCGCGCCCAGCGCGCTGCGGTGCCGCGCGTGTTCCGCCGACCGGCATGTCCCCAACCCCATCCACGGGCCGCACGGCCCCCGGACCATGCGCGCGCCGCCCTCATGAGGCCGCTGCGCGCCGGAGCATATTCCATGACCACCCGCATGTTGATCGACGCGCGTCATCCCGAGGAGACCCGCGTCGCAGTTGTTAACGGATCGCGGATCGAGGAGTTCGACTTCGAGGCGGCCGAAAAGAAACAGATCAAGGGCAATATCTACCTTGCAAAGGTAACACGCGTCGAACCGTCCTTGCAGGCTGCGTTCGTCGAATATGGCGGTAACCGCCACGGGTTCCTGGCGTTCAGCGAAATCCACCCCGATTATTACCAGATCCCGCGCGAAGACCGCGAACGATTGCTGCGCGAGGAGCAGGCGATCGAAGCCGAAGAGATGGAGGCGGTCCAGTACGACGAGGCGGACGGCCATCTGGAAGAGGTGGTCGGCGGCTACGACCCCGAGGACGCGCATCACGACGAAGCCGAAGCCGGTCCCGCGCCGGTAGAGGCCGATCATCATCACGACGATCACCATACCGACCGGCTGCGCGAGCGGCGCATGGCGCTGCGGCGGCGCTACAAGATCCAGGACGTCATCAAGCGCCGACAGGTGCTGCTTATCCAGGTTGTGAAGGAGGAGCGCGGCAACAAGGGCGCGGCGCTGACGACCTATCTGTCGCTCGCGGGGCGCTATTGCGTGCTGATGCCCAATACCAGCCACGGCGGGGGGATCAGCCGCAAGATCAACAGCCTTTCGGATCGCCGCCGCCTGAAATCGATCGTGGACGAACTCGCGTTGCCGCCGGGCATGGCGTGCATCGTGCGCACCGCTGGATTGAGCCGCGGCAAGACCGAGATCCGCCGCGACTTCGATTATCTGACGCGGTTATGGGACGATATCCGCGAGCTGACGCTCACCTCCACGGCTCCCGCGCTGATCCACGAGGACTCAGACCTGATCAAGCGCAGCGTGCGCGACGTTTACAGCCGCGACATCGAGGAAATCCTGGTGGAGGGCGAACGCGGCTACCGGCAGGCGCGCGAGTATATGAAATTGCTGATGCCCGGCCACGCACGCCGCGTGAAGCAATATGTCGATCCGATCCCGCTGTTCCAGCGCGGGCAGGTCGAGTCGCAGTTGAATGCGATGTTCAACCCGGTGGTACAGCTAAAATCGGGTGGGTACATCGTGATCAACCAGACCGAAGCGCTGGTTGCGATCGACATAAACTCGGGCCGCAGTACGCGCGAGCATAATATCGAGGAAACCGCCTACAAAACCAACTGCGAAGCTGCCGACGAGATCGCGCGCCAACTGCGGCTGCGCGATCTGGCGGGGCTGGTGGTCATCGATTTCATCGACATGGAATCGAGCGGTAATATTCGCCGCGTGGAGCGCACGATGAAGGAGGCGCTGGGCAACGATCGCGCGCGCATCCAGGTGGGCCGCATCAGCAGCTTCGGCCTGATGGAACTGAGCCGCCAGCGGCTGCGCACCGGTGTGCTCGAGGCAAGCACGCATGTCTGCCCGATGTGCGAGGGCGCGGGCGTGGTGCGCTCGGTCCCGTCCGCCGCGCTCGCTGCCATTCGCGGGCTGGAGGAAGAAGCGGTGCGCGGCCGTGCCTCGGTCATCACGCTGCGCGCCGCGCGCGATGTTGCGGTGTATATTCTCAACCGCAAGCGCGCCGACATTGTGGAGATCGAGGATCGCTATGGCGTGCGCATCGATGTGGTGCCCGACGACAGCCTGATCGTGCCGCACTTCGGCATCGAGACCAGCGGCCCCGCGCCCGATCGCGCCAATGCGCCCGCGCTGACCGCGCCGCCGATCATCCTCGAGGAGGATGACGACGATCTTCCCGAGGAGGAAGAGGACGAGGCGTTCGGAGACGACGCGTTCGAGGAGGAGCAGGCCCAGCCCGCACGCAAGGCCGAGGGGCAGCGCGGTCGCGGACGGGGCGGCCGCAGCGAGGCGCGCCCGGCCGAGCCGCGCGCCGACGCGCGCGCGGGCGGGCGCAAGCGTCGCCGCCGGGGCGGACGCGGGCGCTCGGGTGCGGAGGGCGAGGCGACACCGGCTGCAACGCAAGCGGTGGACGATGCCGATTACGCTGCGCCCGACTGGGAAGCGGGCGCGGACGCTCCGGTGGCCGGAGCCGAAGGCGGCAGCGAGGGCGGTCGCAAGCGTCGCAGGCGCGGACGGCGCGGCGGCAAGAACCGCGATCTGGCGCAGCAGGACGCGGTGCGCGCGATCGAGATCGATGCTGCGAGCGAAGACGGTGTGGCGTTCGTCGAGCCTTTGGCGGTGGACGATGCGGTCGCAGATCCTGCCGCACCGGTCGAAGAAGCTGCACCCGGGGACGCGCCCAAGCGCAAGCGGCGTGCAGCCAAGCCAAAAGACCCGATGGAAAGCGCGGAGCCTGCCGTTGCTGCGCTGCCAGCGATCGACGAACCGGGTGAGAAGCCGAGGCGCGGGCGCAAGCCCAAGGCCAAGCCTGCCGAAGAGGCGACCGCAGAGCCGGTCGCGGCGCTCGACGACACGCCTGTGCCGTTGCCCGCGCCCAAGCCCAGGCGCACGCGCAAGTCTGCGGCAGCGGAGCCGGTGCAAGTCGGCGAAGCGCCTTCGAGGGTTGGTGACGCTGCTCCCGAGCGGCCGCAGGAGACGCCCGTGTCGGCTGAGCCGGCATCTGCGCCTGCGCCTGAAGCGACTTCGAACGGAACGGAGGATGCACCCGCGACGTCCGCAGACTCCGGCCGCAAGGGATGGTGGCAGCGCACCTTCGGGTAAGCGCGCCCACTTTCAACCCCACGCGAGCGCCCCTCCTCTGTGCGCGGAGGGGCGCTTCACGGCGCATTCACCGCCGCGCCCGCACGCGCCCCGTATGCCGATCCCCGCGGCCCGTCTTCGCCTGCTTGTCGCCACGCTCGTCAGCGTCACGCTTGGCGCGCAGCCTGTGCTGGCGCAATCGGTGCTGCGCGATGCAGAGACCGAGGCGTTCTTCCGCGAGCTTTCGCGTCCGCTTGCGACCGCTGCAAAACTCGATCCCAGATCGGTGCAGGTGCTGCTGATCGGCGATCCTGCCATCAACGCGTTCGCCGCCGAGGGGCAGAATGTGTTCATCAACTCGGGCACGATCGTCGCTGCGGATAATGCGAACCAGCTTCAGGGTGTGGTGGCACACGAGTTCGGCCATATCGCCAACGGCGATTCGATCAGCAGCGATGCCGCAGCGAGCGCGGCGGGGAAAATCTCGATCCTGTCTTTGCTGCTCGGCGTGGCAGCGGTCGCGGCGGGGGCGGGTGCAGCGGGACTGGGGATTCTGGGCGCTGGCCAGCAGGCGGCGCTGGGCAAATATCTGGCGTTCAGCCGCGATCAGGAAGCCAAGGCGGACAACAGCGGCGCGGCCTACATGCGCGCGGCGGGCATTTCGGGGCGCGGCGAACTCGATTTCTTCAAGAAATTGCTCAACGAGGAAACACGCCTCGCCATCCCGCAGGACGACCCCTACAGCCGCGACCACCCCTTGAGCGAGGACCGCATCGAGGCGCTGCAGGCGGTGTTCGAAACTTCGCCCGCGTGGAACAGCAGGACCGATCCGGCTTTCGAAGCGCGCTTCCAGCGTATCCGCGCGAAGCTGATCGGCTTCGTCGAACCCCCCGGCCGTGTATTCCAGGTGTATCCGCCGTCCGACACCTCGGTCCCGGCGCGTTACGCGCGCGTTTACGCCTGGCACAAGCAGGCATTCACCGACAAGGCGCTTGGCGAGGTGGATGCGTTGCTCCAGGCCGCGCCGGGCGATCCCTATTTCAACGAGATCAAGGGGCAGGTGCTGCTCGAATCGGGTCGCGCGGCGGATGCGATCCCGCCGCTGCGCATCGCCTATGCCGCCTCGCAGAACCCGCTGATCGCAGCCCTCTTGGGGCACGCGCTGATCTCGACCGAGGAACCGAAAGACAACGCCGAAGCCAAGACGATCCTGCGGCAGGCGGTGGCGCGCGACAACCAGAACCCGTTTGCGTGGTACCAACTGGGCGTGGTCTACGAACGCGCGGGCGACGAGCCGCGTGCGGCACTGGCGATGGCCGAGCAGGCCAATCTGAGCGGCGAACCCGCGCGCGCGTTGACGTCTGCGCAACGTGCGATGCAAGGGCTGGCGACGGGCAGCCCGGACTGGCTGCGCGCGCAGGATATCGTGCTGGTGAGCCAGGGGCAGTTGAAGAAGAAGGGCAAGGGGGGACGACGCGGATGACGCGGATGACGCGGATCGAACGATTGCGCGCGCTGTGGGCGGCGCGTCCGCGCTGGTGGCCTGCGGCGGCGGGCGCGGTGGCGCTGGCGCTGGTGGCGCTGCTGACCGTGCGCGCGCCCGACGGGATCGCCGCGCCGTCTGCGCCCGCTGTGGACACGCGCGCGCTGAGCGCGGCGCAGAAGGCCGCCGTGGAGGCGACGGTGCGCGAATATATTCTTGCGCATCCCGAGATCATTCCCGAGGCGATCACCGCGCTGCAATCGCGATCTGTGAGCCAGCTGCTTGCCAGCAACCGTGCGGCGATCGAGACGCCGTTCGCGGGTGCATCGACGGGCGCGCGCGACGGCCGCGACGGCCGCGACGGC
>Ga0123339_10002921_pt1 | contig 11476 bp, 7 predicted proteins | sample lystaG_FD_89956 | JGI IMG/M metagenome (GOLD analysis project Ga0123339, IMG submission 89956) | Glacier valley bacterial and archeal communities from Borup Fiord, Nunavut, Canada, to study Microbial Dark Matter (Phase II) -... | ecosystem: Environmental > Aquatic > Freshwater > Ice > Glacier ... | reverse complement strand
GGACCCGCCACCAGCCGGGCGCGCCCCGGCTGGTTGTCCAGGGGCCGGTCAGCCCGGCGGATGCTCCGCATGGGCCGCGGCAGCGGCGTCCGGTGCAGGCGCCTCCGCGCCGGCGGCCTCCGCAGCCAACGCCTGCTCCGCATCGCCCCCCTCCGCATCGCCTGCAACAGCGGCGGTTTTCCCGCCCTGAGCGCCAGACTCGGGCGCCGGGGCATCGGGGTCGGCGGACAGCTCCTCCGGCGTCACGATCTTGGTCTCGACCTTGGAGGACTCCAGGATGAAGTCCACGGTCTTGTCCTCGAAGATCGGGCCGCGGAGGCCATCGGCCGCCTGCGGGTTCTTGCGGAAGAACTCCATAACCTGGGCTTCCTGGCCCTGGTACTTGGCAGCCTCGGCACGCATGGCGCGCTGCAGCTCGTCGGGCGCGACCTGGATGCCATTCTGCCGCCCGATCTCGGACAGCAGCAGGCCGAGGCGGACCCGGCGCTCGGCGATGCCGCGGTACTCGGCCTTTAAGGTGTCGTCGTCCTTCCCGGCGTCTTCCGCATCGCCCTTGCCAGCCTTGCGGTCCGCTTCGACGCGGGTCCAGATGCCCTCGAACTCCGACTCCACCATGCTGGGCGGCACTGGGAAGTCGGCGCCCTTGGCGAGTTGGTCCAGCAGGTCGCGCTTGATCCGCATCCGGCTCACGCCGTCGTACTCGCGCTGGATCTGCTGGGCGAACAGCTTGCGCAACGCCTCCAGGTCGTCGAAGCCGAACTGCTCAGCCATCTTGTCGTCAATCACCGGCAGCGTGGAGCTCTGTAGCGCCGTCGCCTTGATATCGAATGTCGCGGCTTTGCCGGCCAGCACCGGGGAGTGGTACTCCGCCGGGAAGGTTACGTTGATCTGGCGCTCCTCGCCGGGGCGCATCCCTTCCATTCCCTCGGTGAACCCGGGAATGAAGCTGCCCGCGCCCAACTCGACCGGCATGGCCGTGCCGGTGCCGCCCTCGAACGGCGCGCCATCCACCTTGCCCAGGTAGTCCACGGTCAGGGTGTCGCCGGGCTGCGCGCCGCGGTCCTCGGTCACGTCCTCCAGCTTCTTGGTGCGTGCGGCCAGCTCCGTCAGGGCCTTGTCTATGCTTTCGGGCGACGGCTCGGCCTTCAAGCGGGTCAAATGCAGGCCGGAGAAGTCGGGCATGGCAATCTCGGGCAGCAGTTCCACCTCGACGGTAAACTGCAGGTCCTGCTGGTCGGCCAGTTGCGTCACGTCCACCTTGGGCTGGTTGGCGGCGCGCAGGCCGCGCTCCGTCAGCACCTGTTGAGTGGCGGTGTTGACGCTTTCCTGCAGCACCTCGGACATGACGGCGGTGCCGTAGCGCTGGCGGACGATGTTCAGCGGCACCTTGCCGGGGCGGAAGCCCGGCAGGCGGACGGTGCGTCCGATCTCCTGCAGCTTCGCCGTGCGCTTGCCCTCGATGTCGGCCACGGGGACGGTGACGGACCAGCCGCGCTTCAGGCCGTCATGGAGCGTCTCGGTAACCTGCATCTTGAAAACCCGTCCTTGTCAGAGTGCCCCGGCAGGGGCCGTGTGGTGCGGGCGGAGGGACTTGAACCCCCACGGCTTACGCCACCAGATCCTAAGTCTGGCGTGTCTACCAATTCCACCACGCCCGCGGTGCTGCGCCGCCGCAGCGGCATCCAGCCGGCGCGTGTAGCGCAGCGGGGCGAGGGGGACAAGGCGGGGTCGTCCGTCTTGTAGGCTCACACTGCCATCGGTGTTCAAAGCAGGGAGACGCCACTTGCCTCCAGTACCGCAAACATACCGCCTATGCCGACGATTGCGGCACATGCCACCATCAATGACACGCTAGATTTCCGAGTGTTCCCTGCGCAGTAATGCTTGATAGCGGCCCAGAGGTATGCGGCCGTGAGCAACGCCAATGCAACTATAACCGCTATCACCCACATGAACGCGTCCATTATCCAAGCAGCGCCTGCGCGCAGGCGTCCAGGATGGCGTCGGTGTCCAGCCCATACTCCCGGTAAAGGTCCGGCAAGTCCCCGCTCTGCCCGAAGCGGTCCACCCCCAGCGGCACCACGCGCTGGCCGCGCACGCCGCCCAGCCAGCTATGCGCCGCCGGATGCCCGTCCAGGATCGTCACCAGCGCGGCGTCACGGGCCAGCGGCGCCAGGATGTGCTCGATATGCGACGTGGCGGCCTCGCCTGTCCGGCGCACCCGGGCCGCGGCAGTCCAGCCGGCGTGCAGCCGGTCCGGGCTGGTGATCGCCAGCAGCCCGGCGTCCGGCGCCTCGGTCCGCAACTCCTCGAACGCCGCCTCCGCCTCCGGTGCGACCGGCCCCTGGTAGGCCAGCGCGATCCGTGCCCCCTGCCCTGGCGGCACCACCCAATGCGCGCCCGCGATCACCGCCGCCGGGTCCAGCACGCGATCCGGCTGCGCCAGCGCCCGGGTGCTCAGCCGCAGCCATGCCGCCGAGCCGTCCGGCGACTGCATATGCACGAAGGCATGGCGCAGCAGGATAGCGAGTTCGTCCACGTATGCCGGCTCGAACGACGCGAGCCGGTCCGCCGCCATGCCGATCAGGGGCGTGTTGACGCTCTGGTGCTGCCCGCCTTCCGGCGCCAGGGTAATGCCGGATGGCGTGGAAACCAGCAGGAACCGCGCATCCTGGTAGCAGGCATAGATCAGCGCATCGAGGCCGCGGTTCACGAAGGGGTCGTACACCGTCCCGATCGGCAGCAGCCGCGCCCCGGTCAGGCTGTGCTGCAAGCCCGCGGCGGCCAGCAGCAGAAACAGGTTCTGCTCGGCGATGCCCAGCTCGATATGCTGGCCGCCGGGCGCCATGCCCCAGCGTTGCGCGCTGGCCAGCTTGGCGTCGCGGAACACGTCGTTGCGGGTGTGCCGGTCGAACACCCCGCGCCGGTTGACCCACGGGCCGAGGTTGGTGCTGACCGTCACGTCCGGGCTGGTGGTGACGATCCGCCGGGCCATCTCGGCATGTTCGCCCTGGCCGCGCCCTACCTCCGCCAGGATGTCACCGAAACCAGCCTGAGTGCTGGTCCGCCGCCCCGCGACCGTCGAGACCGGCAGGCGCGCCGGAATATAGATCACGTCCGACGCCAAACGCCGCCCGCCCGGCGTCAGCTTTTCCGCAAACGGCGCCGCGTTGACGACGGCCTGGAACTCGCTCGGCGTCAGGTCCAGCCCCTCCGCCACGTCCCACTCATGGCCCGGCCGGATGCGCATCCCGGCCCGGAACGCCTCCATCTGGTCCTGCGTCATCAGGCCGGAGTGGTTGTCCTTGTGCCCGGCGAACGGCAGGCCCATGCCCTTGACGGTGTAGGCGATGAAGCAGCTCGGCTGGTCCCCGGCGGCGTCCGCCAGGCGGAACTGCTCGATCAGGTAGTCCACGTCGTGGCCGCCCAAGTTGGTCATCAGCGTGGCCAACTCGTCGTCCTGCAACGGGTCCAGAATGGCCCGCACGCCGGGGTCCCGGCCCATCTCGGCCAGCAGCGCCACGCGCCACGCCGCGCCGCCCTGGAACGTCAGGGCGGAGTAGAGGCTGTTCGGGCAGTCATCTATCCAGCGCTGCAACGCCTCCCCGCCCGGGCGCTCGAACGCGGCTTGCAGCAGGCGGCCATACTTCAGCGTCACCACATGCCAGCCCATGTCGCGGAACAGGCCTTCGATGCGGCCGAACAAGCGGTCGGGCACGACGCTGTCGAGGCTCTGGCGGTTGTAGTCAATCACCCACCAGACGTTGCGGACGTCGTGCTTCCAGCCTTCCAGCAGGGCCTCGTAGATGTTGCCCTCGTCCAACTCGGCGTCGCCGGCGATGGCGACGTGCCGGCCCGGTGGCAGCCCAGCGTCCAGCCCATGCAGCCGCACGTAGTCCTGCATCAGCGCCGCGAAACTCGTCAGCGCCACGCCCAACCCGACGGAGCCGGTGCTGAAGTCCACCTCTGGCCCGTCCTTGGTGCGGCTGGGATAGCTCTGGATGCCGCCCATCTGGCGCAGACCCGCCATGTTGGCGGCGTCCTGGCGGCCCAGCAGCAGGTTGACGGCATGGAACACTGGCCCGGCATGAGGCTTCACGGCCACCCGGTCCTGCGGGCGCAGCACGTCGAAGTACAGCGCCGTCATGATGCTGATGACGCTGGCGCAACTCGCCTGGTGCCCGCCGACCTTCAGGCCGTCGCGGTTCGGGCGGATGTGGTTGGCGTTGTGGATGGTCCAGGCAGACAGCCACAGCAGCTTGCGCTCGATCTGGTGCAGGCCGTGCAGCCGCGCCTGGGTGGGCGCCGGGACGATGGGGCCGGGCGCGTTCACGACCAGCCCCGTGACAGCTTGCGGACGGCGGTGCTGGCGTTGCGCTTGCCCTCGCCGGCATAGTCCTCGTGATACTGCTCGATGTTCGGCGGGTCGTACTGGTAGTTGACCATCAGGGTCGCACTCTCCCGCACGCCTTTGCCGCTGGTGTCGCCCAGGGTGACGATGCGCTCCACCCGGGCACCGTTCGACAGATGGAAGTGCGCGACCGGGTCCAGCGCCCGCTTGCCGCGCGACTCCACCAGCAGATAGTGCGCGGCCAGGCGGGTCAGCACCGGCTCCGCCGCGCGCAGCATGGCGAAGTCGCGGAACCAGCCGCGGTGGCGCAGGATGGCGGCTAGGGCCTGCGGGCCGGTCGGCGCGGCCGGCGCATCGGCGGGTGCTGCGGTGCGTAGGGCGGCGGACTCTTCCTCGCTCAGCAGCCCCGGATCGTCCTCCGCCAGCTTCGCATCCAGCCAGCGGCGGAGGCCGGGGATAGGTGACAAGGTGGCAAAGCTTTTCAGGTTGCGGAACTCGGTGCCCAGCAACTCCGCCACGCGCTTGATGAGGAAATTGCCGAAGCTGATGCCCGCCAGGCCGCGCTGGCAGTTGCTGATCGAGTAGAATATCGCGGTGTCGGCCAGCTTCGGGTCCAGCAAGGGTGCACGCTTGTCCAATAGGCTTTGCACGCTGCCGGCCAGGCCGCGGGTCAGCGCGACCTCCACGAAGATCAGCGGCTCGTTCGGCATCCGGTGGTGGAACAGGGCGTAGCAGCGGCGGTCGCTGTCCAGGCGGTTCTTGAGGTCGGACCAGGACCGGATTTCGTGTACGGCCTCGTAGCCCACCAGGCGCTCCAGCAGCACGGCCGGGCTGTTCCAGTCTATGCGCTGCAGCTCCAGGAAGCCGATGTCGAACCAGTTGGCCAGCAAGGCGCGCAGGTCGCTTTCCAGCGCAGCCAGATGCGGGTCGCCGCGGGTCAGGTCCAGCAGGGTAGCGCGCAGGTCCACCAGGAACTTCATGCCATCGGGGATGGTGGTGAACTGCGTCAGAAGCCGGACGCGCGGCGGCTCCAGCGCGCGGCGGAGGGCGACCTTGGCGGTGGCGCGTTCCGCCGGGCCAGCAGCGGCCTGGACGTCGGCGTAGGCCGCGGCAACGGCGGCGGGGTCGCTGTCGAACTTGGCCAGCTCGGCCAGGAACTCGCGGCGTCCGTTGTCGTCCAACATCAGATAGGCCTGCGCCAGCTTGGCGGCACGGTTGCGGGCGCTGACCTCCCCACCCCGGGCGTTCAGGCAGGCCAGCATCTGCTCGGCGATGCCCTGGTCCTCCTCCGGCCCGACGCGGTCCGCCATGTCCCGCCACACTCCGGCAATCCGGCGTATGGCGCGGTCGAACAAGCCAATAGGGGCAGGGGCTGCGGTGTCGCTCATGGTGCCATGCTCATGCGGTCATCGCTTCCGGGTCGCTGCGCGCTACCATAGCGCACGCCGCTTCTATGCGCCGCCATCTTTGCCGAGAGCCGCCCGGATGGCGAGGGGGATCAGCGGCGCCAGGTCCTCGGCGATCAGGCCGGGACCGTGCAGCGCCGCGGCCCGGCCGTGCAGCCAGGCCGCGGCGCAGGCGGCGTCCCACGCCGGCATCCCTTGCGCCAGCAGTGCGCCGGCGATGCCCGCCAACACGTCACCGCCCCCGGCCGTCGCCAGCCACGGCGGGGCGCTGTCGTTGATGGCCAGGCGCCCGTCCGGCGCGGCGATGACGGTGTCGGCACCCTTCAGCACCACCACGCACCGGCATTGCGCCGCAGCGGCACGGACAGCGGCGGGCTTGTCCGGCCCGGGTGGGCCGAACAACCGCGTGAACTCGCCCTCATGCGGGGTCAGGATGGCGCAGCCGCGCAATGCCCTGGGCTGACCGGCATGGGCGCCCAACGCGTCGGCATCGGCGATGACCTGGCGACCGGCGGCCAGCAAGGGCGGCAGCGCGGCGCGGGCGGCGTCCAAGCCCAGACCGGGACCGCAAACCCATACGGTGCGACGGGTGTCCTGCAGCAGCTCGGCCAAGGATGCGTCGGTAACCACCAAGCCGGGGTCTCCGCTCCGGTAGAGGTCGCCGTGCCCCAGGGCGGCGACCGACACCATCCCTGCTCCGGCCCGGCGCGCCGCGCCTGCCGCCAGCCGCGCCGCGCCGGTCATAGCCGCGCCGCCCAGCACCGTAACGTGCCCCCGGGTGTACTTGTGGCTGTCCGCGCCGGGACCGGGCAACCGCCACAGCCCCGGCGTGTTGCGCCAGGCTTGCGGGACCACGCCGGACAGGACGGCGTCCGGGAGCCCGATGTCCCCCAGCAGCACCTGCCCGCACAAGGTGCGGCCCGGCAGCAGCAAGTGGCCGGGTTTCAGGCGGAAGAAGGTCACGGTCAGGTCGGCTGCCCGCACCCGCCCGAGCGGCTGGCCGGTTGCGCCGTCCAAGCCGCTCGGCACATCCACCGCCAGCACCCGCCGGGCGGCGGCCAGCACGTCGGCAACAGTATCGGGAAGCGCTCCGCGCAGCCCGGCACCATAGGCCGCGTCTATCACCAGGTCGGCGCGCGCCGCCTCCGCCGCCGACGGCTCGCCCCACGGCCCGCGCCAGCCTACCGCGGCGGCAGAGGCGTCGGACCCGGGCCGTGGCGGCGCAAGCGCGGCGACGCGGACGGGCCATCCCATCTGGTGCAGCATCCGCGCGGCCACCCAACCGTCGCCGCCGTTGTTGCCCGGCCCGCACAGCACCAGCGTCCGGCAAGGCCCGAAGCGCTGCGCTGCCCGCGCCACGGCGCGTCCTGCGGCCTGCATCAGTTGCAAGCCGGGCACCCCGGCACCGGCGGCAAGGGCATCGGCCCGGCCCATTTCGGCCGGTGTCAGCAACGCGTTCGAAGGATCGAGCAGAGTACTGTGCATATGCCGGCATCGTTGGACGACTCCAAGCCGCGGCGCAACGGCGGGCAAGACTCCGGCCAATCACGCATCGGCAACGGCAGCACCGGCCGTGCCGCGTGGGCGGTCGAAGGCCGTGTTCTAAACCGGTCCGGAGCTGGCGGCTTCGTCGGCTCCGCAGCATCTTGCCTTTCCCAGCCCCTGCAAGCCGATGTTGCGAGTTGGCAATCCAGGGGCCGCCGGGGCACTCCCTGGCCCTCGAAACCCCTTGGCGCTCCGGCACTGGGCACCCGGCGATGAGCAGATAGAACGGAAGGCGCATACTCGGGGGGCATCCGACGGGCATCAGCCCGAGCCGGAAGAAGCCCGTCCCGGCCGGACCCTCCCTATGCCGCCGTGAAGCCTGCGGGCACGGCAACCGCGTGCTGCAACGGACCGTGCCCGCCGCCTAGGCCCGGGGCTGCCAGGATCGCCGCGTGGACATAGGCCCCGGCGCGCCGGACTGCCGCATCCAGCGCCATCCCCTGGGCCAAGCCGACCGCCACGGCGCTGGCAAGGGTGCAGCCGGTGCCGTGGGTGTGGGCAGTGCTGATGCGTCGGCTGCGGATCACCTCCAAGCCGTCCGGAGTGGCCAGGATGTCCTCCACCTCGGGACCATGCAGGTGCCCTCCCTTCAGCAGCACGGCCCGCGCGCCAAGGTCCAGCAGCGCGCGGGCGGCGTCCAGGGCGGCAACTGCGTCCGGGATGGACCGGCCCAGCAAAGCTTCCGCCTCCGGGATGTTGGGCGTCAGCAGCGCCGCCAGGGGCAGCAACTCGCGCAACACGGCGGCGACGGCATCGTCGTCCAGCAGGCGCGCACCGCCCTTGGCGACCATCACCGGGTCCACCACCACCGGCACGCCGACGCCGCGCAGTTCCGCTGCCACCGCCGCCACCATGTCCGCCGTGCCCAGCATCCCGGTCTTGACTGCGTCCGTGCCGATATCGTCCAGCACGGACCGCATCTGCTGCCGCACGAAGCCCGGCGGCACCGGTTGTACGCCCTGCACGCCCAGCGTGTTCTGCGCCGTCAGGGCCGTGACCGCCGTCGTGCCGTAGCCGCCCAGCGCCATCACTGTCTTCAGGTCGGCCTGGATGCCCGCACCCCCGCAGGAGTCCGACCCGGCGACGATCAGCACCCGGCCGGGCCGGGCCTGCCTAGGCAGAGTCCCAATCATGCCGCCACGCCACCTGCCGCACGGATGGTGTCGCACAGGTGCAGCACGATGCGGTCCACCATTGCCCCGTCCTCACCCTCCGCCATCACACGCAACACCGGCTCAGTGCCGCTGGGCCGGAGCAGCAGGCGGCCAGTCGCGCCCAGCTCGGCCTCGGCCGCCGCGACGGCAGCAAGCACATGGGGATGCTGCAACGGCGCCGGGCCGGAGAAGCGCACGTTGCTCAGGCGCTGCGGCAGCGGTTCGAACAGGCGGCAGGCCTCGCTGGCCGGGCGACCCTGCTCGACCAGCACGGCAAGCACTTGCAGGGCGGCGATCAGGCCGTCCCCGGTAGTTGCATAGTCGGACAATATCATATGGCCGGACTGCTCGCCGCCGACATTGAAGCCTTCTGCCCTCATGCGCTCCACCACGTACCGGTCGCCAACGCTGGTGCGGTGCAGGTGCAGGCCTTGTGCGCCCAGGAAGCGCTCCAGCCCCAGATTGGACATGACGGTCGCTACCACGCCCCCGCCGGACAGCCGCCCGGACTTCTGCCAGCTCTGCGCGATCAATGCCAGAATTTGGTCCCCGTCCACCAACTCGCCACGCTCGTTCGACACGAGCAGCCGGTCGGCGTCGCCGTCCAGGGCGATGCCAAGGTCGGCTTTGTGTTCCAGCACCTTGCCGCACAGGTACGACGGCACGGTTGAGCCGCAACCGCTGTTGATGTTGAACCCATCCGGCTCCACGCCGATTGGGATGATGGTCGCGCCAAGTTCCCACAGCACGGTCGGGGCAACCCGGTAGCCAGCGCCGTTGGCGCAGTCCACGACGATCCGCATACCGTCGAGCGTCAGGCCGCGTGGAAAGGTCGCCTTCGCCGCTTCGATGTAGCGGCCGCCGGCGTCGGCCATCCGGGACGCGCGGCCCAGCTTGGTCGGCGGCGCCATGCGGTGCGACCGGTCGGCTGCCATCAGCGCCTCGATCTGTAGTTCCGTCGCGTCGGACAGCTTGTAGCCGTCCGGGCCGAACAGTTTGATGCCGTTGTCCTCGAACGCATTGTGCGACGCCGAGATCATGACACCGAGATCGGCGCGCAAGCTCCGTGTCAGCATGGCGATTGCGGGTGTTGGCAGCGGGCCGACCAGTGTCACATCCATGCCAGCCCCAATAAAACCTGCGACCAGTGCCGGCTCAATCATGTAGCCGCTCAGCCGGGTGTCCTTGCCAATTACGACCTGATGGCGGTGATCCCCGCGCACGAACATCAGTCCTGCCGCTTGGCCCAGCCGCAACGCGGTTTCCGCTGTCATCGGCTCGACGTTGGCCAGGCCGCGTATCCCGTCCGTGCCAAACAACCGGCGCTTGCTCATATGTTAACCTCTAGTTTCCGGGTGGTCATATCCCAGCCCGTCAGGGCACGCCAGAGACGCACTGCTTGCACCGTGGCCGCCACATCATGAACGCGAAGTATGGATGCGCCTTGTGACAACGCGTACAGCCCGGCCGCAATGGAGCCGGCCACCCTGTCCGACGCCTCCGAGACACCGGAGAGGGTGCCAACGAATTGTTTGCGTGACACTCCTACCAAAATCGGGCGGCCTAGGGCCTGCAATGCGGACAGGCCCTGCAACAGGGCAATGTTGCCCTCGACGGACTTTGCAAAGCCAATGCCTGGGTCCAAAGCGATGCTGCTGCGGTGTATGCCGGCCGCCTCGGCTCTCGAGACACACTCCGCAAGTTTGGCCGCGACCTCTGCCACCACGTCGCCATACTCCGCCAAGCCGACCATGGTGATCGGTGAACCGCGCATGTGCATCAAAATAACCGGGCAGCCGCGCGCTGCAACGAGTGCTAGCGACGCGGGATCGTAGCGCAAGGCGGAGACGTCGTTCACAGCCGTAGCGCCAGCATCCAAGGCCGCCGCCATAACTAGGGCATTGCGGGTGTCAACCGACAGCGGCACTCCGGCACCGGCCAGCCCGGCGATAACAGGCACGACGCGCCGCCGCTCCTCTTCGGGTGGGACCGGTTCGGCGCCAGGGCGTGTGCTCTCGCCGCCGATGTCCAGGATGGCCGCGCCGTCTGCAATCATCTGCAACCCGGCTGCGACTGCCCGCCCGGTGTCCCAGTGCAGTCCGCCGTCGCTGAAGCTATCAGGTGTGACGTTCAGGATACCCATAACGGCTGGGCCGGCCAGCAGGCCGGCCCAGCCTGCCGCAGGCACAGACAAAGACGCAGACAAAGAAAAGGCCGGCCCCGCGCATGCAGGGCCGGCCGTAGCTGAAGCCACGTCGTTAGCCCGGCTGAGGCTGCGGACCCAACCCGCCCGACGGCGGCGCCAGCGGCCGGCCCGACGTTGGGACCGAGGCGCGGCGGTTCTCTAGCGCAGGCTCGTCAACGACGGTCTTTATAACAGGCTCGCCACGCAAGACAGTCCGGATTTCGTCGCCGGATAGGGTCTCATACTCCAGCAAGCCTTTCGCCAGCCGGTGCAGGTCGTCCATCCGCTCCGTCAACAGTGTCTTCGCGCCGTTGTAGGCATGGTCGATGATGCACTTGATCTCAGCATCGATTTCCCGCGCCGTCACCTCGGACACGTTCTTGTTCTGCGTCACGGAGTGGCCGAGAAACACCTCTTGGCTGTTGTCGCCGTAGGCGATCATGCCGAGCTTGTCGCTCATTCCCCACTCGGTCACCATCTTGCGTGCGATGTTGGTCCCTTGCCGGATGTCGCTGGACGCGCCGTTGCTGACACGGTCCGCACCAAACGCCAGTTCTTCCGCAACCCGGCCGCCCATGCCCATCTTCAAACGGGCCAGCAGCCGCGCCTTGCTCTCGCTCAGGCGGTCGCCTTCGGGCAGGCTCATCACCATGCCCAACGCACGGCCACGCGGGATGATCGTCGCCTTGTGCACGGGATCGCAGTCCAGGTCGCTAATGGCGCACAGGGCGTGCCCGGCCTCGTGGTAGGCGGTGGTGCGCTTCTCGTCGTCGGACATCACCAGTGACCGGCGTTCGGCACCCATCATGACTTTATCCTTTGCAAACTCAAACTC
>Ga0123339_10002919_pt1 | contig 11477 bp, 12 predicted proteins | sample lystaG_FD_89956 | JGI IMG/M metagenome (GOLD analysis project Ga0123339, IMG submission 89956) | Glacier valley bacterial and archeal communities from Borup Fiord, Nunavut, Canada, to study Microbial Dark Matter (Phase II) -... | ecosystem: Environmental > Aquatic > Freshwater > Ice > Glacier ... | reverse complement strand
CTGCACCGTACTTCCGTATTTTTAACCCTTATTTACAAACAAAGAAGTTTGACCCTGATTTAAAATATATTAAAAAATGGGTGCCTGAGGTGGATGAAAAGTCTTACCCAAAACCAATTATAGAACACACTTTTGCAAGAGAAAGATGTTTAAAAGTTTATAAGGAAGGGTTGGCGGTTAGCAGTGGACAGTAGGCAGTTTGCAGTGGGCAATTTGCGATGGACATTGGCAGACTGCAAGTTCTACATTTAATTATTTTACCGGGGTCGTTTGTAGTCTGATGTTCTTCATCCGCAATCAGTTGTTCGCAGCCTGCTTCTCATAAACATCCATAAGTTTTTTCACCGCTGCTTTGCCTTCGTCACCAAGATCCAGAGAATATTTATTTACATACAAATCAATGTGGCTGCGCATAACATCTTCATTCATTTCCTGCGCATGGATTTTAATATAATCTGCCAGCACAGGATATTGAGCAAATGCAAACTCAATACTTTGCTTAATTAAAAAACCAATTTGTTCCTGTATTTGAATAGGAATTGTTTTCTTTGCTACAATACCACCGAGCGGAATTGGGTTACCGGTTTCAGTTTCCCAATAATCTCCCAAATCTGTAATTTTTATCAATCCCTTATCTGCATAAGTAAATCTGTTTTCGTGTATGATCACACCCAAACCTTTACCTTCTGATACAAAGTTTTCGATTTCATCGTACCGTAAAAATATTTTATTTTTTGCATTTGGATAAGCCAACGAAAACAATAAATGAGCTGTAGTATTCTTACCGGGAATGGCTATTAAACAATCTTCCACTTTGCTTTTTTGCAAAGCAGCATTTGTAATTAACAATGGCCCCACTCCTCTTCCCAAGGCGCTGCCACTGTTTAATAAATTATATTGATGTTGCACCAATGGTAAAACACCATAACTTAATTTTGTAACAGCAAGTTTACCTTCAATAGCCCATTGGTTGAGGGTTTGCACATCTTCCAGCACCGGCTCAAAAAATAAATTTCCAGTATTTATTTTATTATTTACCAGTGCATCAAATATAAAAGTGTCATTAGGGCAAGGTGAAAAACCAAGTTGTATTGTTTGTTTTTGCATATAAATATGAGTAACGAGTTATGGATTGCAGGTTGCGAGTTCCAAGACAATTCTTGAAAGATGATGGTTAAGATTTTCGATAGATTCTTTTATTTTCCAGTTTGTTTTTACCCGCTCTCCTACAAAATTACTTACGCTGCGCAATTGTAAAAAAGGAACATTTTCCTGAATGCAAACATAATGAAAAGCTGCACCCTCCATAGATTCAAGGTCAGGATCGTATTTTTGTGTAAACATGTTTGTCTGCAAAAAATTATCCGTTACAGTATTTACAGTAATAGAGTTGGCGGTGGCGATTTTAAAAGTATTATCAACATTATTTTCAAGCAAGCCGTGTTTATATGGAACTGAATTTGGATCTAAAAAGTTTTTTTCGAAAAGCGTAAAAAAACGCTCCATTTCATAAATTCCTAAATCTGCAAACACATCGGTTTTAATAAAAAAAGTTTGAGCTAATGGAAAAGAATTTTTAAAAGTGCCTGCAATGCCCGCCTGAATAACAAAATCGTATTTGATATGTTGTAAACGCTTTGTGAGCGCATATATACATGCAGGGCTACCAACTCCTGTAATTAAAATATCTGCAGCCATTTTTGTTGAAATAAATGGTGCAATTTCAAATTCTGTAGCCGCTACAATTAGTAGTTTCATGAGGTAAAGTTAGCTGCATCTGTTATAGATTATTAATATTACCCGCTACCTTTACAAAGATTTATACATTGTGCAATGGTTTACATAACAAGGATAGAACATTTTAATGCAGCGCACAAACTTTTTAATCCCGCCTGGAGCAAAGAAAAAAATGAAGATGTTTTTGGAAAATGCGCTAATGAAAACTGGCACGGTCACAACTTTGAATTGTACGTTACGGTAAAGGGAGAGCCTGATAAAGAAACGGGATTTGTATTTGATGCAAAAAGATTGAGTGCGATTATAAAAGAGCGTGTTACAGATATGCTTGATCATAAAAACCTAAATGTAGAAGTTGAATTTATGCAGGGTAAAATTTGTTCCATTGAAAATTTGATAATTGGAATTTGGGAACAGCTCAAAAATAATTTACCGGCATCTACACAATTACATGCATTAAAATTATATGAAACACCAAGAATCTTTGTTGAATATTTTGGTGAATAAAAATTATTTATTACAGAATTGAAAAAATACAATATGCAGTCAGTATCAAACAAGGTAGCGGTTTTTAGAAAAGAACATTTTAACGCAGCACACAGGTTAAACAATGCATCATGGGATGATGCAACCAATAAAGAAATATTTGGTAAGTGCAACAACCCTCATTACCACGGTCATAATTATGATCTCATAGTTAGAGTTACAGGTGTGCCAGAAGAAGAAACCGGTTATGTAATGGACACCAAAAAATTAAGCGATCTTATCAAAGAAAAAGTATTGGATAAATTTGATCATAAAAATCTGAATGAAGATTGTGCAGAATTTAAAAACCTGAACCCTACGGCAGAAAACATTGTAATTGTTATTTATAATTTATTAAGATCTGAAATAAAACCCGAACTTGACATACAATTAAGGCTTTATGAAACCGAAAGGAATTTTGTTGAATATCCGGTTTAAAAAAAGTTGAAAAATGTTTAATGGCTGAAAGGCTGCGGGATAGCAGTGGAAATACTTTTGTGAGGTACGAACAAAAGATTTAAGCGAATAGCCCGGACAACAGTTAAATAATAAAGTAAAAGTTTACAGCCCAAAAAAAATAAAAACACACAACATGGCATACAAAAAAGTAGAAAGTTACGATGCAGATGTAACAGAAGGTTTGATAAAGAATTACAAAGACAGCATAGGTTTACTTGGCGAGGATAAGGAACGTGAAGGACTTTTAAAAACACCGGAAAGAGTTGCAAAAGCGATGCAGTTTTTAACGCAGGGATATTCTCAGGATGCACGTGCAATTTTAGACTCAGCAAAATTTCATGAGGATGTGAGTGAAATGGTAATTGTAAAAGACATTGAATTATACAGCATGTGTGAGCACCACATGTTGCCGTTTTATGGCAAAGCGCATGTTGCATATATTCCCAATGGATATATAACAGGATTGAGTAAAATTGCCCGTGTGGTAGATGTGTACTCTCGTAGATTGCAGGTACAGGAAAGATTAACCCACCAAATTTTAGATGCGTTGAAAGATTCTCTTAATCCTTTGGGAGTTGCAGTAGTTATTGAGGCTTCGCACTTATGTATGATGATGCGTGGTGTTGGTAAACAAAATTCTGTTACTACTACATCTGCTTTTTTTGGTGAGTTTGAGCAGCACCAAACAAGAAGTGAGTTTATGAAATTAATTACAGGAAAGTTGCATTGATAAAAGTAAAAAGATTTTTACAAAACCACTTAATTTATGTTAAGTGGTTTTTTTATTTACCATAAGTTAAAAACATCAAGCTCAATAGAGCAATGAGGTGTAAGAATGAAAGTTGTAGTAAGTGTGCTTTTATATTTGTTATCTATCAATTCAAAAACTTCTACAGATTTTTTTTCCGGATCTGCAATGATGTAATATTTCACTCCACACATTTCATAAAGATTATATTTTGTGTTTCTGTCTTTCATGCGGGTAGAAGGTGATGAAATCTCTAGTATTAAGGTTGGAGGGAAAGTTAAATAGTCTTCATTTATTTTACCGCAAACTATCATGCAATCAGGCCTTACGATCGTTTCATTATCTATGAGCCAGTCCAATTCATATAAAACTTCGCAGTTGCATTCTTCATTACAATTAACCAAAAGGTTACTCGTAGCTGATGAAAATTTCCGGGAAAATTTTTGATGTTCATATTTTGGTGAAGGACTCATAGCCTGTGGATGACCTTTGATAAGTTCCCAATCTCCTTCCCACACTTTATAATCTTTATAAGTGTAGGTATCTAATTCTAATATTTTATCAGAAATATTCATACTCCAAATTTAAAATATATTTTTGGATATAAACACAGGAATCACGGTTTGCCTATTTACCGTGAGAAATTATTAATTATTTAAATCAACTTATGAAACACGCATTTATTTTTCCGGGGCAGGGCGCACAGTTTAGCGGTATGGGCAAAAATTTATATGATAACAATGCAGCTGCAAAACAACTGTTTGAAGAAGCCAATGAAATACTCGGTTTTAATATAACCGATATAATGTTTACAGGAACTGATGAAGATTTAAAGCAAACAAACATAACGCAACCTGCAATTTTTATACACTCCGTTGCAACATATAAAAATATTGATAGTGCACGACCGGATATGGTTGCAGGACATTCTTTGGGTGAATTTTCTGCATTGGTTGCAAACGGAACTTTGCTTTTTGCTGATGCATTAAGGCTTGTAGCAATTCGTGCCGGTGCCATGCAAAAAGCATGTGAAGAAAACCCAAGTACCATGGCTGCAGTATTAGGTTTGGATGATGATAAAGTGGAAGAAATTTGCAGGCATATAACAAATGACAGCGGTGAAATTGTTGTAGCTGCAAATTATAATTGTCCGGGGCAGCTGGTTATAAGTGGCTCATTGGCAGGCATCGAATTAGCATGCGGACGCATGAAAGAAGCGGGGGCAAAACGTGCATTGGTTTTACCTGTTGGCGGCGCATTTCATTCGCCATTAATGATGTCTGCAAAAGCAGAACTGGAAGCTGCTATAAACAATACAACATTTAACCAGCCGAATTGCCCTGTGTATCAGAATGTAACGGGTACGGCAGTTACAGATCCATCTCAAATAAAAGAAAATTTAATTGCACAACTTACAGGCCCTGTAAAATGGACACAATGTGTGCAGGCAATGATTGCAGACGGTACAACAAATTTTACAGAATGCGGCCCAGGTAAAGTATTGCAGGGATTGGTAATGAAGATAAATAAAGAAATGTTGGTTGATGGAGTAAATTAATTTTAAAAATGATGTATAAAAAAAATCGAATCACTTTTAAATGATTCGATTTTTTTATTAGGTTATAAATTTATTAAATATCCAATGTGCTTAATACACTGTTCATATTTCTTACAGCATCTGCACTTTTTGCAAAAGCTTCCATTTCTTCGTCATTAAGTTTGTAATCTATAATTTTTTCCCAGCCATTTTTACCGATAATAACCGGTACACCTATACAAATATCTGTTTGTCCGTACTCACCATCTAGATAAACACAGCAAGGCATTATTTTCTTTTGGTCACGCACAATAGCTTCTACTAAAGCAGCACCTGCAGCGCCAGGCGCATACCATGCACTTGTACCCAGTAAACCAGTAAGTGTAGCACCACCAACCATTGTATCTGAAGCTACTTTTTTAAGTGCTTCTGCATCTAAAAAATGCGCAGCCGGCACACCGCTGTAAGTTGCCAAACGTGTAAGCGGAATCATCGTTGTATCCCCATGCCCTCCAACAACTACGGCTTGCAAATCGTTAGGACTGCATTGCATTGCTGTGCTTAAAAAATAACGGAAGCGTGCACTGTCAAGCATTCCACCCATACCAATAATTCTTCCTTTGGGTAAGCCGCTTTGTTTTAGTGCCAAGTAAGTCATTGTATCCATTGGGTTGCTGATAACAATGATGATACAGTCAGGAGAATATTCTAATAAGTTTTTAGTAACTGTTTTAACAATGCCTGCGTTTATACCAATAAGTTCTTCTCTTGTCATGCCCGGTTTGCGGGGAATACCTGAAGTTATAACTGCTACAGTACTACCTGCAGTTTTTGTATAATCGTTTGTGCTGCCGGTAATTTTTGTATCAAAACCTTCCAATTGTGCCGTCTGCATAAGATCCATTGCTTTACCTTCTGCAAAACCTTCTTTAATGTCAACAATTACCAGTTCATCACACAATTTTTTTCGTGCAATATTATCAGCACATGTTGTGCCTACGGCTCCTGCGCCAACTACAGTTACTTTCATATTTATTTTTTTTGGTAGATATATTTTGTCGGGTAAAGGTATGATAATGAATAATTTTTTTTGTGGATAATTAATGAATTTGTAAACAAAAATCTAAATTTTATTGCCAGGCATTTTTAGAGAAGTGATTTAACTTATTTAAAAGTTTAAAAAATTTATTTTCACAGCATATCCTTTATCCAGAATGAAAAAACTAATCATGACCGCAATATTATTTGTGGTTACATTTTGTGTGTTTGCGCAGAATAAAACAACGCTCACTGCCTTATTTGACAAGAATATAAAAGTGGTAAAACTCCGCTGGCAAAAAGTGAGTGATGCTGTTTCTTATAGTCTTCAAAGCAGCAACCATAATAATATTTTTGCAGATATTTTTATAATAAAAGCTGCTAATATTCCACAAGGTGATTTTATAAAGTACACTGATAATAACCCCGTTGAGGGAAAGAATTATTACCGTTTGAAAATTTATAAAAATAACAATACGGTTGAAACTTTATTACCTGTTATGCTTGTAAGCGGAAATACTGACAATGCCTGGTTAATATATCCTGTACCGGTTGGCCCTGTAATAAATTTGCAATATAATGGCAACGATGCTATAGACGGTGTAATTACTGTTTTTATACAAAGCGTAACCTCGGGCACAATATTTACAAGGTTAAGACTTGCATCTACAACAAGAAAAATTACTATTCCTATCACAAATATTGGAAGAGGTACTTACGATGTAAGAATTTATGTTAGCAATAAAATTGTATGGAACCAGCGAATAATAAAATATTAAAGTGATGAGGCTATAAGTTTAAAATTTGGATGATCTGAAAAATCCATTTTAAATATTCCTTTTTTGTTGTATAAAAAAATGGAAGGGAAACTGCGTATTTCATAAAATGAACTTAGAAATCTTTTACTGTCATATCCAACATGAATGTTAGGATATGCAGCAAGATGTAAATCCTTGTAAAATTTATGTACGCTTTCATAAGAAAGCGAACTTGCAAGTATTATTTCTGCATTTTTAAAGGATTTAATATTTTTAATTAAATCTTCAGTAGCATGTATGCAATGGTCACAGTCAGGGCTAAAAACCATTATAACAACAGGTTTTTTTTTCTTTAAATTTTCTTTTGTAAAAATGGAACTGTCAACTGCCAGTGCCAGACTAAAAGGGGGTAAGGTTGGTATTCGTTTGTATGCAGGCTCTATACCAGTTTGAATTTGTGCAGAAAGACCAATATAAAAAAAAGTAAATATTACTACAACGGTCAATGTTTTCATTATCGTATTTTTATGCAAATTAGTTTTATTATTTTATGTTATTTCAATATTAAACCAATTGCTTTTCCTCTTGTCCTAAGCAATCAAACATTACTTTTATTTTAAATAAATTTTTATGGGAAGTTCTACATTAAACAGGAGAGATTTTTTTCGAAGCCTCACTATAAAAAAAGAGACTTTTAATGACGATCCTCTTTTTGAAAAATATTCCCGAAAATCGCTTGGTCCAAGAGTTTACAATAACCAGCTTGTATCTTATAATAATATTGGCACTGAAAATACAGGAAGTGAATATTTAAGAGTAGGCAATGTAACTTCTGGCTTAGCCCCTTACACAGGGCCTTTTGGCAAAAGCGAAGCCATTCATTTGCTAAACCGCACTTGCTGGGGTTTCAAAAAACCGCATGTAGATACACTTGTTGCAGCAGGCTCTGTTACGGCTGCGGTAAATATAATTTTAAATATAAATCCGGCCGCACCTTTACCACCTGTAAACTGGTATCAAAATTTAGCTGCAGATACCGGGGCTGTTCCTTATGGTGCAGATTGGACCAACAACCCAAGCCCCAATATTGATGCTCCTACAACTCTTTTGCAACAGGCAAATAACCGTTATAGAATTGAAGGTGAAAGATGTTGGTTATTTGGGCAGGCTTTAAACAGTGATGTAACAATAAAAGAAAAAATGGTTTGGTTCTGGTATCATTTTTTACCGATAGATTTTGATGCTATTAATAATTCCAACAACAGTTTTACCAGTACGAATAGTGCAAGAATCTTTTACTCGTATTTTAAAATGTTTAGAGATAATCCAACCGGTAATTTTAAAGTATTAATTAGGAATTTGGCAACTCAACCTGCGATGATGTATTATCTAAACAATCAAGCTAATACTGCCTCAGCGCCTGATGAAAATTTTGCCCGGGAAATAATGGAACTTTTTACTTTAGGCAAAGATCCTTTAAGTCAATACACACAGGCAGATGTTATTGCTGCAGCGCAGGTACTTACAGGTTGGCGGGTACAAAATTTAAATAATGCTACACCATCAACTTCATTTGTTCCTTCCTTTCATAAAACGGGTAACAAGCAGTTTTCAGCATTTTTTAATAACACAGTTATACAAAATCCTACGCCTGCAAATTTAGCAAATGGTGCAAGTGAACTGGATGCGTTTATAGATTTAATATTTACCAAAAAACAGGTTGTGTCTGAATACATCTGCCGCAGACTTTACAGGTATTTTATTTATTATGATATTGATGCTAATATTGAAGCAAACATAATTACACCGCTGGCACAAACTTTTGTTGCAAACAACTGGAATATTCTACCGGTATTAGACAAGCTTTTTAAAAGCGAACATTTTTTTGATATGGCAAATCGTGGAGTGATGATAAAATCTCCTTTAGATGCAGTAATAAGTACTTTAAAACATTTTAATACAACATATAATGTTGCCACACCTACAAATTATCAGGCTCAATACCAGGTGTTGGGATTTTTTAATAACATAATTTGCCTACCCATGGAGCAGCGCATGGGCAGTATACCAAACGTCTCGGGCTGGAATGCTTATTACCAAACACCTGCCTATCACGAATACTGGATAAATACTAACACAATTCAAAAAAGATTTGCATTTTTAGAGCGAATTTTTGGAATAGGTTACAGTTTAAATTATAATGGACTTGTAACACTTATTAAAGTAGAACCAATTGCCTACGTGCAGCAGTTTAATTCAATAGACATCAGTAACCCTAACGAATTGGTTGCAGAATGTTTAAAGTATTTACTACCTGTTGATTTAAGTTTAACCCAAAAAAATGCTATTAAACAACAAACACTTTTATACCAGCAAATTACTGATGGGTATTGGACAGTAGCATGGATAAATTATGTGGGTGCACCAACTAATGCTTCTTACAAAAGCCTTGTTAATGACAGACTGAAGAATTTATTGTATACAATTGTTCAGCTGGCAGAATACCAGCTAATGTAAAACTGGTTTTAAAACATTAAACTAATTTCTAAAACAGGAAAATATATTACTGATGAAACGCAGATCCTTTTTAAAAACAAGTTCGCTTATTGCAGCTCCGCTAATTATAAATGGTATCCCTGTTATGGGTGCCCCAAAAACGGGCAGCAGTATGCTTGATGCGCTTGCGCAGGCATCATATGGTTGTGGTAAAATATTGGTGATTATACAAATGAATGGTGGCAATGATGGTTTAAACATGGTCTTCCCCTTAGATTATTACAGCCAGCTCCAAAGCGCAAGAACAAATTTGTTAATGCCGCAAAACGCTATTTCAACCTTAAACAATAATATTACAACCGGCCTGCACCCAGCAATGCCCGAAATGAAAAATTTATATAATGACGGTAAGTTGATGATTGTACAAGGCGTATCTTATGCTAACCCAAGTTTCAGTCATTTTAGAGCAACAGACATTTGGTTTTCTGCTTCGGGAAGTAATACAACCTTAAACAGTGGCTGGCTTGGCCGCGAACTCGACACCCAGTATGCTGGTTTTCCTACCGCATTTCCCAATGCAGATATGCCTGATCCGTTAGCTATACAAATTGGTTCAACGCTACCGTTTTCTTTACAGGGTCCGGCAATAAATATGGGTTATAATGCTCCAAATCCTACTGCCTTATTAAATGTAATAAATGGTATTACTGATTCTGCACCCAACAATGATTATGGCAGAGAACTTTCTTTTTTAAGATTGATGAAAGACCAGAGCAATGCTTACAGAGTCGTAATTCAAAATGCATACAATGTTCCTCAATCTCAGACTGCTACTTACCCTACAGGTAACAGCCTTGCCGATCAGCTTAAAATTGTTGCTAAACTTATTAATGGCGGGCTAAAAACCCCTATCTATATTGTTAACCATCCAAACTCTCATGATACGCACGAAGGCCAGGTAGATGTAAATGATAAATCTATAGGTTACCAGGCAAAAATTCTGGGCATTTTATCAAAGGCGATTGGTGCTTTTCAAATCGACCTTGGGTTAATGGGTAAAGATGATAAAGTGACAGGTATGACTTACAGTGAATTTGGTAGAAGAGTAAAAAGCAACGCAAGTGTAGGAACAGACCACGGCACTGCAGCCCCCGTTATGTTTTTTGGCGCTGCACTTAATACCAATCCTACAACTGTTTCCGGAACGGCAAACCCTATACCGGGCATGATAGGCACTTCTCCAATACTTCCTACAACAATAGATAACAATACATTGTTACCTATGCAATACGATTTCAGACAATTGTATGCAAGTGTAATGCAGGATTGGCTTTGTCTTTCAGCTTCAGAAACTGATAACGTTCTAGGCAGTACTTATGCCCGTTTACCAATTTTTAAATCATCCAATTTATCTGCCGTTGCCGGCATAGAATTAACCGGACAATATATAAACGGCGAAGCAAGATTAAATTATAAGGTAGCAGAAAATTACAAATACGCGTCTTTTGCAATAGAATTTTCACCGGATGGAATAACTTTTACAGAGGTAAAAAGAATTTTGAACACGAGTTTAAATGCTTTAGAAAGTTATATATATATAGAAGTTAAGAACGCTTCCAAAATGTATTACAGAATTGCAGGTAGAAATAATCAGGGAGTCATAAAGTATTCAAACATGATTGTGCTTCGCAATAACCATCGACAATTAATAAGCGTAAATCCAAATCCGGTTATAAACAATCAAATAAACATTAAATTATTTGAAGCGCCAAATTCAGCAGTAGATGTAAATATTTTAACCATGACGGGGCAAAAACTTTATTCTAATAGATTTGTACAACCCGGAAGTGTCTTAAGTTTTAAAGTTCCAACATTTACTGCCAATGCTCATTATGTCTTAGAAGTAGTTTATGGCAGCAACATTGTACACGAGCAAATAATGTTCAGATAAAAGTTAAAAATCTCTAGCGCCTCCGGTTAAATAAACCGGAGGCTTTTTTATGATCAATCTTCCTTTCCACCCTTGTCTCCCACAAAAAATTGGTCTTTATTTTTAAACAGCACATTAAAAGTTGTGAGTGAGCCATAACAGCGAGTAATGTATTGTTGTATGTTTACCTTGTCTTCGTCAGTAAGTTTTTTATGACTGTTTATGTTCTGTTCCAATACACGTAGTCTG
>Ga0123339_10002917_pt1 | contig 11478 bp, 10 predicted proteins | sample lystaG_FD_89956 | JGI IMG/M metagenome (GOLD analysis project Ga0123339, IMG submission 89956) | Glacier valley bacterial and archeal communities from Borup Fiord, Nunavut, Canada, to study Microbial Dark Matter (Phase II) -... | ecosystem: Environmental > Aquatic > Freshwater > Ice > Glacier ... | reverse complement strand
CACCCCCACTGCCCATCAGCGCGTGCACACCGGTTCCCCGCACCGCCACCGCCAGGCCCGCGATCACGTCCCCATCCCCGATGAGCTTCACCCGAGCACCCGCTGTGCCAATTTCCTCGATCAAACTCGCGTGCCGCTCACGGTCCAGCACTACCACGGTTAGGTCGGACACGCGGCGCTCGAGCGAGGCGGCGATGATCTCGAGGTTGCGTCGCACCGAGAACTCCAGCGAGACCTGTCCAGCAGCGGGAGGACCGACCACCAGCTTGTCCATGTACATGTCCGGCGCACCAAGAAGGCCCCCGCGCTCACTGAGGGCGATGACCGCCACCCCGTTCGGCAACCCACGAGCGACCACGCCTGTACCCTCCACCGAGTCCACGGCGATGTCCACGTCAAAACCGCCCTCACCGAACTCCTCGCCGATCTCGAGCATGGGAGCTTCGTCCATCTCGCCCTCGCCGATCACCACCCGGCCCCGGATGCCCAGTTCGCGCAAAACCGTGCGCATGGCGTCGGTGCCGGCGCGGTCTACCGCGTCCTTATCGCCTTTGCCCACCCAGTGACTCGCGTGCAGCGCAGCGGCCTCGGTCACGCGCACCGTCTCGAGCAGCAAGCTCCGCTCGAGTTGGGCAGCAGAAAGACTCATGTGTCCTCCTCGAGCAGCAGCACCACCAGGTTTCTGGGACCGTGAACACCCTCGACCCTCGAGAGTTCGATGTCCGAAGTTGCGCTCGGCCCGGAGATGAAGGTCAGCGCGCGGCCCTGAAGAATGCTGCCCTCGAGCGCTCTCACACCCTCGGGCACGCTGCCGAAGAGTTGAGACTCGAGCACGATACAAAGATGGGTATCCGGGATGAGGGAGAGCACCCGTCGCCCCTGCCCCGGTCCGCCGTCCAGCACAATCGTTCCAGTTTCGGCAATGCCCAGCGCACACGAGGTCAGGACGGCATCACACGTCTCGAGCTGTTCGGGCGTGAGCGGAATAGGTTCGTCGTGCAGAGCGGTCAAACTTGAAGGCAATTTCACCTCCAGACCCGCTGGAACCACGATTCTCGAGAGCTTGCGCTGCTTGCAGACCCGCTCGAGCAACTCCGGGAGGTCGCTTTGCTGACCCCGAATCACCTCGGCTTTGTACTCAGCGGTTCGCTCGGCAAACTGCTCGAGAATTTCGGCCCTGTTCCAGCCACTATTCTGACGATACTCTCGAGTCACACGGCCAGCAGACTCAACGCCTGCTCCACGTACTCGAGCCAAAATCGCTTCTCGAGCGCTATCTTTGGACGCGGCCCCGCTCATCGGTTCTTCTCCCACCACTCGCGGAAACTCTCCTTTGGTACGGCCCTGAGGTCTCGAGTATCCGTCCAGCCGCCGAGTAAGCCCGGCAGAGCGCTCAGTTTTCCGTCCTTCACCAGCGGTCCCTGCCCCAGCCGGGCGAGTTTCTGGGCGAAGTGAAACCGGGCGGCGTCGCCAAACACCCAGGCCATCGCCCCCATCGCTGCGCTCTCAAGGTCGGGTAGGCTCGAGTGGCTTTTCTTGTGTTCTACCGCCTTTGAACGCAAGTGAACCAGCACCTCGGGAATGTTGATTTTCACCGGGCAGGCGTCATAACACGCGCCACACAGGCTCGAGGCGAACGGCAAGGTGTTGGCATTCTCATCCTCCATGCCGATGAGCTGCGGGGTCAGAATGGCCCCGATGGGACCGGGATACACGCTGCCGTAAGCGTGCCCTCCCGCGCGTTCATACACCGGGCAGACGTTCAGGCAGGCCGAGCAGCGGATGCAGTGCAAGGCTTGACGGCCCACCGCGTCCTCGAGCACCCGCGTGCGTCCGTTGTCGAGCAGCACGAGATGGAACGCTCGAGGGCCATCTCCCGGATGCACCCCGGTCCAGAACGAGGTGTACGGGTTCATCCGCTCGGCGGTGGAGGCTCGAGGAAGCAGTTGCAGAAATATCTCGAGGTCCTGCCACCTGGGCAGCACCTTCTCGATGCCCATCAGGGTAATCAGCGTCTGGGGCAGGGTCAGGCACATCCGCCCGTTGCCCTCGGATTCCACCACGCCCACCGTTCCGGTCTGAGCGATGGCGAAGTTGGCCCCCGAAATCGCCACTTGAGCGCTCAGAAACTTTTTCCTCAAATACGCTCGAGCGGCCCCAGCGAGTTCCCTGGGTTCGTCCGAAAGGTCGGGCAGCCCCAGTTCGCGCACGAACAGCTCCCGAATCTCGGCGCGGTTTTTGTGGATGGCCGGAACCAGAATATGCGACGGTTTATCGTGCGCGAGCTGCACAATCAACTCGGCCAAATCGGTCTCCAGGGTGTGAATTCCCGCCGCCTCGAGCGCCCCGTTCAGGTTGATTTCGTCGGTGGTGATGCTCTTGACCTTCACCACGTCTTTCGCGCCGGTCTCGAGCACCAGGCGGGTCACGATGGCTCGAGCTTCCTCGGCGTCCCGCGCCCAGTGAACCTGCCCACCCGCCCTGATGACACTTTCCTCGAGTTCCAGCAAAAGTGGCTCGAGATTCGCCAGTACAAATGCTTTCAGGCTCGAGCCTGCCTCGCGCAACGCTTCCCAGTCCGGCAGCTCGAGAATGGTTTTTTCGCGCTTGGCCTTGATGGTGCGGGTAGCGTGTCCCAGGTTGCGCCGCATCTGCCCATCTTGTAGGGTCAGGTGGGCCGCTTCGGGAAAGGGTTTTGCGGGGTGAATTCCTCCATCGCTCATACAGAAACCTCCGCTCGAGGATGATACGTATCCAGAAGGCGCTCGAACCTCCCTTACACCTACTCATTCCCAGACCCCGTGTGCCGCACCCTGCCTCAGCTCACTGCGAAAGGCCCTCAGTCGGGTGCTCGAGTCAATAATCACCAGTTCCACCCCGGCTATCTCGGCAAAGTCCTCGAGCATCTCCGAAGTCACCGCGTAGGAATACACCGTGTGGTGCGACCCACCCGCATAAATCCAGGCCGCACAGGCGGTCTTGAAATCCGGCTGACACTCCCAGACCGCTCGAGCCACCGGAAGATAGGGCAACTCCGGGTGAGCCACCGCCGTGACCTCGTTCAGCACAAACCGAAAGCGGTGGCCCAAATCCAGCAGGCACACGTTGAGTGCCGCTCCGTGGGTGGCGTCAAACACGAGTCGCACCGGGTCTTCCTTGCCGCCGATACCCAGGGGATGCACCTCGAGCCGGGGTTTTCCTGCCGCGATGCTGGGACACACCTCGAGCATGTGAGACCCCAGAACCTGATGTTTTCCTGGCTCGAGATGGTAGGTATAGTCCTCCATAAAAGAGGTTCCGCCCTCGAGACCGTGGGCCATCACCTTCATGGCCCGCAGCAGCGCCGCTGTTTTCCAGTCTCCTTCACCGCCAAAGCCGTATCCGTCCGCCATCAGGCGCTGGGTCGCCAGTCCGGGCAACTGGCGCAGTCCGTGCAAGTCCTCGAAGGTGTCGGTAAAGCCTTTGAACCCGCCCGCCTCGAGAAAAGCCCGCAGTCCCAACTCGAGCTGAGCGCCGTACACCAGCGAATCCCTTTGATTTCCGCCCTCGAGCAGTTCCGGAGCCACGCTGTAGGAGGTCTGGTACTCCTCGAGCAGCGCTTGAGTTTGGGCCTCCGAGACCGCCTCGACCTGCGCCACCACATCGCCCACGCCATAGGTGTTGACCGAGAAGCCAAATTTGAGTTCTGCACTCACTTTGTTGCCCTCCGTAACCGCAACGTAGCGCATGTTGTCGCCCATCCGGGCAAACTTTGCGCCCTGCCAGTCATGCCACGCTCGAGCGGCCCGCACCCAACTCTCCAGGCGCTCGAGCACCTCTGAGTCCTGCCAGTGGCCCACCACCACCTTGCGTTTGAGCTTCATGCGGGTGTGTAAAAAGCCCGCCTCACGGTCCCCGTGCGCCGCTTGATTGAGGTTCATAAAGTCCATGTCAATGCTGTCCCAGGGCAGGTCACGGTTGTATTGGGTGTGCAGGTGGCACAGCGGTTTGCTCAGCACGCTCAGGCCACGAATCCACATCTTGGACGGCGAAAAGGTGTGCATCCAGACGATGATTCCCGCACACTCGGGGCTGCTGTTGGCCTCGAGCATCAGCGCGTAGATTTCTTCAGGGGTGGTCAGCAGACCTTTGAAGACCACGGGAATCGGAAGTTTTCCAGAGCTATCCAGAGATTGGGCCACCTCGAGCGCGTGATTTCTGACCTGCTCGAGTGGACCGGGGCCGTAGAGATGCTGAGAGCCGCACACCAACCAGATTTCAGAGGGGGAAAGATTTTTCATGGGTTTCCTTTGGGGGGTCTGCTCGCTCGAGCGGGAAAACAATACCCCCTTGAACCGCAAGCGCTACGCTTTTACGGTGGTTTTCCCCCTGTGCAGGGGGAAAGTCAGAGGCTTGGCGCTCGAGCTGCTATTTCTGTCCATACACATTCTGATAACGGCGGTGCAACTTCTCCACACTTCCTGCGGGCAGCTCGAGCGGGGTTCCTAACTGGAACGCCAGAAACACGGTTCTCGCCACATCTTCACACATCACCGCCGCTTTGAGCGCGTCTTCGGGCGTTTTACCAAGGGTAAATACGCCGTGACTCTGCATCAGTACGGCGGGGCTGGGGTGGTTCTCGAGGGTTCGCACCACCTCACGGCCAATTTCTTCGCCGCCGATGAGCGCGAAGCCGCCGCAGGGAATGGGACCGCCAAACTCGTCGGCCATCGCGGTAAGCACACAGGGAATCTCACGGCCCAATGCAGACCAGGCGGTGGCATACGGGCTGTGGGTATGCACAATTCCGCCAATGTGCAGCATCTGGCGGTAGATGTAGGCGTGGGTGGCGGCGTCGCTCGAGGGCTTTAAACCCCCGTCTAACACTTCCCCCTCGAGCGTCATCAGAACCATACTTTCCGGGGTTAAGTGTTCAAAGCGCAGTCCGCTGGGCTTGATGAGTTGGTGATGTTCTCCCACTCGAGCGCTGATGTTGCCGCCCGTCCAGGACACCAGACCGTTGCGGGGTAGCTCGAGGTGCAGGTCTACGAGTTCACGGCGGAGTTCGGGATGTTGCATGTGAGGTCCTCGAGTGGGGAAGGTGGGAGTGGGTATGAGGGTATGCGAGCGAGAACGTTAATATCTGCATTTTCTGATGTCTGACCTCTAACGTCTGCTTTACTCAAAACTCATTACTCATAACTCACCACTCGAGTCCCCACCCCGCTCGAGCAAAGCGTCCGCCCGCATGGTTTTGAGCCGTTTCATCACCTCGTTCGCGCCCCGACCAAAATAGTCGTGCAGTAGCTTGTATTCGGCGTACAAGCGGTCATACGCTTTCTGGTTCTCGAGAATCGGTTTATACACCGCCCTGTGGTGTTTGCCCATCGCTCGAGCGGCTTCGTAGATATCGGGATATGACCCTGCGGCTACGGCTGCAAAGATGGCACTGCCCAGTGCTCCTCCCTGTTGTGAGGCCACCAGACTCAGTTCTCGCCCGGTCACATCGGCATAAATCTGCATCAGCAAGGGGTTCTTCATCAGTCCGCCGGCGATGATGAGTTCGTGCACCGGAACCCCACTCCCCTCAAACGCCTCGAGAATGGTGCGGGTGCCGTAAGCGGTGCTCTCGAGCAAGGCGCGGTACAGATCAGGCGTTCGGGTGGCCAGGGTCAGACCCACAAAAATGCCGCTGAGTTCGGCATTGACCAACACGCTGCGGTTGCCACTGAGCCAATCCAGTGCGATGAGGCCGTGCTCTCCGATAGCCTGTTTTGCCGCTTCATCGGTCAGAATCTGATGCACGCTGACGCCCTGCTCCTGCGCTCGAGCGTGATACTCGGGCGGGGTGGCGTGAGCGACCATCCAGCCGAACAAATCTCCCACGCCGCTCTGTCCGGCTTCATAACCGTACAGTCCAGGGGTGATGCCGCCGTCCACCACGCCACACATGCCGGGAACGTCCTCGAGTGACTCTCCATTCATGATGTGACAGGTGCTGGTCCCCATGATGGCCACCATCTGACCCGCTCCAGTGGCGTTGGCAGCGGCAGCGGTCACGTGCGCGTCCACGTTGCCCACCGCCACAGCGGTTCCCTCGAGCAGTCCAGTCCACTGTGCGGCCTGTGCGGTGAGTCCTCCGGCCCTTGCGCCTAGTGGGGTCAAGGTGTGGCCCAGTTTCTCGAGAATCCTTTCAAACTCGGGATGCAGCGCGCCCAAGTAGTCGCTCGAGGGGTAGTGTCCATCCTGATACATCTCTTTGTATCCGGCGGTGCAGGGATTGCGGGTTTCCAGGCCACACAGTTGCCAGACCACCCAGTCGGTGGCTTCAATCCACTTGCCCGCGCGGTGAAACACTTCTGGGTCTTCCTCGAGCACCTCCAGCACTTTGGGAAAGGCCCATTCGCTCGAGATTTTCCCACCGTAACGCGCAATCCAGGACTCTCCTCGAGCGTGGGCCAGAGCGTTGATGCGGTCTGCCTGACCCTGCGCGGCGTGGTGTTTCCACAGCTTGACCCAGGCGTGCGGACGGCTGGAGAACTCGGGCAGCAAACACAGCGGGGTTCCATCCTCGAGCGTGGGTAAGACCGTGCAGGCGGTGAAATCTATGCCGATGCCCACCACGTCTGCCGCCTGAATTCCGCTCGAGCGCAGTGCAGCCGGAACTGCGTTTTGAAACACGCCAAGGTAGTCCAAGGGGTGTTGCAATGCGTACTCGGGACCCAAAACAGTGCCATCGGGTAAACTCTTTTCCATAACCGCATGGGGATAAACAAATTCGCTCGAGGCCAGTTCCAAGCCGTCTGAGACCCGCACCACCAGCGCTCGCCCAGAGAGGGTGCCAAAATCTACGCCTACTGTGTATTTTTCGCTCATGCAGATTCCTCGCGTGTAGAAGCCAAAATCTCGGCCAGATGTACCACTCGAGCACCTGCTTTCAGCCTCGAGAGGCCGCCGCCAATGTGCATCAAACAGGAGTTGTCCCCCGCCGTACACACTTCAGCCCGCGTGGTAATCACGCGAGCCACCTTGTCCGAAAGCATCGCACTCGAGGTTTCAAAGTTCTTGACCGCGAAAGTGCCGCCAAATCCGCAGCAGGTATCAAAATCTTCCAGCTCGAGCAGCTCGAGGCCCTGAACTTTTTTCAAGAGTCGCAGGGGGCCGTCTCCCACCTTTAGGAGGCGCATGGCGTGACAGGTCGGATGGTACGTTACACGGTGCGGATAGTACGCGCCCACATCCTCGAGCTTCAGAACCTGAGTGATGAACTCGGACAGCTCGAACACCCGAGGAATCAGCAACTCCACCTCGAGCGCCAGTTCCCGGTCTCCGGCGTCCCGAGCCGCTCGAGGGTAGGCGTCGCGGACCATCGCCGCGCAGGACCCGGACGGGGAAACCACATAGTCAGAGTGGCGGAAATCCTCCACAAACTTACGAATCAATGGTAGGGCTTCCGCGTGATACCCGGTGTTGAAATGCATCTGCCCACAACAGGTCTGAGACGCGGGAAAGTCCACTGTGACGCCCAAACGCTCGAGCAGCCGGACGGTGGCCACCCCAGTTCCAGGAAAAAGCGTGTCGTTGAGACAGGTGATAAACAGGCTGGCATTCACAATAGAAGTCCTCTTTCTAGAAGTCGGTAGCCTCGAGCCGCCGTCCCTCCCAGCACCGCATCCTGAGCACTTTGGTCGTAGCCTTCGAGCGCCTGAGTAACCAACTCGAGGGTCTGACCATAGTTGGCGGCCAACAGACACACCGGCCAATCGCTGCCGTACATAGAGCGCTCGGGTCCAAATTGCTCGAGGCAGGCTTTGAGATAAGGCTCAATTTGAGCCGGGGTCCAGTGTTTCCAATCCGCTTCTGTCACCAACCCAGAAAGCTTGACGAATACGTTGGGGAGTGCAGCAAACGGCACGAGTGAACTTTTCCAGCGCTCCAGCTCGAGGTCTCCGGCTTTGATGTTCGGTTTGGCGGCGTGGTCAATCACAAAGGTCAGCTCAGGATGCGCTCGAGCGGTTTGAAGCGCGGCGGGAACGTCCCTTGCGGTGATCAAAAGGTCGTACACCAACCCTCTTGCCCTCACCTGCTCGAGTCCCCGATTGACTTCGGTTCGCAAGAGCCACATCGAGTCCGACTCGGACTGCACCCCATGACGAATGCCTACCAGAAAGCGTCCGTTGGGACCCTCGAGCAGCGCATCCAGGGTATTGCCCACTTTTGGGTCGGTGAGGTCCACCCAGCCCACCACCCCCAAAACTTCTGGAGTTTGCGATGCAATTTCCAGAAACTCGAGCGTCTCTTCCACGCTCGAGCAGGTTTGGACCAGAAGAGAACCGTCCAGACCCGCGTTCTCGAGTTCCGGCACAAGGTCCAGCGGTCCAAACTCCCGCCGAATCGGGGTCATGGACTCCCCCTCGAGCCAGGCATACGCCCGCCTGGACGGAGACCAGAAGTGCTGGTGCGCGTCAATCTTCACTTTTTCTGTCCTTCGGGGTCGTCCAGTACGCGTTGCACCTGTTCCCCTAATCCGGCGATTCCCAGACGCAGGGTCTGACCGGATTTCAAATACACCGGAGGTTTCTGTCCCAGCCCCACGCCCTGGGGGGTTCCGGTGGAAATCACATCCCCGGGATCCAGGGTCATAAACTGCGACACATAGCTCACGATTTCGGCCACGCCAAAGATCATGTCCGCCGTGCTCGAGTCCTGAAAGCGCACCCCATCGAGTTCGAGCCATAGATTCAGGTTTTGGGGGTCGGGCACCTCGTCTTTGGTCACCAGATAGGGGCCAATCGGTCCGAAGGTGTCGCATCCCTTACCCTTGTCCCACTGTCCTCCCCGCTCGAGCTGAAATTCACGCTCACTGAGGTCGTTGATGACGCAGTAGCCCGCCACATGCTCGAGCGCGTCTTCTACCGTCACATACTTGGCCCGGGTTCCTATCACCACGCCCAGTTCCACTTCCCAATCGGTCTTGACACTGGCTCGAGGAATCCATACGTCGTCGTTGGGTCCCATAATGCTCGAGGTAGCTTTGAGGAAGAGGATGGGTTCGGCAGGAATGGCCGCTCCAGTCTCGAGCGCGTGCTGACGGTAGTTCAGTCCGATGCAGATGAACTTGCCCACCTGAGAGACACATGCCCCCACTCGAGGATTTCCCCCCACCGCAGGTAAAGTGGAAGGGTCCAGTTTAGAGAGTCGCTCTAGCGAAGTTGGAGAAAGATGTTCGCCCCCTAAATCATGAATCACACTCGAGAGGTCCCGAACCTGTCCATTTCCGTCGAGCATTCCCGGCTTTTCCTGTCCTACCGCGCCATATCTCAATAATTTCATTCTTTCACCCTTTCAATCCGCTCGGGCGCACACTGACCCACTTACCCTCTTAATTACTCCAACCTCCATCAATCACATGCGCCTGCCCCGTAGTAAACCCCGCCTCAAAGCTCGAGAGATACGCGGCCAGGGCTGCAATCTCTTCCGGCCTTCCCACCCGTCCCATCGGCTGACGAGCTACGAATTGAGCGCGTACAGCGGCTTCATCCTCGCCGTTTGCCCTGGCCTGCTCGAGTACCCGTTCCATCCAGGACGGTGATTCTACCGTCCCTGGACAGATGGCGTTGCAGCGAATTCCCTGGGTCACAAAATCCGCCGCCACACTCTTGGTCAGGCCGATAATCGCGGCTTTACTCGTGCTGTACAAGGAGCGGTTGGGAACCCCTTTGAGGCTCGAGGCGACACTCGAGATATTGACGATGCTGCCCTCTCTGCGCTCGAGCATTCCCGGAAGCGCGGCCTGAATCGTCCAGAACATGCTCCTCACGTTGAGGTTCATGGCGAAGTCCCACTCCGAATCGGTGGCCTCGAGCACCGTTCCCGAATGCACCATGCCCGCACAGTTCACCAGCACATCCAACTCGAGCGAAGAAATCAGGGCAAAGATGGCCGCTTTATTCAGGACGTCGAGATGTTGTATTCGACCCTCAAAGCCCTCGAGCAGACTGAGATTCACATCGGTGGCAATGACTCGAGCGCCCTCGAGCAGAAACCTTTCGGCGATGGCCCGTCCGATGCCCTGACCGCTTGCGGTGACTAAGGCTGTTTTTCCCTCGAGTCGTTTCATACCCCGGCTCTTTTCCAGGCTTCGTATTCGGCGCGGCCCTCGTCACTCAGCGGGTAGTATTTCCAGATAGAGCCGCCCTCGGCCATCTTCATGCGCGAAAATGCTTCCCAATCCTCGTGCTCGAGCGTCTTCTCGAGCAGCAGCGGAGCGAGTTGCTGCGGAACCAGCACCGCGCCGTCGTCGTCGGCAATGATGATGTCTCCGGGCAATACCAGCACCCGTGAGCAGGCGATGGGCACGTTGTAGGCCCAGGGGTACAGGCCACTCTGGGACGCGTAGTTGGGGGTAAAGCCGCAGCACCACAGCGGGGTACCAATCTTTTCCACGTTGGGCCAGTCGCGGATATAGCCGTCCACCACGATGCCCGCCCCACCGCGCCCCTTGAAGTAGGTGATCAGCATCTCACCCAGGCAGCCGGTGTAGGGGTCGCCGTAAGCTTGCACCGCCAAAACGTCGCCGGGTTGCACGCTGTCAAACACATGCCACAGGGCGCTCGAGCGCTCGGCGTACTCCTGGTCAATGCCGCTGGCCACATCCTCACGCTGGGGCATGAATTGCAGGGTGAGGGCGGGGCCGACGATCTTACTGCCGGGGACGCGCGAGGTAGGACCCTCGATGAAGGTGTGTCGTACCCCGAGTTTATGCAGGTTAGCGCTGGCGGTGGCGCTCGAGACCGCGTATAGCGCTTCGATGAGGGCGGGATCAGGCCGCTTTATTGGCCCCCCACTGATGGGTAGCGACACATCCGGAGCGGGCAGGGTAAAAGATAGGTCATTTATTCCGTTGTTCATGGGTATCTCCGGGTCATTTCCTCATCCTTGCAGGCTCGAGGCTGAGCTTGAAGGGTGGCAAAACATAGATTCGTGGGCAAGGTAGAAAGGGAAAAGTGGAAGCAGATAAAGTGGCTAAATGTCCACCTTATCCGAGTAGAACTTGCTGTCCAGTGAAACTTCATAGGGGTACGGGAACCTCGAGCGAAAGTAAGCCTCTATCGCGCAACGCGGTCCAGAACTCGAGTGAAGGAGGGACCTGCAAGTTCCTGAGGTTAGCCTCGAGTTCCGCGCTCGAGGCGGCCCCCACCACGATGGAGGCCACCGCCGGGTGAGCCAGCGGGAAATGCAGCGCGGCAGCGGCCAGTGAAACGCCGAACTCGCGGCACACCCCCTCGAGTCGCCTCACCCGCTCGAGCAGCTCAGGGGGAGCATCCTGGTAATTGTACTTGGCCCCTGGTACGGCTCCAGTGGCCAGGATGCCGCTGTTGAACACGCCGCCCAGCAGCACCACTATGCCCCGCTCCGCGCATAGGTTTAGAAGGTCCAGCCCCCCCTGCTCGAGCAGGGTGTAGCGCCCGGCCAGCATGAAAACGTCAAAGCCGCCGT
>Ga0123339_10002913_pt1 | contig 11485 bp, 8 predicted proteins | sample lystaG_FD_89956 | JGI IMG/M metagenome (GOLD analysis project Ga0123339, IMG submission 89956) | Glacier valley bacterial and archeal communities from Borup Fiord, Nunavut, Canada, to study Microbial Dark Matter (Phase II) -... | ecosystem: Environmental > Aquatic > Freshwater > Ice > Glacier ... | reverse complement strand
TCCGCCATTGTTGCCAAACAAGCTAAAGTAATTAATGATCAATTTGGTACATCTAACCTCACGATTGTAGCGTTAAGAAGGTGATTGCCTTGCATCTTTTTAAATCTGAACGACTGCAGACGGCACCGGTGAAATTACAAATGTCCTCCTCCAGCTATAAGATGTCCTCTGCAAAATATAAGATGTCCTCTGCAAGGAATAAGATGTCCTCCGCAAGGAATAAGATGTCCTCTGCAAGGAATAAGATGTCCTCTGCAAGGAATAAGATGTCCTCCGCAAGGAATAAGATGTCCTCCGCAAGGAATAAGATGTCCTCTGCAAGGAATAAGATGTCCTCCGCAAGGAATAAGATGTCCTCTGCAAGGAATAAGATGTCCTCCGCAAGGAATAAGATGTCCTCCGCAAGGAATAAGATGTCCTCCGCAAGGAATAAGATGTCCTCTGCAAGGAATAAGATGTCCTCTGCAAGGAATAAGATGTCCTCTGCAAGGAATAAGATGTCCTCCGCAAAATAATAACCGGCGTTCGATTGATGACAAAGCGCAAAACACTTGAAATCCAATAAGGTAATAAGGTTTTTGTGGCTCCTGGACTAAAAATCACTACTAAGGTAAGGGCTTAGAAAATAAGGTTTTAAAACCTTATCCTGTTTTTTCAACCTTAATAGAATTCGTATTAGTAACATTCACCAACCTTATTACCTTATTTCCAAAACATTAAACAAATACTTATATCGAACTCAGGTTAATAGCATGACCCATAAAGTTGGGGAATATAAGCTGCCTGATGATGAACCCGGAACAACAATAAAAAACCCCTGCCGGGATTACGAATAACCAGCAGGGATTTTGGTGATGCAATGCCAGGGGAGACCTCCCTGACCGCAACTATGATTATCTTGGCCGTGTAAATAAAATACCGCTTATCGACCTGTATTGCGTACTGGTGGCTCCGTAAGCTGATTTGACATAGAGTTTAGAATCCATGGCAACATCAAACAACCCGGTTTTATCGGCGTAAAGAATGATATCGCGAAGCTGACGGGCAGCTTCGGCTGCTGCTTCGGCAGCAACAGCAACTGAATTAACATGCTTTAAATCCGCGAGCCTATCTTTGAGGGCATCGATCCTAAGGTCCTTTTCATTTGGTTTGTAGGCCAAAAGTGAGCTTAGCAATAAAACTATATTCCGATAGTTTTCAATTTTAGTATTAAAAGAACTGTTTCTCAATTTGTTATTTCTGGAAGTTTCCTCTTCATCACTGCCTTCGTCTGTTTTGGATGGCGGTTCAATCGGTGTGGCCCGCTGGTTACGGAATTCACGCACGAGTGATTCACCCTGTTCGACCGTTTGAGCAGGCACATCCGAAATTCGCAGTCCGTTGATTAAACGTGTAACGAAAGGATCGAGTGCGTCGAAAGCAATGTTTCTCGCGGTTATTGCATTATCGCAAGCAGTTTCGGCTATTGCGACCTTCTCAAGTACCGCATCACCGCTTGCTTTGATTTCCCGCTGGTTCAGAATTGAAAGCCTCGCTTCCGATGGATCATACGCAGGTATAAATGTGATGACCTTTTCAGTTAAAACTTCCAGGTTGTCGACATTCTGCTGATTGCTTCTTTTACTTGAATTCATGGTTACTGTTTTTTATTGGTTTATAACTTCCGGTTAAGAACTACACTTTTAAAAATTCAAACGAATCTACAATACATTTATCTATACTTTTTCATATTAACCGGATACTTCCGATTCTATTCGGAACTATCCGGTTTTAGGCGGATAGCGTGATGGATAAATATTTTTGATGGGCAGAAAATTAATTCCGAAATAATGGCTAAAATATTTTTGGTTTTTATTTGGTTTTCGATCTATTTATTTTTTATTTTTATACGCATTCATTTTTGTTTAATGTTTTATAATAGAAAGTGAAGAAGCCTCGGGTGGACCACCGGGGCTTCGAATTTATACCAGAACCTTATACGATGTGCTGCAACACGTTGCCTCAAGGGAAAAAATTCATCTTTACGCGTAGTAATCAAGTAATAGAAACGGTAAAATGTAGCATTTCAACATTTCAAATTTGTGATTATAAAAAGTCTTTTTGCCACCAAATCACAAAAACGCCAATCCCGAAATTTCGGGACACCAAAGTGAGTCCCAATTAAGTAGTGAATTAAATAATGTCGTATTTTTTGAATTAAGAAGATGGATAAATCTATTTTCCTACTTTGCGTCCGTCGGCTGACGGACTGCGTGAACCTAAAGACAAAGTCGCGCGAAGACGCGAAAGACCGCAAAAAAAGAAATACGACATTATATATGGGCTATTACTTAGTTCCGGATTAATGACTAAAATATTTTTAGCTTTTTATTGGTTTTTGATATTTTTCTTTTTTAATTTTGATTTGAATTTAAAATGTTTATAAAATGATGATGATTTGAAGCCTCTGGTTGGGAAACCCGGGGCTTCTATTTTTATTGGAAACTCAATACCCAAACCTTACAAGGTGTTCTGAGAGACGTTGGAGCGAGAAATAAATTTGATTTTCATATGCAAAAATTAATTTTCGATTGAGGGTTAAAATATTTTTGGGTTTTATTTGGTTTTTGTTCTATTTATTTTTTATTTTTGGTCTACCATAATTAAAAATTTAAGTTATTTAGCATTGAAAGTAGCCTCGGGAAACCGGGGCTACGATTTTTATAGTAAATACCCAAACCTTACGCGGTGTTTGGCAAGAAGTTAAAGTGTAAAATAAAATAGTTCTTCCCGGGGCAAATAATTAGTTCCGGATTAATGACTAAAATATTTTTAGCTTTTTATTGGGTTTTGATATTTTTCTTTTTTATTTTTGATACGTATTCATTAATTTTTAACAGTCTTTAATGAAAAGTGAAGAAGCCTCGGGCCGGGAATCCCGGGGCTTCTATTTTTATCGGGAACTCAATACCCAAACCTTACAAGGTGTTCGGAGAGACGTTGAAGCGAGAAATAAAATTGTTCTTCACATGTAAAAATTAGTTTCGCATTGATGGCAAAATATTTTTGGTTTTTATTTGGTTTTTGATCTATTTATTTTTTAATTTTGATTACATTTTAATTAATATATCAAAATCACACAGAAGCCTTTGGTTGGGAAACCCGGGGCTTCTATTTTTATTGGAAACTCAATACCCAAACCTTGCGCGGTGTTCTGCGAGGCGTTGCAGCGAGGGATAAAACGGTTCTTACAGGGTAGAAAATTAGTACCGGATTAATCGCTAAAATATTTTTAGCTTTTAATTGGTTTTTGATATTTTTCTTTTTTATTTTTGATACGTATTCAATTACAAATAATAAATAAAATCAAATCAATGCAGAAGCCTCGGCCTGGACCACCGGGGCTTCGATTATTATCGGAAACTCAATAACCAAAAACCTTACGCGGTGTTCTGTGAGAGGTGGCTACGAGGGATAAAACGGTTCTTACAGGGTAGAAAATTAGTTCCGGATTAATGACTAAAATATTTTTGGTTTTTATTGGTTTTTGATATTTTTCTTTTTTATTTTTGATTAAGTTTTTAGGAGTTTAATAAAATCAAAACTACACAGAAGCCTCCGGTTGGGAAACCCGGGGCTTCTATTTTTATTGGAAACTCAATAACCGAACCTTAGGCGGTGTTCTGCGAGGCGTTGCAGCGAGGGATAAAATAGTTCTTCCCGGGGTAGAAAGATGGTTTTATGCTCGTATTGCCGGATTCCGGCAGCAGGATTGTAATCGTTTAGTTTTGGATGAACCAATAACCTGAAATCAGCATCAATTGCTATTAATCCATTATCGAATGCGCGGTGAAATGTTGGTGAGAGCGAAATTCCGTTCCGGATCGTATCATCAAAGGTTTGAGAAAACGGGACGATATGGCATGCATCAATCAGCATTGTTTGTTTGATCGGGTCTATTTTAAGTCCGCTAACAGCACATTGTTTATCGTAAACTTCAAGAACTGCTTTTCTGAACATATGACTCCGGAGAATCAACTCCTCTTCTCTTGATTCTGTCGTTTCACCTTCAATCTGCTTAGTAATTCTTCTTACGTAATTTTCTGCAGGATCGTATAAGATTTGCTTTTCAATTTCCTGCGAATATCTGGTGGCCGTGATAATTGATTTCTCTGAATAATCGGGGAAATAAGCATTCAGTAATGCCTGCTTTAAAGTTGCTCTGGTTAGCACATCAGTAATTCCGTAATAGAACTCTGCAGAAAGTTTAGCCGCTAAAACTGTTGATTTTAAGCTACTAAAACTCTTTATGGAATGGCTTTTAGTTGCAGGAATAGACATCCCGTGCATAACTATTATTTTCCAGAATTCTCCAGGTTCATTACTCAAGTGGTAAAATGGCAAAGAGAAATTAGGCGTATTTCCTGTCTTGACCAATAGTTTCCATAAATCATAAAAGCGTGTGAGTAATGCCTCATTAATCTTAATCCAGTTGTCCTTAATCTCGCCATATTCAAACGACTCCAATACCGCCAATAATAAGATTGGTTTATGAGGTGCAAAACCATATACGGTATTTCCTCTGCGTAATGAAGTGATTTGCTTAAGAATTGAGTGCATTAGGTTATTTATTAGATATATACCTTTGAAAAGTGCGGTTATGAAAATTAGAAGAACCCCTTGTAAGCAATTGGAACGGAAGTGCATATTTTATTCAATGCCCCATTTTTTAAAAACATCTTAGTGTCCTTTTCGAAATTAAAGATGCGATAAAGATGAAAATTGACAGAATTACTTATTGAATATTGAAGTTCATTGTTTGAGAAGAAAATTGGCGTGTCTCTTCCTAGGCGTGTAGTTTTCACTTCAATATATTTGTCCGTCCCGTTTAAATTTCTTGACAGAATATCAAATCCGGCACCATCACCTTCGTCATTTGAAATCCATCTTACCTGATCTGCCAGTTTTTCTTTACCTACTTTGATAAGATTCCATTTCTCGTATTTAAGAACAAGTTCTTCTCCAAATTTACCTAAGTTCAGATTATTCTGTTCTTTTTCCAGATAGTTGATTTTTATTGGCTTCCGATTGTATGAAAGAAATGGTTCAGAAACCAGTTCCGTTTTGGGAGGCTCAACAATAAATTTATCGAATTTAAAATTGGGACTGTTTTGAATTGGTTCCTTTTCAACAAATTGTATAATTTGGGCTTCAATTTTATGATCTTGAAAAAGATACTCAATTACTTTTTCTTCAAGTATTTTCTGGTAGTTGAATCTTGGCAAATAGCCTATAATATAAGGCTGACCCTGATTGATTAGTACAGCGCTAATATTTTGATGCTTAAATTCAATCGATCCTTCAGAACGATTTGCCAATAAAGGTAAAATTGCCCTCCGATGTTCCGCCTTCGAATAACTTTCTCCTTTCAACTCCGTATAGAGCATTTTAAAGTAATCGGCAACGATTAGTTCGACTTCAATATTTGACCAAGGTGCGGTACTCATTTTAAAGAATTATTCTTCAATTTTTGATTCCTAATTTTAATAGGAAAATTAAAAAGCCTAAACCTCTTTACTGGATACTTCATGTGGCAAATCTATACCAACCCGGTACCCATAACCAAATGACTCATTTGAAATCCGTTGAGTGAAATTTTCTTTCTGGGTGGTACAAAAAACTAGTGTTTTATCTACTCCTGAGTAATTAAATGCAATTTTATTAATGTCATTCTCCACTATATGTAATGTAAATGGTCTTGTTTTCCATTCTATAGAGATAATTATATCGTTGATATTTAGAAATGAATAGTGCCCAGTCTCAGCATTTTTGACTGCAATTATATTCTTTACAACTTTCCCTTTTACAAAGTAGTAGTTGTTTTCTATTTTTTCAGGTTTAACACAATCACAATGAGGAGTGATACACATGAAATATTCTGATGATTTTTCTTCAAAAAATACATCGCCAAACCTCAGTTCCTTACGTTCTTGCCTTGAATTATTTGTAGACAAAAGAGCTGAATATTTCACTAAAGAATTTACGATTTGAGCATCATCTAATGTATTCGGAATTTTATCGTTCACAGCATCATAAGCATCCTTAATTTTAGATATTACCTTTGACTTTGCATCAAAGCGAAAAGAATGAAAGTCTTCAAGCCAGCTTCGCAGAATAAAACTATTTATTTTTTCCAAGTTAAATGAAGTTTGATCTTTGTTCCGATAATTCCTCATATGATAGAAAAAAGCTTTTTCATCAATCTGCGCGAATTTTGATCCAATTTTCGAAAACTCGGTTCTTATTTGATCTTTCAACTCTAAAGCAAGTAGACTTATATAATTATGTGGATTTGATATTATAGCTTCGGAAAAAATATTGAATAGTTCCTCTGGATGAACACCATCTTCTGGAGCTAATTCTTTTCTGCAAATTAAGATATCAGTTGTCCCAATCCTATAGATATTTGATTGCGATTCAACTCTTTCTATATGGTATCTTATTTCTCTATCACTATTTTGAGCTAAAGAGAATAATGATAATGGTATTAGATAATCCTTCTCGTCTCCAATGAAGCTAGATAATGTCTGTTTTAATTTCCTATCTATTATTTTAATCGTTGAATTAAGTTGTAAAATAGTTTTGATATGGTTTAGTATAGCATTCTTTGTTGCTACTCTTTCCGTAAAGTTATGCACATATTCATAAAATAGTTTTAAAATAGACTCCTCTTCGATTATGTTATCTATCTCAAGTTCTTCAGTTGGATTACATTCATTTAGCTTTTCTTTAAGTGCCAATAATAGATCTTCAGGTTTATAAGGGATAAGATAAAACTCCTTAATAAGGGTTCTGCTTACTTCATTGATATCAGGTGTTTGCGTATAAATAACAACGAATGGGATTTGTTTAGAATTAATAATATCAGAAAGAATTGTTAATGTATCCTTATATTTCTCTTCTGAAGTAGATTTGCTTAATTCCCAGTCTAAGATAATAAGATCCTTATTTGGAATCATAAAGTCTTTTCGCCAACTTTTTTGCAAGGATTCAAAATTATAAATGTCTAGATCACATGTTCCAATATTTCTAAAGGAATTATATAGCTTTGATGCCTCTTCTTTTTTTAATCCATTCTCCTCTTGATATGCAGATGGATAATCATCATCTATACAAACTGCTGATCGAATCGAATTTTTAATTACTTCCTTTGCTACCTTATCAAAGCTCATAGTATTTTCAATTTTTGTTTTTGGAGATGACAAAACATGCTCCATTAAGTTTATTGTATTTGGGTTCGTTTGTTGCACATATCTCGTATCCAATCGAGTTAAGATGTTTTTTTGCAAGATATAAGCCAATTCCCCTACCGTCTTTCTTCCTAGTGAAAAATAAAGTAAAAATATCTTCTAACTGTGTCTCATCAATTCGAGTGCCAGAATTCATAATCAAAATTTCATCGTCAATAAGTTCAATCCTAATTTCTCTTTTATCAGAAGGAATTAACCAGTAGTTGGCATTGTTGATGATGTTTAGAAAAACAGGTTTAATGATAGAATCAAAAGTGAAAAATTCATAAGTCTTAAATTTTTCACTAACTCCAAACTTGATATTAAATCGTTCAAACTCATTTTTGAAAAACGATGATATGTATTGTTTGATCTGATCACCCGAAATGACTTCTCTAGAACGTCGACTAGTTTTATAAAGTGGTCTCAAAAGTTTATAATTAATCTCTAAATGTTGGAATGCATTTTTTAATTGAATAACACTATTTTCAAGAAGGCCATCTTCACTTTTATATTGTAATATTTCTTTTACAGCATCATTCATTTGAGCATACATCACATTAAATTGATGATCTATAATCTCAATAGACATTCCCAGCTGAGCTAATTCCTCATAATCTCTCAGCTTTTCATTCAATTTTTCATTTTGTTCTTGATACCATCCTCTTAAAAAGTCGTCATCAACATCTATTTGTAAATTGGTTATGTGATTAATAAAACCTTCAAAAGAATTTTCCATTAATTTTTTTTGTTCATTAATCAAATTTTCAAGAGCAGTAATCTTAAACGAGACATTTTGCTTTGAATCATTAGTCACTAAAGTGTGAGGTTTTGATTGTTCCCGAAATGCTTCAATCTGAGATTCTTTTTCCTCTTCTAATAATTTGTTAATTCGGGTAAAAGTCTCTTTTGATGTAAGTTGAAAGCTCGAAAATTGTTTTTCAATATATTTTAAATGTGCACGGTATTTCTCATTATATTCCATCTTAAGGTTCTCAACATTAAGACGTTCTCTTGTTTTATCAACAAGTTGGAAACATGACTGCATTTTTGCATCTGCAGCATAATAGCTTTGCTGATAAGCGGAATAAGCAATTTCTTGACGATTAGTAACACTTATACCATGAGGTTTTTGAACTTTGATACTCCTAAGTTCACTTTTTTTATCTTCAAGTTTTTCAAGAATACTGTTATATACATTGTAGTTTATCTCAATTAGCGACACTTCTACCTGTAACTGATTTGAAAGTTCCTCAATATCATTATGAATTTGAACGAGGTGTTCTTCATTCTCTTTTAATTGAGAAATAAAAGCAGTTTTTGTTTTTTTATTCTTCCGTTTTGCTGCCTCTAATTGTTTATTGTGTTTATCTTCAATTTCACTTAATTGACTTTCTCTGTATGTACCAAACTTTTCATCTTTTCCAGAACGCATATATCGCTTCGCAATATCAATGAAGAATTCACTTAGGTCTTCTCTAAACTCTCTAAAAGCTCTGTTTTGAATAAACCCCTCTCGTCCAGCTTTATCTTTTAGTTCTGAATTCCGTTCTCTTTTTAAATCAATATACCCAATAAATCGCCTATGACTAAAAAAATATGTACCAGCACTTAACGTTCTTCTTTTTTCAAACTCAAGAAAATCAGCTTCTGTTCTACCATATGGTAATACTCTAAAATTGTCCCTGTAAATATATAAACCACCAAAGGAGTTCAGCTTGTTTTCAATATTATTGTATTCTTCATCATTCAACAAAGAACTATTTCTATTGCCTTCAATAGCACCCCATTCAATACTAAATGGCCCATATGAAGTTTTACCTGGCGGCCTATTGGGACGGAATGTATATTTTTCTCGTTTATTGAATATTTTGATTTCCCCTGTAAAGAAACCGTTTTCATCAAATTCACCTTTAAGCCAATGATCCGCATTAAGCATTTCATCTTGAGTGAAGAAATCATCAATTAAATCATACTTTCCACTAGCATCAAAAATGAAAAAATTAACATTGAAATCTTTTTCAGCGCTTTTGAGGTCATTATGAAGCCCGCTTAAAGATGATCTTAAATAGTTTACAGAGCTATTCTCTTTTAGTGAAATGTGATTTTTATTTGAAAGTTCAATGAGCTGTTCATGTGGTGTGAAAATCACAAAGTAAGTTCCATGAAATTCATCGTCACAAAATTTATCAATTACTTCGGAATTTATAAACTTTGGTGTTTTAAATTGTTTCCAATCGTTTAAAATGGAATTTCTTAATTTCGTTTGCTCTTCCCAAAGATTTTCATCTAGGTTTAGAAGAAATTCTTTTTTTGCATGTGTAAAACTTGTTTTGAAAGATTCTTGTGTATCGAATTTAAATAATGGAATATTTAAATCTTCTAGAAAAAAATCATAATTCTCTAAAACTCTCCAATCCATTAGGAAAGCATTAGCATCTTCACGTTTCTTTTTGGATAACATTAGCATTTGTGAGCCAAGAAAGGAAACAGAAAGTCTACCAATACCTTTTTCACCCATGGGAATGCGTTTGTTTAATCCAAATTCAGATCTTATCATTTCATTTCTAGCTTTGGAATCCGTTCCAAGAACAAACCACTTACTTAAGATATCTTCTTCAGACATCCCAAATCCATCATCGGAGAGTAGAAATATAGGCGACGTATTGTCTTTGTAAGAATCTAAAAATAATTTGCATGTTAAATTCTTTGCATATGCATCGTAGCCATTCTTCCAGAGCTCTGATATAGCAGTTGGTAAATCAGCAATTTGCCCTTTCCCAAGTAGCTCGATTGCTCTTGCTTTAGCTCTAAATTTGGCCATATCTATACTTGTGTAGTTTCATTTAATACTTCGCCGATGGCTTTAGCCAAAAGTGGGGGAACTGCATTTCCGATCATTTTTGCAATTTTACCTTGACTGTTAGAGTGAAAAACATAATCTTCCGGAAAACTTTGCAAAGTGGCACCTTCTCGCAATGAAATGGCTCTATCTTGTTCTGGGTGTCCGTATCGACCATTCGATAAGCTATTAAATTTTGTTGTAATAGTTGGTGAAGGTTTATTCCAATACATTCTTCCATAAACATCAGTATGCCCATTATGGCGTGTATAACAATTAACCTGTAAATCTGAGTTTTCCCAATCTGAACGTCCTCCACCATTATGAGATGTTGATTGAATTCGTCGTAAATTTATATCATCTAAACTGGCGGCGGAATGCATATATGGTGTTTCATCATTAGTCCCGGATTCTATTGGTGGAAATATTGTATAATCACCAATTGCTTGTTTTACAGTTTTCACCTCTTTTTTATTCCCCTTTGGTAGAGATAATTCTTTTCCTAATCGATTTGCAATTAATATATATCGACGGCGATTTTGAGGTACTCCAAAATATTTGGCGTTTACTACAGCATCATCAAATACATATCCTGATTCTGTAAGAAAGTTCTTAAATTGGCCAAGCGGACTTTCCGGTTTTTTATCAAGTCCGGGAACATTTTCAACAAATACAAATCCTGGGCGATAATAATCAACAAACTCTTGGAAATCTGCTAAAAGCAAGCGCGTTTGATTCGATTTAGTTTTATCAGTTATAATATTTGAATAATATTGACAAGGACTACAACCAACAAATAAAAGATTGTTCTGATTTCTTCTAATCCCAAAGGTTTTGGTTACTGTTTTCTTTAATAAAGAAGAAACATCAGCACACAGATATTTTGCATTTATATTCTTTTCATAGGTAAGTTGGCAAGCCGGATCAATATCAATACCACCAAGCACCTCAATCCCTGCTTGTTTAAATCCGCAGGAAACTCCTCCGGCGGAGCAGAAGAAATCAACGGCTTTTATTCTCTTGATTGAGTTCTTTTTCATTAAATTTTGTTAGCAGCGTTTTTCTTTCAAAAGTACATAATTTTATTAACCAAGCTCATTAATGACCCTTCAATATTTGATTTTTTTAATTCGCAGGTCCATATTGTCATTATTCGCCATCCCATTACATTCAAAGCAACCTCTGCAGCCTTGTCGCGAGTCATCGTTCCTTTGATCTTTTGCAACCACCATTCTGTTCGTGTTTTGGGTAGCACAAAATAGGAGCACCCTTTGTGTCCGTGCCAGAAACATCCATTTACAAAGATCACTGTTTTGTATTTGGGTAATACAATATCAGGCTTTCCGGGTAGTTTGGGTTCATGTAACCGGTAACG
>Ga0123339_10002911_pt1 | contig 11489 bp, 9 predicted proteins | sample lystaG_FD_89956 | JGI IMG/M metagenome (GOLD analysis project Ga0123339, IMG submission 89956) | Glacier valley bacterial and archeal communities from Borup Fiord, Nunavut, Canada, to study Microbial Dark Matter (Phase II) -... | ecosystem: Environmental > Aquatic > Freshwater > Ice > Glacier ... | reverse complement strand
TAATCCTTTTAAAACTTCGCCGGTATCGGCCATTTGAGGTATTGCTTTTGGCGAAACAAAACTTCCAAAATCAAGCGTATCAAATCCAACTTTCAAAAGGGCATTTATATAAGTGATTTTTTTTTGTGTAGGTATAAATTTTTTCCAGCCCTGCATCGCATCACGGGGACATTCTATCCATTTAATTGTTGAGTTTGTATTTGCCATACTGACTGCAAATTATAAAAAAAAACAGCATATTTAAGATATGCTGTTTTCTTTAATTTATACTGAAATATTATTCTACCGCTTTTATTTTTTTATCATATACCGCAACTTTGGCTGGGTCTTTTTTTACTTCGTAAATATTTTTTAAAATTACCAGGCTTTGTTTGTAGTTCATTTTTTCGCTTGATTTAGGTTTTGGATTTTCACCGAACAAGGTTACTACTTTTTCAGCATAAGGGATAGCATCAGTGACTTGTTTGGAAGACAATGCTTCCAACTCTTTCTTGGTTTTAATATCTGCAGGTTTGGGCCCCTTTAACTTCCTTGCTTCTTCAGAAATATCAATAGAGTTATTGTATAAATAATTTGCCATTAAAAAATTTGCTTCTGGCGTAGAATGTATTGCAATCGCCTGGCCGAGGGCCTTGGTTAATTTTTCTTTGTAAACAGTAGTACTCGCATTCTTCATCTCATCAGAATAAATGTATTTATACAATTCAACACTATAGTTAAAAGGTAAAACATAATTATCAGGATGTTTTGCAATCAGCGCATCATACTTATCAAAAATTTGTGGTTTTTCTACCCCGTCTGTGGCTTGCTCAATTTCAAGTGCTGTCCAGTAATCATTATTTTTGGGATATAATTTTCTACCTTTTTCAATAATGCCTGCAAAATTAGCATCGTCCTTTTTTATTTTATAATAGTCCGCAAGATATTGGTATGCATCTACGTATTGCGTATCCGCAATGTTAGCATCAGTTAATTTTCTATAATAAACTACTGCCTGATCCTTATTTTTGGCATCATTTGCAGAAATAGCTGAATATAAAATTAGTGTTGTATCCATGGCTGCAAATTTGTAATTATTTGCACCAGCCAAGTTTTTTGAATAAACAAAATCATGCACTTCCAACGCGTTTTTAAAGCATTCATGTGCAGTTGCAAAATCTTTTTTAGTATAAGCTTTTACACCTAAGTCAGAAGAATAGCCTGCGTATAAATCAAACAATACCGAATTATTTTGTTCAACAGAAAGTGGCCCTTTAGCATCCAGTTCAAAATATTTTTTTATGGCATCAAAAGATTCACTTTTAAATGCAGTAGCCTGCTCAATGGTTAAACCTGAATCTTTAGAAGTAAGGTCATAAGCATATCCTTTATAATACCAGCCATCAGGCTTTAATGCGTTTTTTGGCACTGCCAGGTATTTGTCGACAGCTTCTTTTGCGGGTTTGGTCTGGTTGAGCAGTACATATTTTTTTACATCATCTAAACTCTGCGCAAATGCAATATTTACAAAAAGCATAATCGCGGCAAAAAAGGAAAGTTTCTTCATTTCAATTTTAATTTTAGGCATTAAAGGTATTAGTTTGTTGTTAATTAGGATAAAAAGATGAAGGAAATTTCACAAACCATGCCACAAATAGGTTTTAAAACAAAAAATAAATACAAAAAGTCAAAACCAATCCTACCTGTTGCTTCATTACATTTGCGTAAAAAAACTGTAACTCCTTGATTTCTCCCAATACCATACAACAAATACTTAGCCGGATAGACATTATTGAGATTGTGGGCACTTTTGTAAAACTAAAAAAAAGAGGTACAAACTACCTTGGCCTTTGCCCTTTTCACAACGAAAAATCGCCGTCATTTACAGTATCGCCAGCAAAGGAGATTTATAAATGTTTTGGTTGCGGCCGCAGTGGCAACAGCATTGGTTTTTTAATGGAGCATGAAAAGTACACCTATGTAGAGGCCCTGCGTTGGCTGGCGCAACGTTACAATGTTGAAATAGAAGAAACAGAAGTTTCTCCTGAACAAAAATTTCAACAACAAAGCGCAGAGAGTCTGTTTATCATTAACAATTTTGCTCAACAATTTTTTACCAATCATTTATTAAATACTGAAGAAGGTCAGGATATTGGCCTGAGTTATTTGAAACAACGTGGTTTTAGAGTAGAGATCATTAAAAAGTTTCAATTAGGGTTTAACCCGGAGGCAAGGGATAGTTTTGCTAAAGCAGCCATACAAGCGCAATACAATATTGAATTATTGCAAAAAAGTGGTCTTGTAGCCATCCGGGATGAAAGACCGGTAGATAATTACAGGGGAAGGATTATTTTCCCCATTCATAACCAAAGTGGAAAAGTTGTTGGCTTTGGGGCAAGAATTTTAAAAACAAATGATAAGGCACCCAAATACATCAACACGCCTGAAAATGATATTTATGTAAAAAGTAAAATTTTATACGGTAGTTATTTTGCCCGGATGGCTATTGATAAAGCAGATGAATGTTTGTTGGTGGAAGGCTATACGGATGTGGTAAGCCTTCACCAGGCAGGTATTGAAAATGTAGTTGCAAGTGGAGGTACTTCGCTTACCCCGGATCAGCTGCGACTTGTAAAAAAATATACCAATAACCTAACGATCATTTACGATGGGGATAGTGCCGGTATTAAAGCAGCACTTCGTGGACTAGACCTTGCATTGGAAGAAAGTTTGAATGTAAGACTGGTACTAATACCTGATAAAGAAGATCCTGACAGTTATGTAAACAAAGTGGGTGCTGCAGCTTTTACCGAGTTTATTGCTGCCAATAAAAAAGATTTTATTCTTTTTCAATTAGAAGTTTCTTTAAAGGAAGCCGGCACCGATTCAGTAAAAAAATCGGCCGTTGTAAACCAGGTTGCTGAAACCATCTCTAAAATAAATAAAGCAGAAGATTTTACCCGCCAGCAGGATTACATAAAACAAAGTGCTGAGTTACTAAAAATTGAAGAGAGTGGCCTGCACGCATTGGTAAATAAATTCATTAGGGAAAAAATTACCAAAGAAGAGAACAAAGTAAACCGGCAGGAAACAAACGATAATTTTGCAGCCCCCACTCACCCCTTTGAAATTGAAGATGATGCCATTGGTTTATTAAACAAAGATGAGCAACATGAAAAGGCCATGGTAAGAAGTTTACTTGAATTTGGTTTAAAGGAATGGGACGGGCAACTACGTGTGGCAGATCATATTTTTGCTGAAATTGAAGGCAATCAACTGGAAGAAATGATTGACAATAAAAATTTGATAGCATTAATTAAGACTTACAAAACCTGGTATGATGAAGGGCTTGAGCCCAATGCTAAGACATTTTTATACCACGAAGATTTTGCCATGAGTACATTGGTGACGAATGTGATGGATTACACGTACGAGATAAGCCATAACTGGAAGAAAATTTTTGAAGGAAAAATAGCCACAAGGGAAGATTTGTATAAAGAAGAAGTTTTCAGCACGCTTAATTATTTAAAATTGAGAAAGATAAAACGCATGATGGATGAAAACCAACGTGACCTTGAAAAAGAACATACTACAGACGAGCAAATGGTATTTTTACAAATTCACCTGCATTTGAAAAAGATGGAAATAGATCTAACAAAATTGTTGGGCACAGTTATTTTTAGATGATAAGCGTGAGTGTAAATAAGTAAAAATGAATAGTGTTATAAAAAAAGTGTAAAGGCATTTTATTATTCATTACCAATATATTTATTTACTATCGCCCTGCTTCATTACCTTAAATTTCGCCACCCCATCTTTATGCCGCAGCATTTTTATTAATTGTATCAGGGCGGTTAAAGTAAATATCCCTCCAATTATCCAGTTAAGATATTGTTGGCTATTGGCAATGCGCTGTACCATCCATTTGCCACCAAAAATAAACACGCAATTGCCCATTAAAGTTCCCAAACCAATACCAATAATATAACTGTTGTACTGTCCCCGTTTTGGTTCCAGTATTTTTTTGGTAAATAAAACAGTACTCCATCCAAACCAAAAAGGTATTTGCACAGGATTAACAGCACACATAAACATGCCTAAAAAAAAACGATGCAGGTGATTGTTAAGCAGTACATTTTTTGTTTGGCCATTTCCCTGACTGGCAGCCAAAAAACTACCAATTGCCAATGCCACAATGATTGCAAGTGTTACCCATTCCATTATTTTCATCAGCTTTGCCTGTTTACGTACCCAGTCAATACCTACCAGCGACAACCGTACATATACCATCTCCACTAATAAAGAACCTAACGAAAACCACATTGCCTCCACAATATTTTCCTGTATACCAATCTGCATAGCTGCCACATTCAATGTTCCCAATGGTAACGAACCTAAAAAACTAATCATCATTCCCCAAAAGAAAACCTTTACTAATTTTGGCATAAAGGCAAAGATAATATATTTAGGAGCCTGTCATTTTCGTAGCAAAGAATTAACTGTAACACTAAAATTAATTAGATGAGATTTTAATTTTCATTACGTGCTGTGTTCAGCAATAAGTGCAACTTTTGTTTTTCGTACATGTACCTCATTAGGCGTTTTGTAATCAAACGCTAAAACTATTATTGAATATTAGTAAGTTTCTATAATAAAAATCCTGCCCTACGAAACCGTCGCCTTACCAAATAGTTATCGGATAAGTCGACGGTTATCATTTCGTTTAGCTAATACTGAGTAAACGGAGATTTATTAACTTGTTCTTTATAGATTGCCACCGCCATCAAGTACTTTTTTACAATTAATTATTAGCACTCTTCAAAAATTCTACAATCTTATCCATATCAGTTTTTGTAATGTTGGCTCTTATCTGCATGTGAGTACCTATCAGGTCCCAGTTATCGTTATTAAATTCTCCCGGTCCTGGTGCATTGTGACACCTGTTGCAGTTTTCACCCCATAATTGAACGCCGGATTTATTAGCCGCTTTGGCTGATACATAACAGCCGGACAGTACAGCGCCGGTTGTAATAAAAATGGAGATGATGCTTATGACAATAAATATCTTTTTCATACAATTTTTTTTAAGTGTTAAAAACCAAATACAACAGAAGCATAAAATGTTTTAGCCTCTTCCTTTTTTGACTGGTATGCAAATTTCACCAGGCTATTCCAGTGTAACCAATAATCAATTGCAAATTCATTTGATGTTAAATTACTACCTCCCCATGGTGCAGATGATGGCCTTGTGTAGCTTGAATACCGGTAGGCAAATTCCAGGTTTCTGAAAAATTTACTGTCAACCAGCGAAGGCCTGTTGCTGGTAGATAAATACCATGCTGTAGGCGAATTGCTGAAGCCATATTTTGTTTCTCCATCAGACTTAAGGTAAACTGCATCGCTTCCTACTTTCTGATGTCTTAACTCACCTGAAATTCGCAAAGTACTTTTGATACCACTAATATTTTGAAAATAGTTAAGATCTATTGCCTGCATATCAAGACTTACATTTTCATCGGCCGAACCAAGATCACCTGTTTTGGCTTTATGTTGGAAAGAAAAACCTAATTCAAGATTTGATTTTGAAAATGGAAGTATTGCAAGTCGTCCGCCCAATGCCATGCTATTATTATTGGAAATATATGCTTCGTAATCAAACTGCCCGGCATCTGAGGTACTGGTTAACAAATGAGGGCCGTTAACGAGGTATAGATCATATAATATTTTTATGTCGCCAAAGGGTAGACCACCTAAAGCTCCTACGCCAGTTTCAACAGATGCTCCTATTCCTCCATCGCCAAACCCTGCTGGCTTGGAAGCAAAACGATTCATAAAACCTTCAGCAAGCCGACCTCTGTAAGCGCCAAATTTTGGCAAAAAGCGTCCGGCATGTAAAGTAAGATATGGATTTACTGCATAGCACATGTTGGCATATTCAAGTCCCAAAGCAACGCTGCCACCGCCGGTTTCTATTTCCATTTCGGCTTCAACAAAAAGCTTGGGAGATATACGCCATAAAAAGATTGGCTTAAAATTTACTTCGCCAAAACTTTTTGAATCGGTATTTGAAATGTAACTCATTTCAGCATTGCCATACACAATAAATTTATTAGAGCCTGGAGAGGATTTTGGAGCAACTTTCAGTGAATCCTGTGCCTGAGCGCAAAAACAGGATAGCAATAGTATTGCCATTGGAATTAACCTTTTCATATTATTAGTTTTTAGTTTTTTTTGCAAGTGTTCTTATATAGTTTACCAATTGCCAGCGTTGTTTGTCAGTAAAAGCACCCTTATAAGCTGGCATTGGATTGTGTCCTTCACTCATTTCCCAAAACAATGTTCCGTCTGCTTTACTTTGAATTGCGGCAGAGGAATGGTCCGCCGGTTTAACGCTTAAACCAGCAGCTGCCACCCCATCGCCTTTACCTTTTTCTCCATGGCAGGGTGAACAATAAGTGATGTATATTGTCTTACCTTCTTTTAAAGACGCAGCATCTGCTGCTATGGGATTCTTAACTTCTGCTGCTCCTTTGGGAGGCTCCCATTTTGCCCCTTTTGCTTGTGCAGTAACAGCATTACCTAATACCAGCATTGCTATGAAAAGAAGCCAGTATTTTAATTGCCATAAAGCAATTAACGGTGGTTGATTACATTTAATTTTTAGCATTTTTAATAGATTTTCAACAAAGTACATTTTCCGTCAAAACATTAATATGACATAACAACATTGAAAAAAATGACGAAAATCATGATTTGAAAAAGGAGCGCTTTTTAGTTGTGGTTACCTAATACCCGAGCAATCGAAAAATAGTTTATAACCTCACTGAAACGCTTGTCTGTAAAGCGTTTTAAATTTATAAAGCGTTACAGAAAAGTGCAAACTTTTAAAAATGAGAAAGAAATTATAAACACAAAAATCGCCACCCTTTTAGCCCAAATTCTTAGTTAATAATTGGTTAACGGGTATTGTTACTAAAAGAAAAATATGGTAATCACAACTGGTATGGTGTTGAAATAGCTTCACCATCAATTCTCTATTTAATTGTCAATTTACTTTTAAAGGTGTAAAAAAAACAGCGATGACCAGCTGCCAAAGCTGTCATTTTCAGGCATCTTTTTGTTACCGGTCTATCATGCGGCAACTGTTTATTACCGACTGTTAAAAAGGTGCTTTCAGCGCAAATGCTACGCAAAAACTTTGCCTCTTTCCTGCGTCATTGAAAGTGCGCATTACAGTTTTCTGACGTAGAGGACAGATGTAAATTTCAGATGCATTTTCTCGCAATAATGATGGGCTCAATGATCGTTTTTATATTAAAGGCTATGGCATTGCATCTATGAAGAGAATGATGATTTTTAATCGCTACGCACAAACTATTTTTGAAAAGCAAAACGTAACTATCAATGACAAATCTGAAGGTTGGGGTGGTACGTACCCTCAGGTAAAACAGGTGCCTATGTTTATGTAATAGACGTAATTTGTAAAGAGGGGCAGGAGTTTATTTATAAAGGAACGATAATGCTGGCGAAATAGATGAAAGAAGATAGGAATAGCTGCAAGCTAAATTTTAAAGTGAGTGCAGTGGTGAAACAATTAAATTTGTAGAAGCAATTTTTATGGTTTAGTAAAGGAAGCTATCACTCTAACAAATGAAGAATTATTTAGTCTTTATAATTTCATCAACTAGGTATATCCATCATTAAAGATTGGTGTAGCTTGTCCGCAACGGAGGATCCTCCTTTACTTTATATCTATGGGAATCATCTTGAATTCTAACTATCTTTTTAAGATAGGCACCTTTTATAATGTTACTTACGTATATTAAATGGTTATTCAAAGGCTTGTAAAGTCGGCTATAGTAAGTAAAAGTTATGGCAGATTTCAATATTCTTGAGTGGCAGAATTTAATCGCTATAAATAAAAAAATACCCTGATAATCAGGATTATTATTTTTCACTTTTGGAAGTGCTGATATAAACAACTAACTTAAATTACAATACAATTAAACCATTAATGCATTCTTCCACCATACAGTTACTGCGATTTCATTTTTCTTTTTTTTTAATGCCTGTGTATTGGTTTGCATTAAGCCAAACGGATACTATCAATAAAGCCCATGCTATACTAATTTTCATCATACTTCATTTATTGGTTTATCCTGCCAGTAACGGATACAATAGTTATATGGACAGAGATACGGAAAGTGTAGGTGGTATAAAAAATCCGATGCAGCCCACTAAACAATTGTTTTACTTCACCCTGTTGCTGGATGGCATTGCCATTGCATTAAGCTTTCTTATCAGCCTTTATTTTGTTTTGGGTATCGTGGCATACATACTGGCATCAAGGGCTTATAGTTACAGAGGAATACGTTTAAAGCAATATCCTGTTATTGGTTATATCACGGTTATTTTTTTTCAGGGAGCGGTTACCTTTTTTTTAGTGATGCATGGCTGTAGCAGCAATAAAACACTTGCTGTACCATTGTATGCGATGATAGCAGCTTCGTTACTTATTGGTGGCTTTTATCCCCTTACCCAAATTTACCAGCACCAGCAGGATAAAGAAGATGGCGTTACTACCCTAAGTTTGCTGCTGGGTTACAAGGGTACTTTTATATTCACAGCCATTATCTATTTGTTTGCTATTTCAACACTGGCATATCAATTGATATCTACATTACAGCAAAATAGTTTCTTTATTATACAAATCTTTTTTATTCCTGTACTCGTATATTTTTTCTGGTGGTTCAGGCAGGTTACCCTCAAACATACAGCGGCAAATTTTGTTAATACAATGCGGATGACAATGGTTGCATCGGTTTGTACCAATGCGGCATTTATTACTTTATTTTTAATTGAAAAACTTTGAGCAAAATAATTTCTATAGCTACCGGTGTACCTGCTTACAAACACCAACAGGAAAACATCTTTAAATTTGCTGACACTATTTACAGCAGTAATGAAACCGATAGCCGCAAACTAAAATTTTTATACAGACACAGTGGTATTAACACCAGATACAGCGTATTGCCAGATTACAGCACTTCAGCTGAGGACAGACAGTTTTATTCCAAATCAAAAGACCTTGAGCCTTTTCCCTGTCTTGAAAAAAGAATGGAGTGGTTTGCAAACAATGCAGCAACTCTATCTGTTAAAACAATTAAAGATTGCATTGTAGGAAAAATTGAAACCCATGAGATAACGCATTTAATAACTGTTAGCTGCACCGGTATGAGTGCCCCGGGAATGGACCTTGAAATAATGGAAGCAATGGATTTGCACCCTAATATTTTTAGAACTTCTGTAAATTTTATGGGCTGTTATGCAGCTATCCATGCATTAAAAATGGCGGATGCATTTTGTAATAATGATGCTTCGGCCAATGTAGTAATTGTTTGTACAGAGTTGTGTACACTTCATTTTCAAAAAGAAAATTCAATTGATAATATTACTTCTACCCTATTGTTTGCCGACGGCTGTGCCGCAGTTTTAGTAAAACATCATGAAGTGACAGAAAAAGGATTGGTACTTAAAAGTTTCTTTTCGGATGTAGCTTTTAAAGGTAAAAAAGACATGAGTTGGCAATTGTCTTCGAAAGGATTTTTAATGACCCTTACGGGATATGTGCCGGATTTGGTGAAAGAAGATTTTGATGCTTTATTAAAAAAAGCCTTGAAAAATGCTGACCTCAAAAAAGAAGCTGTCAGCCATTGGTGTATTCATCCCGGCGGTAAAAAAATATTGGAAGCCATTCAACAAAGTGCAGGTTTAAAAGAGCAATGCCTCCAATATTCTTATGACATCCTGAGGGAATATGGAAATATGAGTTCGCCAACCGTTCTGTTTGTATTGCAGAAAATATTGAAAGAATTACAACTCAATGAAACCGTTAACGCCAACATTTTTGGCGTAGCATTTGGTCCTGGCTTAACAATGGAAACATTTATTGCAAATTATGATTAACCTTGCCGAAAGATCATATAAAAAAGAATTACTGGATACTGATAACATACCATTTGCTGATATTAAGCAAAACATGAAAGAGTTAAACACGATTAATACAGTGTTAGGTGGTCATGCAATTTCTATAAAGGGAATACAAAAAATTATAAGCAACCATAAAGTTGAAAAGCCTATAACTATTTGCGAAATTGGGTGTGGCGGAGGGGATAACCTGAACGCCCTACAGAAATGGTGTAACAAAAAAAATATCAAAGTAACGTTTATAGGTATTGATATAAAAAAGGAGTGTATTGAGTTTGCACAACAACAATATCCATTACTCCAATGCAACTGGATACAATCTGATTACCAAAAAATTTCTTTCGATAAAAACCAACCAGCTATTATTTTTTCTTCCCTTTTTTGTCATCACTTTATAGAAGATGAATTAATAACAATGTTGCAATGGATGAAAAGTAACAGCTCAAATGGTTTTTTTATAAATGATTTACACCGGCACTGGTTAGCTTATTATTCGATTCAATTTATTACAGCAGCTTTTTCACACTCTTATCTTGTAAAAAATGATGCATCGCTTTCTGTTGCAAGAGGCTTTCTTCAAACAGAATGGATTAAGATATTTGCTGATGCAGGCATAAAAAATTATTCGATCAACTGGAAATGGGCTTTTCGTCATTTAATTGTGTATAACAATGAGTGAACCAATACAATATGATGTAACCATTATTGGTGGCGGCCTGGCAGGATTATCCCTTTCAATACAGCTTGCTAAAAAAAATTATTCTGTTGCGCTTTGTGAAAAAGAGCAATACCCTTTTCATAAAGTATGTGGTGAATACATTAGCCTGGAAAGCTGGAGCTTTATTGAAAGCCTTGGCCTTCCTTTATCTCAAATGCAATTACCGATTATAAAAAAATTGCTCATCAGTTCACCCAATGGAAATACCTTACAACACAAATTACCATTGGGAGGTTTTGGTATCAGCCGTTATTATATTGACAATGAATTAAAAAAAATTGCCCAGGCGGCCGGGGTTAGTGTTTATGAGCATTGTAAAGCAGAAGAGGTTTTTTTTGAAAATGAAAATTTTACAGTGCATACTTCAAAAGGAATATTCAACAGTAAAGTTTGTTGTGGAAGTTTTGGCAAACGAAGCAACCTGGATGTAAAATGGAAACGTCCTTTTATACTGTATAAAAATAACAAGCTGAGTAATTATATTGGTGTAAAATATCACATTCATACAAATTTTCCGGCTGATACAATTGCCTTACACAATTTTAAAGATGGCTATTGTGGCATCTCAAAAATTGAAGAAGATAAATATTGTCTTTGCTATCTCACCAATGCTGTTAACCTAAAACGGAATAATAATTCCATCAGCGAGTTGGAAAAAAATGTATTATTTAAAAACCCCCACCTAAAAAATATTTTTGAGAATGCCACGATGTTATATAATACTCCGGTCACAATTTCTCAAATATCTTTTGCAAAAAAAACGCAGGTGCATAATCATATTTTATTATCGGGTGATGCAGCCGGC
>Ga0123339_10002910_pt1 | contig 11492 bp, 10 predicted proteins | sample lystaG_FD_89956 | JGI IMG/M metagenome (GOLD analysis project Ga0123339, IMG submission 89956) | Glacier valley bacterial and archeal communities from Borup Fiord, Nunavut, Canada, to study Microbial Dark Matter (Phase II) -... | ecosystem: Environmental > Aquatic > Freshwater > Ice > Glacier ... | reverse complement strand
TGCGCACCGTTAAAACCTGCGTCGGCAGCGAATGGTGCCGCATGGGCACCCAAGACAGCACCCAAATGGGCAAAGACCTGGAGCGCGCCATGTGGCGCATGTACGCACCGCACAAGGTCAAATTTGCAGTCAGCGGCTGCCCGCGCAACTGTGCCGAATCGGGCATAAAGGACGTGGGCGTGATTGGTGTGGACTCTGGCTGGGAGATGTACATCGCGGGTAACGGCGGCATCAAAACCGAGGTGGCGCACTTTTTGGTGAAAGTCAAAACCGCAGAAGAAGTGCTGGAATACACCGGCGCATTCTGCGAGCTGTACCGGCAAGAAGGCTGGTATTTGGAGCGCACCGTGCATTACGTCAGCCGCGTGGGCCTGGAATACGTGAAGAAAAAAATCCTGGAAGACCATGAAGGCCGCAAGGCGCTGTGGGCGCAGCTGCAGTTTGCGCTCGACGGCGAGCCAGACCCGTGGTTTGAAATGCAGAAGGCGGCGGTTGATACGCGGCAGTTTGATGCCATTTCTGCCTGAAAACTACTTTTTAAGACGTTTTCAGTTATCGAACAGCCTTCAAAGTCAATTAATACTTGAGTAAGCAGCTCCTGATTCGATAGCAAATAATTTTGGAACACACAATGAGTGAATGGAAAAAAATCTGCCAGGTGACCGACATCCCCGTGCTCGGCTCACGCCGCGTGTCACGCGCCCAGGGGCTGGACGTGGCGGTGTTTCGCAACGACGTTGATGGTGTTTTTGCCCTGCTGGACCGCTGCCCGCACAAGGGCGGCCCACTGAGCCAGGGCATCGTGTTTGGGACCAGCGTCGCCTGCCCGCTGCACAACTGGACGATTGATTTGAATGGTGGTTGCGCCAAGGCTCCTGACGAAGGCTGCACGCCGAAGTTTGCGGTGAAGGTTGCAGGTGGTGTGGTGCATCTGGATGCGGCTGAGCTGGCCACGCTGGCCATTGACCTGACGCGCCCCAAAGCAGGCCCCGGTGCCTCCACAGGCGCCATCGGTGACGAGAGCTTTGACGTGCAGGCACCGCACACGGCTTGATGGCTGAAACAAAATCGACCTGCCCCTATTGCGGTGTGGGCTGTGGCGTCATCATTGAATCAAGCGGCGATCAGATCACCGAAGTAAGAGGCGACCCCGATCACCCGGCTAACTTTGGGCGCTTGTGTACCAAGGGCTCTACGCTAGCGCTCACGGCCAGCGCTGCTGTGACACGCCAAACCAGGCTGCTGCAGCCGATGCGACGCGAACACCGGCATGGAGATGCCAAACCGGTGACGTGGGACAACGCGCTGGGCTTTGCCGCAGAGTCATTCGCGCAAATCATCAAAGAATACGGCGCTGATGCGGTGGGTTTTTACATCTCGGGTCAGTTGCTGACGGAAGACTATTACGTCTTCAACAAACTGGCCAAGGGCCTGATAGGCACCAACAACGTCGACACCAATTCGCGCCTGTGCATGAGCAGCGCGGTAGCCGGCTACAAGCAAACGCTGGGAGCCGACGCGCCGCCCAACTGCTACGACGACGTGAACCATGCGCAGTGTATCTTTATTGTTGGCAGCAACACGGCTTATGCGCACCCGATTTTGTTCAGGCGCATTGAAGATGCGAAAACGGCGAATCCGCAAATGAAGATCATCTTCTGCGACCCGCGCCGTACCGACACCGCAGAGATTGCTGATTTGTACCTGCCCATCCAGCCCGGCACCGACGTGAACCTGTTCAACGGCATGCTGCACATCATGCTGTGGGAAGGCTGGACAGACAACGCGTATATTGCCGCCCACACCACAGGTTTTGATGCGCTCAAAACCACGGTGCGCGACTACACGCCAGACATCGTGGCAGAGACTTGCGGCATTAAAAAGGAAGACCTGTTTACCGCTGCCAAGATGTTTGCGACATCCGCAGCAACGCTGAGTTTGTACTGCCAGGGCTTGAACCAGTCCAGCAGCGGCACGGCCAAGAATGCGGCGCTGATTAATCTGCATTTGGCAACGAGGCAAATCGGCAAACCCGGCGCAGGCCCTTTCTCACTCACGGGCCAGCCCAATGCCATGGGTGGCCGCGAGGTGGGCGGCCTGGCAAACTTGATCAGCGCGCACCGCGACATGGCCAACCCCGAGCACCGGGCTGAAGTAGCCAGCCTGTGGGGCGTCAAGGATGTCCCCAGCAAGCCCGGCAAAACCGCGGTTGAAATGTTTCAGGCAGCGGCCGATGGCGAAATCAAAGCGCTGTGGATAGCCTGCACCAACCCGGCCCAGTCGATGCCCGACCAGACCACCGTGCGCCGGGCATTGGAGCGGGCCGAACTGGTCATTGTGCAAGAGGCGTTTGCGACAGCCGCAACCTGCGACTACGCAGACCTGCTGTTGCCCGCCACCACCTGGGGTGAAAAAATCGGCACGGTGACGAACAGTGAGCGCCGGATCAGTCGCGTGCGCGCAGCAGTGAGCGCACCGGGTCAAACGCGGCACGACTGGTCGATTGCGGTTGATTTTGCGCAGCGGCTTGAAACCATTTTTCACGCTGGCAAACCGACTCTCTTTCCTTACTCCTTGAGCAACGAAGCGCTTGGTGTTGAAACCATCTGGAACGAACACCGCGAATCCACCCGTGGCCGTGACCTGGACATCACGGGCATGAGCTATGCCATGCTGGACGCGGCCCCACAGCAGTGGCCGCTTAAAACTGGCGAAAGCGTTGGCAAAGTACGTCTGTATGAAGACGGCATCTTCCCCACGCCAGACGGCAAAGCCAGGTTTGCCAACACCGTTTACAAACCGGTTGCCGAACCGCGTGAATCGCGTTACCCGTTTTCATTGACCACCGGCCGCCTGCGTGACCAGTGGCACGGCATGAGCCGCACCGGCACGCTGGGCCGATTGTTTGGCCATGTGGCTGAGCCATCGGTGCAAATGAACGCCAACGACATGGCGCGCAGGCTTTTGAGGGATGGCGATCTGGTTCACGTCACGTCCAAGCGCGGCTCCATTGTTGTGCCGCTGCAAGCATCGCCTGAAGTTGCCGCAAGCCAGGCGTTTATCGCGATGCACTGGGGCAGTGAGTATTTAAGCGGCTTGTCAAGCATTGGCGAACCGCTGGCAGGGGTGAACGCCATCACCACCTCTGCCTACTGCCCCACCTCCAAACAACCCGAACTGAAGCACGCCGCTGTCAAAATTTTAAAGGCCGAGCTGCCCTGGAGCCTGCTGGCTATGGCCTGGCTGCCAGCGGGCGAGTCGCTGGCGGCACGTAACGCGTTCAAGCCGCTGATGAAGGCCTTCCCCTTTACGAGCTGCGTGCCGTTTGCCAACAACACGCCTCTGGCCGACCAGGGTGCCGCGCGTGAAGGCGTGCTCTTCAGGGCCGCAGCGCACATCGTGCCGCCCGATGAATTGCTCATGCAGATTGAAAAAATACTCGGGTTGACGACGCATGATGTGCTGCACTACGCCGACAAAAAACGCGGCCAGCGCCGCACCGCCAAGCTGACCCGCATCGCTGATCATGCAGAACTGACAGGCTTTTTACTGGCAGGTGACACCAGCGCAGAGGCGTGGATCAAAACCGTGCTGGAAGGCGAGCTGCCCGCGCAAACCTATGGCCGCTTGCTACTGTCGCCGGGAGCCAAAGCGCCCGTGGCGGTTGAAGCTCGCGGCAAGCTGGTGTGTACCTGCCTGAATGTGACGGACGCAACAATTGACGGGTATTTGGTTACGGCACAGGGCAATGAAGCAGAACGCCTGGCAGGCTTGCAAGCTGCATTGAAATGTGGCACCAATTGCGGCAGCTGTGTGCCTGAGCTTAAGCGCATGGTGCGCTCAGCACCATCTGCGATCGCGCGCACGGTGATTCCCATCACGCAAATCGCTTAGTGTGATTCAACAGTCCGCCTTCGCGGACAATACAGCCATGGGAATCAGTCACTACATCAAGGAAATCGGTCGCGGCAAAGACGGCGCGCGGCCCTTGAGCCGCGAGCAAGCCACCGACCTGCTGGGGCAGGTACTGGACGGCACGGTTACGGATCTGGAAGTCGGCGCGTTTTGCCTGGCCATGCGCATCAAAGGCGAAACGCCGCAAGAGATGGCTGGGTTTTTAGACGCGCTGCGCAACCGCATGAGCCTGATTCCAGACAACGACATAGCAACTGTCGTCCTGCCCAGCTACAACGGCGCGCGCAAGCTGCCACTCCTCACGCCGCTGCTGGCTATGTTGCTGGCGCGTGAGGGTGTCGCAGTGTTGATTCACGGTACGCCGACTGAAAACAGTCGTATTTTTGTATCAGAAGTGCTTCTAGCCCTTCATATTCAAGCGCAAGCAGCTCCCAAATTTATAGCGCCGGGCGAAGTGCTTTATATGCCCACTGAAGTCCTGTGCCCAGCCTTGAAGCGGCTGCTGGACGTGCGCCGCGTTGTCGGCTTGCGCAACCCCGCGCACAGCCTGGTGAAATTGATGAACCCGTGTGCGGGCAAAGCGCTGGTCGTCAGCAGCTACACGCACCCTGAATACGCGGTGTCGATGGCACAAACGTTTGAGCTGACCCATACCAACGCCCTGCTGCTGCGCGGTACCGAAGGCGAGGTGGTGGCCGACGCACGACGCATGCCGCAGATGGACGCTTTCATCAACGGCCAGCGCCAATTGCTGCAAGAGACGCAAGCCGGCACGCTGAGCGCCCTGCCCGACCTGCCCAAAACAACCGACGCTGTCACCACCGCAACGTATACTCAATCGGTACTTGTAGGACAGCAACCCGTGCCCGCATCCATTGCCATGCAGGTGGAACACATCTTGCGTCTTGTAAAACAACTATGAAAAACAATATTTTTGGTAAATGCACCCTTGTAGGCGCGGGCCCCGGCGACCCGGAGCTTCTCACGCTCAAAGCGCTCAAAGCCATTCAGGCCGCGAGCGTGCTGTTTGTTGACGATTTGGTCAACCCTGAGATCGTGGCTTTTGCCTCGCCCAGCGCGCGCATTGTGTACGTTGGCAAGCGCGGCGGCTGCAAATCAACACCGCAAGCCTTCATTGAAAAGCTGATGGTCATGGCTGTGAAAGAAGGCGACAACGTGGTCCGCCTGAAGGGCGGGGACCCGTTTATTTTTGGCCGGGGCGGTGAAGAAATTGAAGCCTTGCTAGCCATAGGTATTCAAGTCACCGTCATTAACGGCATCACGTCTGGCCTGGCTGCCCTCACATCACTGAATGTGCCGCTGACCCACCGTGACTACGCCCACGGTGTGGTGTTTGTCACTGGCCACGCCAAGCCTGGCGACGCGGGCACCAACTGGGCGCTGCTGGCAGCCACAGCGGCTGAGGCCAAGCTGACGCTGGTCATTTACATGGGTGTCGCGGGCTCGCAGCAGATTCAAAACGAACTGCTACTCGGCCTGGCCGCGAGCACGCCAGTCGCCATCATTCAAAACGCCAGCTTGCCCAGCCAGCGGCACGCCGTAGCCACGCTGGGCAGCTTGCGCGCCACGATTGACAGCGAAGGCCTGCAAAGCCCGAGCGTGATCGTGGTGGGCGATGTGCTGCAAGGCTTGGCGGCTGTAGCTAGCGACGCTGCCAACCAGCAAAAGCAAGCCTAGCGTTGCGGGATGCGGTGCCGCGCAATATGCGGCCCACCATCGTTCATCTCCGCAGGTCGCAGCGCCGCATGCTTGGTCACCCGCCCTGCCATGCGCTTGCGCCACATCCGGAACGACGATGCCTTCATTTCGCTACGCATCAGCGCAATAACAGCCGACTCATTGAGTCCAAACTGCAACTCAATCGCCTCGAACGTGGTGCGGTCTTCCCAGGCCATTTCGATGATGCGGGAGATGTCGGCAGGGCTCAAGGTTGTTGTCATGGTTTGAGATTACACCAAGGGCCAGCAGAGCACCTAAAATAAGGTTTCATTTGCGTCAATTTACGCTATTTATTTAATAGCTGCTCGCGCTTATATCCATTGGTCTAGAGGCTTATTTGACACATTTTTTTGATGCAGTAGTGATTGGCGCAGGTGCTGCGGGCCTGTTTTGCGCCGCCACCGCTGGCCAGCGCGGCCTGAAGGTGCTGGTGATTGACCACAGCGAGAAAGTAGCCGAGAAAATCCGTATTTCAGGCGGAGGGCGCTGCAACTTTACCAACCGCGATGTCACGCCCGCCAACTTTTTAAGCGACAACCCACACTTTTGCCGCTCGGCCCTGGCAGGCTACACCCCGCAAGACTTCATTGCCCTGCTGCAAAAGCACGGCGTGCCGTTTCACGAAAAGCACAAAGGTCAGCTGTTTTGTGACCATTCAGCTGAAGACATCATCAACCTGCTACTGGCGGAATGCGCAGCAGGCCATGTAGAGCGCTGGCAGCCTTGCAGCGTTAAAAAAGTGACCAATTTAGGCATTAATAATGCCTCTAGCCCAATAGATATGTGCGCGAGCAGCTATCAAATTGATACTGACCGGGGACTGATTGAAACGCCACAACTCGTCATCGCAACGGGCGGCTTGTCCATTCCCAAGATTGGCGCAACGGATTTTGGCTACCGCATCGCCCAACAGTTTGGGTTGGCGCTGGTCGAACCCCGAGCCGCCCTGGTGCCACTGACCTTTGATGGTGATGCCTGGCTGCCCTTTGCACAACTGGCGGGTTTGGCGCTGCCCGTGCAGATTGAAACAGGCGCTGCGGACGCCACACCCAAGCAACGCAAAAAAGCAGCGGTGTTTGCCGAAGACCTGCTCTTCACCCACAAGGGACTGAGCGGCCCGGCGGTGCTGCAAATATCCAGCTTTTGGCGTGAAGGCCAAAGCCTGCGGGTTAACTTGGCACCCGGGCTGGACTTGCCCACCGCGCTGCTACGTGCCAAAGCCAGCTCGAAAAAACTCATCGCCAACGAACTGGCCAGCGTCGTGCCCAGCCGCCTGGCAGACGCCTGGGCCAGTACAGACGCCGCGCTGCAACGCCCCATCTGTGACGCACCCGACAAAGCGCTTTCCGGATTGGCAGAGCGCCTGGCCGACTGGCAAATCACACCCAACGGCAGCGAAGGCTACAAAAAAGCCGAAGTTACCGCAGGAGGGGTAGACACGCGAGACTTATCGTCCCAAACCATGGAGTCCAGGCAATCCGGCCTGTATTTCATTGGGGAAGTTGTGGATGTAACAGGCTGGCTGGGCGGGTATAACTTTCAGTGGGCCTGGGCTAGCGGGTTTGCTTGTGGGAATGCGCTGGGTAGCAGCACTCGACATCAGATCGGTCAGTAGGTTTCTTAACCCGCAACGGCCACGGCGTATCTACCTCCGCTCGTGTCCTCCGCCCCTTTTGGGCTTCTCCTTGACCTCGCTGCGGCAGACACGCCATGTCCGTCGCTAGACATGGTGTTTTGGGGGCAAGGCAAAAAATAGCCCTAAGAGCGGTCTGCCCGAGTGTTCTGCGGAGGTCAAGGAGGAGCGCAAAGCGCGGGGAACACGCAGCAGAGCATTCGGGCAGACCGCCCGCTTCCAACAAAGATCACCGTGCGAAGAACAGAATATCACCTGTTACCCGTTTGGACTGCTATACTCGCAGGCTTTGCTAGCAAACCCGCATCTGGCCTGATTCTGATCAAGTCAATGGCTTTAAAGATGCACACTTTTGGACCTTTTGAACAATGACGACCATTCGCGTAAAAGATAACGAGCCCTTCGATGTAGCGCTGCGCCGCTTCAAGCGGACGATTGAAAAACTCGCCCTGCTGACAGACTTGCGTGCACGCGAGTTTTATGAAAAGCCAACCGCTGAACGCAAGCGCAAAAAAGCGGCTGCCGTGAAGCGCAACTACAAACGCATTCGTGCCATGCAGTTGCCCAAGAAGCTGTACTAAACCGCACAGTAACAGCACAATCAAGGCCCGCAAGATTCAAATCTGCGGGCCTTTTTCATTCAGGAAAAACTTTCAGGACAAAGAGATGCCACTCAAAGACCAAATCACCGAAGACATGAAAACCGCCATGCGCGCCAAAGACAGCGAACGCCTGGGTACCATGCGCCTGCTGCTGTCGGCATGCAAGCAAAAAGAAGTCGATGAACGCGTGGTGCTAGACGATATAGCCGTGATTGCCATCATCGACAAAATGATCAAGCAGCGCAAAGACAGCATTGAGGCCTTCACCAAAGCTGCTAGACAAGACATGGCCGACAAGGAAGCGCAAGAAATCACCGTACTGACGGCCTACCTGCCCGCACGCATGAGCGCTGACGAGGTGCTGGCAGAGGTCAAAACCATCGTGGCCGAACTGAACGCCAGCGGCCCGGGCGACATGGGTAAAGTCATGGGTGCAGCCAAGGCCAAACTGGCAGGCAAGGCAGACATGGGGCACGTATCAAGCGCAGTCAAAACGGCGCTTGCAGGCTGACCACTTAAATGAGTATGAAGATGCAAAATAAGCCATTGAAAAACGCGTTGAACCAGTCAATACCTGCGCGAGCAGCTACTTTTTTAATAGCGTCTTCTGTTGTAATTTTTGCCCAGGCGCAAACACGCGCCTTTGAACCCAGCCTGCCTTACATCGTCCGGGCGCAGGACAACCTGAGTAAATTCGGCCGTGAGATGCTGACCAGTCCGCGTGCCTGGAGTGAGGTCGCCAAATACAACCAGCTCAAAGACCCGGACGTGATTTTTCCGGGCCAGAACCTCGATATTCCGCTACGCTTTTTGAAGTCAAAACCCTCAACCGCCAAAGTCATCAGCGCTGAAGGCGATGCCAGACTGGGCGGGGTAAAAATGCTGCCGGGCGCGGCATTGGCAGACGGAAGCAAGCTGAAAACCGGGCCCAACAGCTCGGCCGTGATTGAGCTGGGTGACGGCAGCCGCGTAAAAATTTTGCCCAACAGCCTGGCTGAGGTGGTGACCAACCGCGACTACGCGATGCGTGATGCGTCTGCCAGCGGTTCGAGCAACTGGTTTTCAGGCTTGATGCGTTTGACAGAAGGCGCGCTGGAAGCCTTGGCCTCCAAAACCGCCAAGCGCGCCACGCCGCTGCAAATTGAAACGCCCACCTCGGTCGTGGGCGTGCGCGGCACGGAGTTTCGCGTTGCGTTTGATGATCCTATTGGCAAAGCCGCTCGCACCGAAGTGATTGAGGGCAAGGTACGCGCTGACAACCCGGCACAAGCCAGCGGCGCTGACTTGCCGATGGGCACCGGCGCTGTGGTCAAGCCGACTGAGAAAGAAGTCAAGGTCGTGATCCTTTTGCCTGCACCTGACCTGGCAGGCATCCCGTCAGAAGTGCTCAAGCCCCAAGGCAGCTGGCCCATGCCCACCTTGGCCGGAGCTAGCGCCTACCACGTGCAGGTGGCCAGCGACGAGCAGTTTGACAAGATCGTGCGTGACCTGAAAGTGGACGGCAACAGCGGCGGCAGCGCAGACCTGGGCAGCCTGCCCAACGGCAGCTGGTTTGCCCGCGTGCGCGGCATTGATGCGGTAGGGCTGGAGGGCTTTAATACCGTCAAGCTGATTGCCGTGAAAGATGGCGAGTGGCGCGTGACGTATTCAAGCATGAGCGCGGAGGGCGGCAAAACCGTGCTGAGCTGGCAAGGTGTGCAAGCTGGCGGCCAGCCGCTGGCAGGAGGCGGCTACTCGGCCGTGCTGGCCCGTGATGCGGCTTTGATGCAGGACGCAGTGACTTTGCCGGGCAATGATGAAGCACGCCTGGTGCTGGGCGATTTGAAGCCTGGCACGTACTACATCCGTCTGCAAAACGCCGCTGGCTTGCGTAGCCAGACTTACCGTTTTGAGCTGTCAGGCAACTGGGCCCAAACCGAGTTTGACAAGGCATCTGCGCTACAGGCCGTCAAGTAAATGTCGGCTGTCAATACCGCAGGGCTTCTGGCCGCTGGCTCGCTCAACGCTGCTGATGTGCTGGCCGCGACCCTGGCCCGTATCGATGCTGAAGACGGTGCACTGGGCGCATTTACCGCACTGCTTGATCTGCCTGCGGCGCTGAGCCAGTTAAACCGCATGCAGCTGAGCGGCAAAATAGGGCCGCTGCAAGGCCTGCCCGTGGCTGTCAAAGACATCATTGACACGATCGACATGCCCACCCGCTACGGCTCTGCACTATACGCAAATGGCACAACTGCAGAGCAAACACCCAGACTTGATGCCGCCATCATCGGCGCGATACAGCGGGCTGGCGGGCTGGTGATGGGCAAAACCAGCACCACCGAATTTGCTTTTTTAAACCCCACCAAAACGCTGAACCCGAACGCCCCAGGCCGCACGCCCGGCGGCTCTTCAGCGGGTTCGGCTGCTGCCGTAGCAGCAGACCTGGTACCGTTTGCAGTCGGTACGCAAACCGGCGGCTCGGTGATCCGGCCTGCCTCGTACTGCGGCGTGACGGGTTTTAAACCCAGTTACGGCCTGCTGCCCACAGCGGGCATCAAATGCTTTTCATGGTCGCTCGACACGGTGGGCCTTTTTGCCAGCAGCGTGCGTGACGTGGCCTGGTTTGCCGAAGCCGTCAGTGGTTTTGCCCTGGCTTTGGATTCGCTGGTTACAACGACCCAAAAATCATGGCGCATTTGCGTGCCGACAGCCTACCCCTGGGGGTCGGTATCGCCCAGCGGGCAACTGGCTATGGACACCGCCATCGCAGCCCTGCGCGCCCAGGGCTCAGAAGTCACCACGATCACCCTGCCCGTCTGGATGAAAGACGTATTTGATGCGCAAGACGTGATTCAAAGCTTTGAAGTCTGGCGCGCAGTGGCGCATGACATCGACACGCGTCAAGAGGCCCTGTCGGCTGTGCTGCGTGACTACCTGATGGCCGCCAGCAGCATCAGCGCAGCAGCTTACGAGGCTGCGCAGCAAACGGCCTACAAGGCCAGATTCGCATGTACAGACTGGTTCAGCCAATTCGACGTGCTGATGACCCCCAGCGCACCTGACGAAGCACCGCTGGGCTACGCCAGCACAGGCGCATCCACCTTCAACCGGGCCTGGACATTGCTGGGCTTGCCATGCGTGAATGTAGCCAGTGCGGTAGGCGTGACTGGCAACCCGATGGGCCTGCAAATCATTGGTGGGCCACGTGCCGACAGGCAGTGCCTGGCGGCGGCTGATTTTCTGGAACGTTCGCTGAGAGCTCAGGCCTGAAAATTCAGACTTTACTTGCCCAATTACTTGCCCATCAACTGGGTCAGCTTGTCGGCTTCAAACGTGCATTCAAGCGCTGCCTCAACCGGCACACAGTCTTTGCCGCTGCCGTTTGTCGACAGCTTTTCAATCGCCTGCCACAGCAGCGCAATCTGCTGCTCCTGGGTAGATGCGCTCTCGATCAGGCCTTTCATCGCCAGCGAGACCGGGTCATCTTCCAGTGTGATGCCGTAGGCTGAAAACGTGGTCGTGGCCACGTCAGCGGAAACCCCTTTGTCAGCGTTGCTTTTAGACGGAATGATCCGCGCCGGAATCCCCACGGCTGTGGCCCCGGCAGGCACGGGTTTGAT
>Ga0123339_10002904_pt1 | contig 11495 bp, 16 predicted proteins | sample lystaG_FD_89956 | JGI IMG/M metagenome (GOLD analysis project Ga0123339, IMG submission 89956) | Glacier valley bacterial and archeal communities from Borup Fiord, Nunavut, Canada, to study Microbial Dark Matter (Phase II) -... | ecosystem: Environmental > Aquatic > Freshwater > Ice > Glacier ... | reverse complement strand
TGGCGCTCGTCGGTGGTGCGTACAAAGCCGTCGTAGCCCACCCCCAGCGTGGCCCAGGCGTCGCGGAAGGACTTGCTGATGGTGTCGGTGAACGCCTGCGTTCCCTGCCCAGCGGCCTGCGCGGCTCGAGCCACTTTTTCGCCGTGTTCGTCGGTGCCGGTCAGAAAAAAAGCGTCGTATCCGGCCAGGCGGTAGAACTCCTTGAGCGTATCGGCCACCGCAGTGGCGTAGGCGTGCCCGATGTGGGGCTGGCCGTTCACGTAAAAAATGGGGCTGGTAATGTAGAAAGCTTGGGTCATGAAAGGGATTCTCCTCGAGAACAGGTAACCAAGTGAATGAGTATGGGCAGGGACAAAAAAAGAGGCGCGTGACGCGCCCCTCGAGCCAACTCTAAACTTTTCAAAAGTTCAGGGCCTCGAGAGGCTAAGTTGCATCATGGTCACCTTCATGCAAATCAGTATAGCTCGAGCGCAATGTGTGCGGTCAATCCTGCCTGGGTTCTTCCGTCTCCGGCTCGAGAATTACATCTTCGTAAATCTGCTCGAGGGTGATGGAATCGCCCAAACACACAATCTCAAGCGCGTCTGAAAGCGCCTTAAGTTCGGTAAATTGCCAAAACCCCACCCGCCGACGGTAAACCTCCACCCTGATTTCGGTGGTGTACACCATGACGTACTGCTCGAGCGAGGGAATCAGCAGGTAGTTCTGGCGCTTTTCTACCGTATAGCGTTGGATGGAGGTGGGCGACAGCACCTCCGCGATGAAGCAGGGATTGGGTTCCACGTATCGGCTCTCACCGCGTGGAGCACACGCCAGCATCGAGTCTGGGTAATAGCCCTTACCATTGGCCAGAGTTTTGTAATCGATGCCGTAACGCCTGCACCCATGCTTTTTAGCCAGGGGTTTGAGCGCGTCGGACAGATTGAGCGTGATGAGGTTGTGCGACTCGTTGCCCCCGGACATGGCCCGAAAAACTCCGTCCTCAAACTCGTGGCGCACATGGGCGGACTTCTCGAGTTCAATCCAATCCTCGAGCGTGCAAGGGAGTTCTCGAGCGGCTTGGGACATATTTAAAGTTTAGCATCCAGGCTATTGTGAACCATGCGTTCCCTACTGATGGTCAGTTTGATGTCTTGGGGGACGGGTCACGCTCGAGGAACCATCGGCAGCCATAATTCGGTGTACTCCTCGAGCTACTGCCAGCAGCACAGGTGTGTGCTCGAGCGCGTCACCACCCACAACGACGGGGTAGATTTTCTGATTTACCGTTACCGCCTGAAAGATGGCTCGAGCCTGCTGGTCAGCCGCCTTGAACCCCTGGACCCTAAAAAGCCCGAGCCGAGAGATAATCGGGTAGAGGCCATGACTCTCGAGCTGCCCAAAACCCTCACCCAGCTTCAGCTCGAGCGTCGCCTGACTCAGCTCATCAACGTGGGTACTGGAAGCTCTTTTAAAGTCTGGCGCTTTGACTTCGCGCACAAATGTACCCGGCCTGGGCAGTTTTGGTATCCCTACAACGGTGACGAACTAAAATTTTTGTGGAGCGCCCGAATGGCTCGAGATTACACTATCAAAGTTGCCGGACAGACTGAAATGCACGGAGTAACCTGCATTTGGGAAATCAATCATTGGCGGCTGACGCTGCACGGTAGGCTCATTTTCCCAGTTGGGGATGGACTGTATCAGGTCTGGCCAAAAGCAAAGGAAGGGTAGTGCTCGAGTCCGAACAACCCATCAAATTCTCCCGTGAGGTGTCTAAACTGAACTCCATGCGGCGCTTTCTTTGTGGAATTGTCCTGCTCGAGCTGATGGGAAGCGCAGCGGCAAGTGGGGCCATCGGCAGCCATAATTCGGTGTACTACTCGAGCTACTGCCAGCTTTACAGATGCGTGCTCGAGGACCGGGGATTCTCGCACACCGACGGCGTGGATTTTGGGCAGTTCAAATACCGCCTGAAGGACGGCAGCGTTTTGATTCAACACCGCTACGTTCCTTTCGACGCTTCGGAAGTGTTCCCCAGCGATTACAGTGTGGCCCTTTTCACCCTCGAGCTGAGCAAAAAACTGAATGTGGCCCAGCTCGAGCGCCGATTGACAGAACTGGTCAACTACGGCACAGGCGCTCAATTTCCGCGTTTCCCCTTCGATTTTGCCCATAAGTGCAATCGGCCTGAAACGTCCGATTTTTATCCCTGGGATGGTCCAGAGGCCAGAACAAATACCTTTGTGGTCAAGCGCCGACAATATGAGCTAACTTGCGTCTGGAGCGAGGAAAGCTGGGCCTTTTACCTACACCGTGGAATCATCTTCCCCACCTTCCGTTCACTCGAGAGTTATTGACAGTAAACCACGGGTTTGACCCCGCTCTCGAGCGACGCTCTTCCCCGAACGGGTAAACTCTTGAGCATGACTTACCGCATCGGATACGGCGAAGACGCGCACCGACTCGAGCAGGGCAAACCGCTGTGGCTGGGCGGCCTCGAGATTCCTGACAGTCCACACGGGGCCGTGGCCCACAGCGACGGCGACGCGCTGCTGCACTGCCTATCCGACGCGCTGCTCTCGAGCGTCTCGAGCGGGGACATCGGAATGCACTTCTCCGACACCGACCCGCAGTGGAAAGGGTCAGCAGTGAGCACATTCTCAAGCACTGCCTCAACCGGGTGCTCGAGCAAGGCTACACCCCGGTCAACGTGGCGGCGGTGGTCACGCTGGACCGTCCCAAACTGGGACCGCTGCGCGACCAACTCATCTCGAGGGTGGCGGAACTGCTACAAATGAGCGTGCAGGACGTGGGGCTGACCTTTAAAACCAGCGAAGGGCTGGCCCCAAATCACATTCAGGCTCGAGCAACTTTGCTGCTCGAGTCGGTTTGAGGCTCGAGGCTCACCATGCTCAATGTCGTCCTTTTTGAGCCGGAGAACGCAGGTAACGTGGGCAACATCGCCCGGACCTGCGCGGTGGTGGGCGCAAAGCTGCACCTGATTCGCCCTTTCGGTTTTCACCTGCACGACACCCAATTTCGGCGGGCAGGCATGGATTATCTCGAGGGAGTCACCCTGCTCGAGCACGCGGACTGGCTGACTTTTCGCTCGAGCGTGCCGGGTGAGGCGCGGCTGTGGGGCTTCACCTCCAAAACCCAGCGCAGCTTGTGGGAGGTGAGTTTCTCGAGCGAGGATTACCTGATTTTTGGCCCCGAATCGAGGGGCCTGCCGCTGTGGCTCAAAGCGCAGCTCGAGCCAGTGACCATTCCCATGCCTGCGGGCGGGCGTTCGCTCAATTTAGCGGTGTCGGTAGGCATCGGGCTGTACGAAGCGGTACGCCAGATTCAGGGCGCGGGATAAAGATACTTGGCCGGAATCACCTGACGCACAATCGTGGGGCTGCTCCACTCGAGCTTGACCGAGGCCACACCGCCGTTCTCGTAATACTCGAGCCGAATAGGATAGCGCTTGCTCCCCTCGAGCGTAATTTTGGCGCTGTATTTGGTGGCATCATGTTCGTTCCATTCGTTGATGAGCGCCTGACCATTCACATAAAGCCGCACCCCGTCGTCGGAGGTCACAAAAAAGGTGTACTCCTCGCCATACGGAATCAGAATATCGCCGCTCCAGCGCACGCTGAAGGTCTCGGGGGCGATGCCGAGGGTGGGGCTGCCCGCCATCCAATCGAAGTCAATCTGCGGGTCGGTCTGGGTCGCGGGCGTTCCGGCGAACTCGAGCGCGTCGTAATACTGCGCCTTGAGGCCACTGCCGGGGGTGAAACCCAAACCGCCCGACCCACAGCTCGAGAGCAGGACCAGTGCCAGGGAAACGCCGACCAGGATGCGCTGCTTCATAGAAACCTCCAGGGGTGCTATGGGCAGTTTACAACCCCGCGCCCTGCAAAGCTCACTCGTCCGCTCGAGCTTTTTGTAGGGGCGACGCCCCAGGTTCAGGCGACTTACCACCGATGCTCTGACTGAGCACCATCGCGCCCACGATGAGCGCCCCACCCACCCAGCCGCGCGCGCCCAGGGTTTCCCCGGCCCACACCCAGGCGAAGAGCGCCGCGAACACCGGCTCGAGCGCGTAGACGATGGCCGCCTCGGACGCGCTGACCGCCTTTTGACCCAGCGCCATCAGCAGGGTGGTTCCCGCAGTGGCAAAAAAGGAGAGGTAGAGCAGGGTCCAGGGCAGGCTCGAGGGAATTAGCACGCCACCTTCTGGGGTCAGTGCTCGAGGATAAAACAAACTGGGCCAACCCGTACTCAGTAATCCCGGCACACTCCACAACAGGCTCAGAGCTGCCACAGTAAGCATCTGCACCCCGACCAAAGCCAGCGAGGCGTGTCCGCTCGAGCGCTCGAGGTAAATGATGTATAGCGCGTAGAAAAAAGCGCAGCCCAGGGTCCAGAAGTCCCCGCTCGAGAGCGGACCGCCCTCCGCCGAGATAAAACCGATGCCCGCCAGCGCCAGCGCCGCCGCGCCCCACACCACGCCGGGAAGGCGGCGGCGAAAAATCAGGGCCAGCAACAGCGGCACCATCACCACGTTGAGGCCAGTGATAAACGCACTGCGGTTGCTGCCAATCAGGGTCAGCCCGATGGCCTGAGCGATGTAACTGGCAAAGTTGAGCACGCCTAAAATCAGACCATCGCGCCACAGGGTGCGGTTCGCTCGAGCAGCATTGGCCAGCATAAACGGCACAAAGGGAATCAGGCCCAGTGAAAAGCGCAGCGCGGTGAGCACCTCGGGTTTGAGCGTGTGGGTGGCGTCTTTGACCAGCGCAAAGGTCGTGCCCCACAGCAAAGTGACCAGAACGAGGGTAAGCAAACCTTTGGCGTGTGCGGACATACAGGCTCGAGCATATCAGGGAACCTGGGTTGGGAGAAATGGAGTGGAGCTTGCTCGAGCGATGACCTCGAGCAAATTCATATTCCCTGGCTCGGGAAGCGGCTCACATTCCGGTGTATGCTGTCCCTATGGTCGTTCTCGGCATTGACCCTGGCCTCGCCAATCTGGGCCTCGGCGTGGTGCAGGAAGAATCGCGCAAAAGCCGCGCCCTGTTTTATGACTGCTATGAGACCAGCAGCAAGAAGAGCCTGCCTGAGAGGTTGGGCTATCTGTACCAAGCGGTGAGCGACACCATCCGCATCCATCAGCCCGAGTGCGTGGCGATGGAAGAGCAGTTTCTCAAGAAGCAGGCCGACATCGCCTTCAAGGTGGGTCAGGCGGTGGGGGTGGTGCAACTGGCGGTGTTTCAGGCCGGACTCGAAATGCACACCTACGGCCCCATGCAGGTCAAGCAGGCGCTGGTGGGCACCGGGCGGGCCGACAAGGAACAGGTGATTTACATGGTCAAGGCCACGCTGGGTGTGCGCGACCTGAGCAACAACCACGCCGCCGACGCGCTGGCGCTGGCGCTGACCCATCTGGCCAGCCGTAAGTTTGCGGCTCTAGTTTCGAGGTAGGTAGATTTTCAATTTTTGGTCAGAACTAAGAACCTGTAAATCCTGTTTGATACGCCGTTATCTTCCTTATGCTCGAGACCCTGCTGATAGTCGCCATCAACCTGATTCCAGTGTTGTTCTGGTTCTGGTGGTTCGAGGGCCGCGACCCCATTCCCGAGCCTCGAGCGCTGCTGCTTCGCACCTTCGCGTATGGCGCGGTGGGCTACGTGCTGGCCACCCTGCTCGAACTCGACGTGCTGCGCCTGCTCGGGCTTCCGGCGGCCTCCATCTCGATGGTGCTCATTATTGCCGCGCTCGAGGAGGCCATCAAATACCTGGCCGCCAGCACCATCCTGCGCCACAGCGACTTCGACGAGCTGATAGACGGCCTGATTTACGCCACCGTGGCCGCGCTGGGTTTCGCCTTCCTCGAGAATGTGATGTACGGAATTCAGTACGGTCTGGGCAGCACTTTTTTGCTGCGCGGGGTCCTTACCACCCTGGCTCATGTGCTGTTCGCTGCGCCGTGGGGCGTGGCGATGGCGGTGAAGAAGTTCATCGGAGGGCGTTACCTGCTGCGTTCGGCACTGCTGCTGAGCATGGTGCTTCACGGCGCGTTCAACTTTTTGTTGCTCGAGCAGCAAAAGAACGCCTGGTATTTGCTGCCCATCCTGGGCCTGTTTGCGAGCATGTATCTGCTGACCCTGAACTACTACCGCACCACCCTCAAGCGCAACCGCAACCGCATTCACGGGGGCCGGATGCTCGAGAAAGGTGTAAAGCAGCTTTGAGCGATGAGCCAACAGGTCTCGAGGGTAAATCTTGAAATTCTACCTTTGTGACGGCTTCAACGGGGTCTTCACTCGAGCGGTTTCACAGCGCCTGCACGCTCAGGCTACCCTCCACCCACTCTTCGCCGTCGGCGTTTCGCTCGAGTTTCCACACCGGCAGGGCCACCTTGACGCGCTCGATGAGATAATCGCACGCCTCGAGCGCGGCGCGGCGGTGCGGGCTGGCTATCCCGACGAGGATGCTCATTTCGGCGGGGTACAGCCGCCCGGTGCGGTGGGCTACGTAAACGCCGCCTATTGGCCATTTTTCACCAGCCTCGAGCGCCAGGGTCTCGAGCACCCTCACGCACATAGGGCCGTAAGCCTCGTACTCGAGGTACTCCACGTCTTTACCTTTGTTGGGAGTGCGTACTGTGCCGGTAAAAAAGCTCTGCGCGCCCCAGCCGGGACGCTTTAGAAACTCGAGCGCAGCCTCGAGCGAAAGCGCGGCTTCGGTGATTTGAAAACGCGTTTCCACGGTCAGCCGCCCGCCACCGGGGGCAGAAAAGCCACCGCGTCGCCCTCGCTGAGCCGCGCGTCCGGGGTGGCGTATACCTCGTTGATAGCGGCCATACAGCCCGTAAGCGTCAGGGGAAAGCGGGCCTCGAGTGCCTGGGCCGCCTCGCGCACACTCGCGCCCTCGGGCAGCTCGAGCACGGTCTGACCCACGCCCGCTTCGCGTTTGAGTTTGGCAAAAAGTAATACCTGGACTTGCATGGGAAAAGCGTACACCACCTCACTCGAGCCGAAAGGTTTTTTCGGCAGTTTACTCAAGCGTTACACTCCCCCTATGAACTGGCTGCTCAAGAGTGAACCCGATGTCTTTTCCTACGCCGACCTCGAGCGCAGCGGGCGCGAACCCTGGAGCGGGGTACGAAACTATCAGGCCCGCAATTTTTTGCGTCAGATGGCGGTGGGAGAGCAGGTATTTTTTTACCACTCGAGCACCGCGAGGCCCGGTATCGTGGGCATCTGCCAAATCGCTCGAGCGGCTTACCCGGACGACCTGCAATTTGAACCCTCGAGCGACTATTTCGACCCTAAAAGCACACCCGAAAACGTGCGCTGGAGCATGGTGGATGTGGTCCCGGTGCGCCCCCTCGAGCTTGTTTCACTCGAGAAATTGCGCCTGGACGCCCGTCTCGAGAATCTTCCGTTAGTCAAGCGCGGGAATCGCCTATCAGTTTTGCCTGTGACGGACCTCGAGTGGAAAATTATTTTAGAGTTGGAGCGCTCGAGCGGGTTGGGTTAAACTACACTTATGATTCAACCCGATTCTTCAGCTCGACTCGATAACACGGCGCTCGGGAATACTGTGCTCGAGCCGCTCTCAGAAGTACTTTACCCGCTCGAGGACGGCGTCGGCTCGGTGGCCCTGGTGCAGCAGGTGGGCGACGACAAGAGCATCGTCAATGCCGCTAGGGTCAGCTTTGGCGGCGATAATTCGCTCCCCTTCGACGAGCGTGACAGCAAGCTAATCAAGTATCTGCTCAAACACCATCACGGTTCTCCATTCGAGCATAACAGCCTCACTTTTAAAGTTGTTGCACCTATATTTGTAGTCAGGCAATGGCAAAGACATCGTATCGCTTGTTTGACCGCAGACACTCAAGTCACCTTTGTGGACACCACAGGAAAAGCCACGCCCAAACTCAGAAAAACTATGGAAGAGTTGTATCAGATGTGGCATGTGGGCGAACGCCACTCTGGCACAACCTCTAAGCATAAAGTCTTGCAAGGTCTCGAGTTATTGAAATCCGGTTTATCCCAACGCGAGGTAAGCAGGCGTACGGGTCTTGACCGTAATATCCTCCGCCGATATACACGGGGTGCTTCAATAGGTGTTCACTCGAGTCAAAAACGATTGCAAAACATGCGCCTCAGGGTTTTGAATGAAACCACCCTCGAGTTTACAACAGGACATGTTACAGACGTTATAGACAGAGGTATTCAACCTGTTTATCGTTTGACTCTAGCAGATGGAAAGACTTTGACCCTCACTACAAACCACCTGCTGTTCACTGAACAAGGTTGGCAGAAAATGGGCGATGCGCTGGGTTTTGTGGGTCAAGGCAAAGAAGCTCGAGCAACACGTACCACACAGTTAATGGTTAATGGGCTTGCGGTGTATCAGAGCAGAGATTGGCTTGCGGAGAGACGCACTCGAGGACTTTCTGTGCAGGAGATGGCTGATGAAGCGGGATGTAGCTATCACACTATTCGCAAGTGGTTACGCCTTCACGCTCTACAGTTTGAGTCACAGGAAAGAAACTTTGCAAAAGGCCATACACCCTGGAATCTCAACCTTACAGGCTATCAAACTGCTCATGTAGTTACAGACGAACACAAACAAAAAATCCGTATTGCGCGTTCTGGAGCGAGAAGCAACTTCTGGCGTGGTGGAATCTCGAGCGATAGGGCAAATATTGCTAGATGGACTCGAGAGCAAGCGCCTCGAGTTCACCAGAAGTACGACTACATTTGTGGATGCTGCGGGAAACGTGGTGGTGGTTTAGAGGCACATCACATCGTTCCTGTTTGGGCGGATATTTCCAAAGCTTACAGTTTCGATAATCTGGTTTCCGTTTGTACAACATGCCATGATAGTATTCATAAAAATATTATGTCAGAAAAAGCTTTTGCAGAATCATTTATTCCTATTATTCACGGAGAATGGGACAAGCCTCGTCCAAAAGGCTTTAAGCTTATGGCTCATCCTGTTCAAGTTTTAACAATTGAATACATGGGCGAACAGCAAACCTATGATTTAAGTGTTGAAGGCGAATGGCACAACTTTGTAGCAAATGGCATTGTTGTGCATAATTCTTATAATGAAATATCGGCCCGGTATGTAGAGGTGCTCGAGCGCTTTTACACCCCGCTCGAGTTCAGGCAGCAGGCTAAGAATAATAGACAGGCCAGCGTGGAGGCCAGTGAAACTTTTGAGCAAGAAGCAGCTCGAGCACTTTACGAGTCAGCCTGGAAAGCATCATTTGCGGCGTACCACAAGCTGCTCGAGTTAGGCGTGGCCAAAGAGCAGGCGCGGGGCGTGCTTCCGGTCACGCAGTACACCGAGTTTTACTTCACCTGCAATCTGCGGGCTTTGTTTCACTTTCTCGAGCTGCGCGACCACGCCGGAGCGCAGTGGGAAATTCAGCAATATGCCAGGGCGCTGGCCCAGCTTGCCGAACCCCTTTTTCCCTCGGCTTTTCAGGCGTGGCGCGAGCTTCAAGCCGAACATTGAGCGCAGTCCCCTAGCGCTTGAGCGTTTCTTAAAATTGCATCCCAGACAAACTCGAGTGCGTCCGCTCGAGCGTACACTGACCTCGAGATGAATTTTAAAACGCTTTTCGAGATTATCCGGGACAGTTATTTGGCCTTCAACTTGGATAAAGTTCCTCGCCTGGGCGCGGCGCTTTCTTACTTCGTCTTCTCGAGCATCGCGCCGCTGCTGGTGGTGGCGGTGGGCATCGTGGGCATCGTGTTGGGGCGCAGCGAGGCGCAAAAACAAATCATCGGCGCAGTATCAGATTCGCTGGGTAAGGAGACCGCTCAGGCCCTGGACGACCTGATTAAAACAGCCGCTCAGCCCGGCGCAGGGGTCATTGCAACCATCATCGGTCTGGTGCTGGCCTTTCTCTCTGCCTCCGGTATCTTCGCCCAGATTAAAGACGCGCTCAACACCGTCTGGGACATCAAACCCGTTCCTCCCAAAAACGGCTTTTTGGGTCTTGTCTTCGCTCGAGTATTCTCCATTCTGGGCGTGCTGGTTTTTGGAATTTTCGTCATCGCTTTTCTGGCCGCTCGAGTGGCCCTGGCCAGCTTCAGCACCCAACTCGGCCTCGAGAACCCCGTTTTGTTGGGCTTTCTCAGCAACGCCCTGTCCGTTGCTCTGTTCACCGTTCTCTTTGCCCTGACCTACAAGTTCATGCCCGATGTTCAGCTTCCGTGGAAAGACGTGTGGCTGGGCGCTTTTATCACCGCACTGCTGTTCACGCTGGGTCAGTACGCCATCGGCTTTTACCTGGGGCGCTCGAGTCCATCGTCGGTGTACGGCGCGGCAGGGTCTTTGGTAGTCATTCTGATTTGGATTTATTTCTCGAGCCAGATTCTCTTTTTCGGGGCCGAAATCACCTGGGTGTACTCACAAAAGCGCGGCTCGAGGTCTTTTCCCGACGCCTCGGTTCCGCTCGAGCAGAAAACAGAAGAAGTTCCTGTTTCCGTCTCGAGTCCGCCGCCCGTTTTACTCAAAGAAAAACCCCGCTCGAGCCTGGGAGCGGGGTTGGTGGGAGCGGGGTTGGGAGCGGTGGTTGCGACTTTATTGCTGCCGTTGGTTTTATTGGGACTGCTCTCGAGGGCGTTCAGGCGGGACTGAAGTGGTTTGACACCCTGTCATCGAATGACGTACTGAGCAGAGCCTTCCACGTTGGTGACAGAAACCTCAAATTTATCGTAGTTAGCGGTGCGACCGTAAAAGGTGAAGCTGACCCGCCTGAATACGTTGCCGCGCTTGGCAATGGCTAGACCGGTCAAGCCATTGGCGATGTCAATGCCCAGCTTGTTTATCTCCACCCCGTTAGCGGGGAAGCTGTCCTTGTCGGTAGGAGCACACGACTGTAGGGTGTCCTGCTTGGGGCAGGTGTAGCCAGAGGGAACAAAGATGTTTAGTCCCTGCACTGTCTTGGGAAGGTCCGACGACTCCACTCCGTTGATGATATCGCCCGTAATCTTATAGCCCTCAATATACGCGCCCTGAGAACCCGGTCGGGCCTGGAAGCTGATCTTCACGGGCTGAGCGGGTGTGACACTAAGGCTACGCACACCCTTATCGTCGGTGGATTCCGTGACGGTAGCCGTAGCGCCAGAATTGTCTATGCCCACACCAATATCTGCGACCGTCTGAAGTTGGTAAGAACCGCAGCTTGAGAGCAACGCAGCAGCGCCCATCATAATCATCCATTTCTTCATACACTTACCTCCATCTCGAGTTCCTTCAAATTAGGGTTGAGGATGTAAAACGCCAAGCGTTTCATCCCTGCCAGGAAATCCACGTTTTCGACCACTACGCCTCTCCACTCCTCGCCGATTTCAGCTTCACGCCCCCCACCCTCGAGCACTCGAGGCTGCAACACCACCGGGGCGAAATTGAGCACACCTTTCACGCCTGCTTCGACCAGAATCTGGGCGGCTTCCTGCGCTTTGTCCGGGGGAACCGCCAGAAAGCCCATATCCACG
>Ga0123339_10002903_pt1 | contig 11506 bp, 14 predicted proteins | sample lystaG_FD_89956 | JGI IMG/M metagenome (GOLD analysis project Ga0123339, IMG submission 89956) | Glacier valley bacterial and archeal communities from Borup Fiord, Nunavut, Canada, to study Microbial Dark Matter (Phase II) -... | ecosystem: Environmental > Aquatic > Freshwater > Ice > Glacier ... | reverse complement strand
GTGCGATTCCGTCGCCGACTTGAATTACTTTACCGACTTCACGAATATCGAGGTCTGGCTTAAAGTCGTCAAGTTGCTTATGCAATACTTCACTGATTTTTGCTGCATCAATCTGAACCATTTACGCCTCACCTCCTACCGATGAATTCGTGAGAGCCGAACGAATGGAGGTCAACTGTTTCGAAATCGAACCATCCAGAACGCGTCCGGCAATGTTGATACGGACTCCGCCGATCAGCTTTTCGTCGGTGCGCTCACGAAGCGTCACCGGCTTGCCGATGTTGGCGGATAGTTTCTCTTGGAGTGATGCACGCAGCGAATCCGTCAACGGATGCGCTGTCGTGACCTCGGCAACAACGATGTTTCGCTCGTTTGCAGCGATCTCATCGAATGCCGCAACGAGTAGACCGAGACTTTGTGCACCGATGCGCTCAATGGAGATGAGCGCGATGCCCAAGGCTTCGGGCGCGACACCGACAAAAAGTTCTTGCAGTATCGCTGCCTTTTTCGTTGACGGCAGCGAAACATCTGCGAGGGCATCAGAGAGCGTCGGATTAGCGGCGACCGCATCTTGCATGCTTGCAAGACCGGTGCCCGTCGCATCTACTGAACCGCTCGCAAGGGCGAGGTCGAAGAGGGCGCGTGCATATACCCTTATTGACTCGCTCTTAGTTGTCATTGAAGCTACCCATCTCTGAGAGATATCGGTCGATAAGCTGGGCATCTTGATTCGCCGAAAGCTTCTCACCGATAAGTTTCCCTGCAATCGCTACCGAGAATTCCGCAACCTTGGCTTCGAGCTCTGCACCTGCAGAACGTCTCTCGGCCTCGATGGCTGCCTGGGCGCGTGCCGTGATGGCCGCCGCGTCCTCGTTGGCCTTTGCGATGACACTCTCGCGAGCGACTTCGCCGGCTTTACGACCGGCTTCGACGATCGAAGCGGCCTCCTTGTGGGCATCGGTGAGTTTCGCCTTATACTCGACCAAGATATTCTCAGCCTCAAACTTGGCCTCTTCGGCCTTTTTGAGTGAACCTTCGATGTTATCGGCACGATCGTCGAGCGCCTTGATAATCATCGGCCATGCAAACTTGTTAAGAACAAACATCAAAACCAGGAACGCGACGAGCATGACGGCGAACTCACCCAAGTTAGGGATAATCGGGCTGTCCATAATGCCACCGCTCGCTTTTCCGCTACCGCTTTCAGCGGCCATGGCAACAGCCGGCGTCGCAAATGCGACGAGTGTTGCTAGTGCGAATCGAGTCTTCATTGATACCATACCTCCTAGGGTTGATCGAATTACCGTAACCCTACTTGATGAGGCAGAGAACGAAGCCGAGAAGTGCGAGCGCCTCGATGAATGCAGCGGACAGAATGAAGATTGTCTGTAGGGTGCTTGAAACTTCCGGCTGGCGGGCCATTGCGCCGGTAGTCATACCGCCGGCAATACCAATACCGATACCTGCGCCGAGAACGGCGAGGCCGTAACCGATAAGGCTAACTGAACCTGTCATTGTATAGATCCTCCTTGAAATCACTCACTGGTTAACTAAACGAATACGAGGACAACGCCCTCATACATGGAGCACACGCTTCTAGTGTTCGCCGATCGCGCCATCGATATAGACAGCGGTGAGAAGCGTGAAAACATACGCCTGGATACCTGCGATGGCAACCTCGAGCGTGTACATTAGGACGAGAAGCAAGAACCAAACCGGCGAAACCACTGCGTTTAAGACGCCCTGATGTTCAAATGGGGCCAAGATAAACAATTCCGTCAGAATAGCGAAGATTCCCAAAATAATGTGTCCTGCATACATGTTCGCAAACAAACGCAAGCCCAACGTAATCGGCCTCAACAACATCGAGGCAAACTCGATTACGAAGATAAGCGGTACGACCGCTTTCGGAAGACCACGAGGAACAAGAGCCTTTATGTATCCGAAACCGCCCTTTTTGGCGATACCGACGACCGTAAAGTACACGAATACGATCATCGCCAATGCAAACGTTGCTCCGATAGTACCTGTGCTCGGCTTGCATCCGGGGATAAGACCGACCACGTTACTGACGAGAATAAAAAAGAACACCGTCAAAATAAATGGGGTGTACTTCTCTCCGTCGTGCTTGATGCAACCACCGACGATATTGTTACGAACGAAATCGACGAGTAGTTCGAACGCGTTGATCGCGCGACCCTTCGGAACGGGCGACGCGGTCATGCGCTTCTTCGCCCAAAACACGATGGCTACGACCAAAATGAGCGCAATGATGAAGAAAACCATGTACGTACTCAGTGCAAGCTCATTCCATCCGAGTTTTACCGGATTGGAGCTACTCCCTGAAACTGATAGCGGATCAAGCATCTTGATGTAATGGTTTACTTCCGGTACCAGTCTTTCCATAGGGGACAAACCTGCTGCTTCTACTGACATTCAACCCTCCTTTTATTGATTCGAATCCGACATCTTACGAATATTCTGAACGGTATAGACACCGAGACCGACGAAGTAACCGACTATGGTGGCTATACCAAACCAGACAAATGTTTGACCGGCGAGCCATTTATATACGAACAATATCCCGATGCCGAATACGGTGCTCAGAATTATGCCCATCATACTCAAAGCCATGCCGGTGGTAGGGTTCTTTTCGGAAGCGATATTTGCAAAAACGGCGAGAATGAGAATCATAAGCGCGCCTGTGAAAAGCCCCAAAAAACAGGCTATAGCCGGCTGTCCGAGAATGATGTCCGCCCTTTCCAAAATCGCTGCCAAACGCTCCCTGTGAAAGATGCGCAAAAGTAACGGTACGATTACACAACGTTTAAATAGTACCGTTGTGGAGTTCGTACCGCAAGCCTAAACATCAATTAAAATTCGGGAGGAAATCATCGATTCAGGAGCTCTTTCGCCCGCTCTTCCCCGTCGGGGTGCACCGATTCGAACAGGCCGAGCCAGTAAGCCAGAACACCTGTGATCACGAAGAGTGCGACAAGGGTTACGGTGCGCACCCAAAACGGCGCATAGCGAATCGCATAGCCTCCGATGGCAAGCGCGAAAGACCACGAATAGAGTATCAGAACCGTCTGTTTTTGGTTGAATCCGCGGCCGAGCAGCCGATGATGGATATGGCCCTTGTCGGCCACCTTGAACGATGTGTGATGACGCATTCGGCGAACGATCGCCGAGAACGTATCGAAGATCGGAATCGCGACGATAAGCAGGGGGACGGCTAAAGCGATGGCGGCCGTCGTTTTCATCACACCCATCATAGAGATAATGCCGAGCAGAAAGCCCAGTGTGAGCGCGCCCTCATCCCCCATGAAGATGGAAGCGGGATTGAAATTGAAGAACAAGAACCCGATGCAACTGCCGATGAGCGCGGCGGCGATTATGGCGGCCGTCAATTGGTTGGCGCCTGCGGCAAGCATGAGCAAGCTGCTCGCGGCGATCGCGGATAGGCCGGCGGCGAGGCCGTCGAGGCCGTCGATGAGGTTGATGATATTTGCGAAAGCGACGAGGTACAACACCGTCACCGGCACGGAAAGGAGCCCGAGATTGACTATCGAATCTTGAAACGGGTTGGATATGAAATTGATGCGCAGGCCGCACAACGACACGATGAGCGCGGCGATGATCTGTCCGGACAATTTCAACCCCGGGGATATGTCTCGAAGATCATCTATGAGACCGACGGCATATATCACCAAAACACCGGCAGCGATCCCCGCAAGCATAAGTGCGCTACTCGTCAAATCCGAGGAAAAGCCCTTCCACGAAAAAAAACGCTCACCTATTATCTGGAGCACTATCACCGCAACCATCCCGATGACGATGGCGGTTCCGCCCATTTCGGGAACGGGGCGCTTGTGGATCTTCCTGCCACCGGGCATCGACAGGAGGTGTCTCTTTATCGCGCTGTCTCGAACAAGCGGTGTGACGAGCGCAGTGACAAGCGCACCACACGCGAGAAGGACTATGTAATGTAGATAACTCACGAAAAATACGACCTACTATTCTTGCGCGAAGACTCTGATGCGCATGCCTGCTTCGGCGAGAAGTTCGCGAGCGAGCGCATCGGGGTATTGTCCTTCGAAGACAATCTCGCAAATGCCGGCGTTGATGAGCATCTTGGCGCATTGTATGCAGGGCTGGGTGGTGCAATACACCGTCGCCCCGTCGATGGGGATACCGTATCGCGCAGCTTGCATGAGAGCATTCTGTTCGGCGTGCGTACCGCGACAGAGTTCATGACGCTCACCGCTCGGAATCCCCAACTGGTCGCGCAGGCAGCCACGAGTGCTGCAATGCTCGACGCCGACCGGGACGCCGTTGTACCCCGTCGCCAAAATCCGTTTATCCTTTACGACGACGGCTCCCACATGACGACGGATACAGGTCGAACGCTGTGAGACCTTGTCGGATATCGACATGAAATACTCATCCCATGAGGGGCGATCCTCGTCGGCCTGCGTGACGATTTGTTCAGACATTGCGTCTCCTCGAATACTTTCGACGGTGATACGGGCTTAAAGACCGGGATAGAGCGGATAACGGCCCAGCAACTCCGCGACTTGTGCACGCACTTCTCCGAGCGCCGTCGGGTTTTCGCGCTCGAACAAGGCGCGTGCGATCAAGGCGCCGACGAGACGGGCGTCATCGGTCATGAATCCCCTCGTCGTCATCGCAGGCGACCCGACTCGTATGCCCGATGTGACGAAGGGGCTTTCGGGGTCGTTGGGGATGGCGTTCTTATTGCACGTGATACCGATCGACTCGAGGAGTTTTTCAGCATCCTTGCCGGTGATGCCGGCCGGACGGAGATCGACGAGCAGAAGATGGTTGTCGGTGCCTCCACTGATAAGACGGAGACCGGCCTCGTGCATGGCCTCACCCATCACGCGGGCATTGATGACCACTTGGTCTATATAGGTTTTGAATTCAGGTTGCATCGCTTCCTTGAAGGCGACCGCCTTGGCTGCGATGACATGCTCGAGTGGTCCGCCCTGAAGGCCGGGGAATACCGCCTTGTCGATTTTCTTCGCGTGCTCTTCCTTGCAGAGGATAAAGCCCGAACGCGGGCCGCGCAACGTTTTATGCGAGGTCGAAGTCACGAAATCGGCATACGGAACGGGTGATTGGTGTGCCCCCGTGGCGACCAAACCGGCGATATGCGCCATATCGACCATCAGAACCGCATTCACTTTTTTCGCGATGTCCGCAAAGCGCTCGAAATCGATGGCCCGCGGATACGCACTGGCTCCGGCGATGATCATTTTCGGCTTCTCTGTGAGAGCAATCCGTTCGATCTCGTCGTAATCGAGGGTCTCGGTTTCGGGGTCGAGTCCGTAAGAGGCTATATCGAACCACTTCCCCGAAAAGTTGACCGGTGAACCGTGTGTGAGGTGCCCGCCGTGTGCGAGGCTCATGCCCAGTACCTTGTCGCCGGGGTTGAGGTTGGCGAAGTAAACGGCCATGTTCGCCTGCGCGCCGGAGTGCGGCTGCACGTTGGCATGGTCGGCACAAAACAGCTCGCACGCACGGTCGCGGGCGAGGTTCTCGACGACATCGACGCATTCACAGCCACCGTAATAGCGCTTGCCGGGAAGACCCTCGGCATACTTGTTGGTCAAAACGGTGCCCTGCGCCTCCATGACCGCGCGCGAAGTGAAGTTCTCGGACGCGATCAATTCGATGGTGTCGCGTTCGCGGACGAGCTCGCAATCGATCGCGTCAGCCAACTGGGGGTCTTGGGCACGGAGGTTCTCAAGTGACATGGTGGTTATTTCCTCTCAGTCGTTTTCGATTTCAGTAACTTTATCAAGACGGTTTTGATGACGTCCGTTTTCATAATCGGTCGCGAGAAATACGTCGACGATACGTTTGTTCGTATCGATGTCGATGAAGCGCCCGGAAAGCGCGAGGACATTCGCATCGTTATGTCGCCGCGCAAGCTTGGCGAACTCGGGGGATACGACATTGGCCGCTCGGATGCCTTTGGTCTTATTGGCGGCGATCGCCATTCCGATGCCGGTACCGCACAAAAGAATTCCGCGATCGGCCTCACCTTTTACGACCGCCTCCGTCACTTTACGGGCGTAATCGGGATAGTCGACCGATTCGGTCGCGTTCCCTGTGCCGAAGTCGATGACCTCGTGCCCTTCATCTTCCAGATACTGTGCAAGGATGTCTTTGTGAACGAAACCGCCGTGGTCGGACGCGAGTGCTATGCGCACGTTTGAATCACTCCCTGTGTAAAGTCGAATCCGTAAAAGTCCGCAAACGCGAGGACTTTTCCAGTATAAATCAATAGTAGCTGAAACGAGAAACTATCCCCCTTGAAGCATGCGGAGGATAGTTCCGACCGGCACTGAGCGACTTTACGCGAGCGCCTCCGCGATTTCAAGCGAGGAAATCGCTCCTTCGCGAGCAATTCGATACTCTTTTCCCGTACACACCACAACCGTCGAGGCAACACCGTGGTCGGTCGGTCCACCGTCTATGACCATGTCGGCCGCCTCGATAATCCGAGGTTCGATCTGCTCGAAAGAGGTTGGCGAAGGTCGTCCGTGCGTATTCGCGCTCGTCGCAAAAATGGGCCCTCCCGCCGTTTCGAGAAGCTCATGCATGAGCTCACTATCGGGACAACGAAGACCGATCGATCCGTCGGCGGCCCTGAATTCTTTCCTGATGCGATCCGAAGCCTTCACCACGAGCGTGAGGGCACCCGGCCAAAACGCGCGCGCGAGTAAATAGGCGTATTCGGGAACATCGACTCCATATACATCGATATCGGCGGGGCTTGCGACCAGCAGCGGCACGGGGAGATCGAGCGGTCGCTCCTTGATGTCGAACAACTCCTCGGCCCCGTAGCACACTCCAGCTTCGGCGAGGGCGCCGAGTCCGTAGACCGTTTCAGTCGGAAATACTACAACGCCGCCATCGCGTAAGCGCGTGGCGGCGAGATTCACGACCTCTGCGGACGGGTGGTTTTGATCGACATGAAAGCTTTTGTTCACGGTGACCGCCTCCAAAAAATCGAACTATCCTCTAGGGAACGCAGACCAGGAAACGATCACGCTTCGTGAGATCGGGGCGCACCGTAACCCGGCTATATGCGCTTAACTCTAACGCAACTTCGCGTGCTTGTGTGACATTTCTCTCATCGAGTTCGAGAACGGTGGGAAACGGTTCATGGGTCCTCGAAAAATCTACAATCTGCCCCATAAGTTCACGGTATAGATCGAGACCGTCCACTCCGCCATCGAGAGCGAGTACGGGTTCGAACGCCACGACTTCCCTCTCGAGATCGGCCAACGTGGCCGAGGGGACATAGGGGGGATTCGATACGAGGAGGTCGAACGGTTCATCTCGGGCGAACGCGCTCTCGGCGAGATTCCCCTCCAGGAAGGTGACACGGTCCGACAGCCCGAGTGCCTCGGCGTTCTTGCGGGCGATTTCAAGCGCTTCGGGAGAGATATCGGTCGCAACGACGTGAGCTCGAGGATTTTCGTATGCGATGGAAAGCGCGATGCAACCGCTGCCGGTTCCCACGTCGAGCACTGTCGGCTCGTCCACGTCTTTCAGCAAGTCCAGCGCGATGTCGACGAGCATCTCGGTTTCGGGACGCGGTATGAGCACACCCGGTCCGACACTGAGTATGATGTGACGGAACGCCACCTCTCCCGTCACATACTGCAACGGTGCGCCGAGCGCTCGTTTTTCGACCGCCTCATGCAGGATCGCCCTCTCCTCTTGCGTGAGTGGGCGATCGAAAAAAGCATACACCCGTATCCGCGAGAGTCCGGTCGCGTAGGACAGAAGATATTCCGAGCTCCTGCGGGGATGTTCGTCGCCCTTTTGCGCAAGGAACCCGGTAGTCCAATCAAGCGCTTCTTTGATGGTCCAAACGCGGTCAGTCATAGTATTATCCGTCCGTATCGGCGCGAAGCCAAGTGCTATTCCGCAGCCGCGGAGAGACGCTCGGAACGATCGGCTGTGTTGAGCGCCTTCGTCAGGTCGCTCAGGTCACCGTTGACGAGTATCGAGTTATACGAGCCGTTGAATCCGATACGGTGATCGGTCACGCGATCTTGGGGACCGTTATACGTACGGATCTTCTCGGAGCGGTCACCCGAACCGATTTGGCTGCGACGTTGTGCGCCGAGTTCGCTTTGCTGCTTCTCAAGCTCGAAATCGTAAAGACGCGCACGCAAAACCTGCATCGCGGCTTCGCGGTTCTGGATCTGTGATTTTTGGTTCTGAGACTGCACGACGAGTCCGGATGGCAGGTGGGTGATCCGCACTGCCGAGTCGGTCGTGTTGACGCACTGCCCACCGGGACCGCTTGAGCGATATACGTCGATGCGCAGGTCGTTTTGACTGATCTCGATCTCGATGTCGTCGACCTCGGGAAGCACCGCGACGGTAGCCGTCGAGGTATGGATACGCCCTTGAGATTCGGTTTTGGGGACACGTTGGACACGATGTACCCCCGATTCGAACTTCATCACCGAATACACCCTCTTGCCTTTGACGCGGAACGAGATCTCCTTATAGCCGCCGGCTTCCGATTCGGAGGCGTCGATCTCCTCCACCTTCCAGCGGTTGGTTTCGGCGAAGCGCAGATACATCCGATAGAGTTCGCCGGCAAACATTGCGGCTTCATCTCCACCGGCACCCGCACGGATCTCGACGATGATGTTCTTCTCATCGAGCGGATCGGTGGGAATAAGCAGCTCCTTGATTTCTTCCTCGAGCACGGGGATGATCGCCTGTTGCGCACGCATATCCTCAAGCGCGAGTTCCTTCATCTCGGGATCGCTCTCATTGTCGAGGAGCTCTTTCGCCTCATCGCGCGCATCGAGCGCCGCGATATACTCTTTGGCCTTTTCGACGACGGGAGTTTGGTTGGAATGCTCTCTCATCAACCGGATGTATTCTTTTTGATCCTTCAAGATATCGGGGTCGCCGATTTTTTCCGTCAGGACAGCAAACGATTCGATCAGTTTCTCTAGTTTTTCACGCATGTCGATTCCTTATTCTTCATAACCGCACTTCGTGCGGGGCATCATCGGTTATCTTCTCACTTCGATTATACGCTCGGTATAAAACGCGCATACTTTCAGCATAAAATATGCTTCACCGAAGGCGCTACAGGAAATCGTCGAGAAGATCGAACTCCGCCGGAATGGCTCCGCTCGATCGATCCGAGGCCGATCCGTCCGATGTGCCCTCGTCGTGGATGCGAAACTCTTCGGGATGCTCTCTGCGCGCAGCGGTCTCAAGCACCATTTTCGTCGAGGCGATGGCACATTCGAGCATGTCGTCGGTCGGAGGAGCGGTAGTGAACCGTTGCATCTGTAGACCGGGCCACAGCAGGAAACGGACATAGGGCTTCTCCGCGCGCGGACCGGCCCATTTGACGGTTATCTCATAGGAGAGTCCCGCCACGATCGGCATCAATATGATTCTCGAAAGAATGACGATCCCCAACACGGCGTATGTATTGGTGAGGCCCATACCGGTGATTATCGCCTTGATGGGGATGAGCGAGAACACGAGGATGGAAACGACCATCACCATCAGGAGGAACGCCGTTCCGCATCGGACGTGGAGTGTCGGATACTTTCGCGCGTTTTCCACGGTGAGCTCCTCGCCGTGTTCGAGCATGTGGATCGTCTTATGCTCGGCGCCGTGATACATATACACCCGTTTGAGCTCAGGGAAAAATCCTATCAACCATATGTAGAGGAAGAACGCGACGACACGGAGAACGCCGTCGACGATGTTCCACTTCATCGGATTCACCGTCGCCGGGCCCACGATGAAGTTGGTCAGAACTGCAGGCAAGACGATAAAGAGGCCCACCGCGAGCAGTCCACCCGCAACGAGAGCACCGACCATCGCCCCCGCCGGCATCTCCTCGCCGGATTCCTCGTCGACTCCGGCAAGCACGGCGGAAGCCGTCAATGCCTTCGTGCCGAGCACGAGGCTCTCGACGAGCGCGACAACTCCGCGAACGATCGGCCAACGCATCCATGCGTTCTTCCGCGACGCGGAGGAGAGCTCGTGTTCCTCGGAGTGGATCGTACCGGCGGCATCGCGTGCGGACACTGCCCAGCTGTATTTCCCGCGCATCATGACGCCTTCGATGACCGCCTGGCCTCCGATGCTCGTCGGGGTCACCGCCGCATCCTTCGATGCGCATCCGCCGTATGGTGAGCTTTTCGTTTCCATGATTTCCTTAATCGCGCACGACGCGCGCATGCGGTTTCCCGCAGGTCATTTTTCCTTCGTTGCATGCGCCACGGCGACAAGACGGCCCCGCGTCCATGAAGATATAGGGCGCGGTGGGCTCTGCGAGTTCGAGCATTCTTCCGGCGACCTCCCGAATCTCCCATTGCGCCCGATTGCAGCAACGCAACTCGAAGAAATGGAGGAGTTCGCGGATGTTCATCGTCACGACGATTTTGGTCTCCATGGCGTTGGGCAGCAGATAGCGCGCGTCCTCGGGAGGAACTCCCGCATCGATCATCGCGCGGTAGCTTAAAAACGATTCGGCACAGGCGGCCAGAAAACGTTCGCGCGCCTCGGGATTTTTGTCGACCTCGGGGGGAACGATGAACGTCGGATTGCTGTCATAGCTGACGTATCGTTGCGATTGTTGATTGTAGCTGGCGAGACGATGACGGACGAGCTGATGTGTCATCGCACGCGACACCCCGTCGATGGCGAACGTATAACTCGCATGTTCGAGCGTCGAAAGGTGGCCGCTGCTCATGATGGTGCGCAGCACACTCCTGATCGATGCGTCGCTCATGGTCTCCAAAAGCTCGGCGGCCCCTACCGGCGCATAGCAGAGACGCGCGGCGGCGGCCACGGAACGTTGCGGATCGGGCGTATGGTACAACAGGCGTACATCCATAGAGGAATCTCCTTAAAGGTAAGGCATCACAGTCTATACAATTCTATCATGCGTATGTTAGATGAGTTCGTTGCTGAGGATTATGGCTTCGGCGACGGCGGCCAACGTGAGACGCTTATCCATGGCGGTTTTCCTGATGCGCTCATAGGCCTGCGCCTCATCGTCACCGTTTTTCATGAGGATGCCTTTGGCGCGGTCGATCAGTTTCCGGGTCTCAAGTTGTTCGGCGAGCGTATGGGCTTCTCGCCTGAGTTCCTGCTCCGTATTGAACCGTTTGACGGCGATCTCGATGGCGGGGATTATATCGGTGTCGTTGAACGGTTTGACCACATAGCCGTATACTCCGGCCTCGGTGGCACGCGCGATGAACGCGGGATCCGAGAACGCGGTGAGCATGACAAGGGGGCAGATCGCTTTCGCCTGCGCAAGTCTTTCGGCGACCTGCAGACCGTCGAGCTCCGGCATGGATATATCGAGGAAAGCCACATCCGGCTTCAGCTCCATGATGAGTTCGAGGGCCTCTGTTCCCGTACGCGCTTCCCCCACGACCTCATAACCGCAATCGACGAGGATTTC
>Ga0123339_10002901_pt1 | contig 11510 bp, 9 predicted proteins | sample lystaG_FD_89956 | JGI IMG/M metagenome (GOLD analysis project Ga0123339, IMG submission 89956) | Glacier valley bacterial and archeal communities from Borup Fiord, Nunavut, Canada, to study Microbial Dark Matter (Phase II) -... | ecosystem: Environmental > Aquatic > Freshwater > Ice > Glacier ... | reverse complement strand
CCGCGGCGCAATCGCGCCTCGCAATGACGAAGGACACGGCACGCAGCCTGGCCCTGCTGGGGCCGGTGCTGGCGTTCTACCTGGTGTTTCTGGCGCTGCCCTATGCGGTGCTGCTGAGGCTGAGTTTCTACCGGTACAGCGCGCTGCGGCTGTATGTGCCGGAGTTCACCTGGGCCAACTATGCCGCGGTGATGACGGACTCGTTCTACCTGGGGCTGGTCGGGCGCACGGTGCTGCTGGGGGTGGGCGTCAGCGCGGCGACGCTGGTGCTGGGCTATCCGTTGGCGCTGACGGTGGCACGCGCCGGGCCGCGGCTGCGCGTCGCGCTGCTGGTGGCCGCGCTGTCTCCGCTGCTGGTGAACCTGGTGGTGCGGAGCTATGCCTGGCTGGTGCTGCTGGGGGATGCCGGGCTGGTCAACCGGGGGCTGCTGGCGGCGGGTGTGATTGCCGGGCCGTTGCCGCTGGGGGGCAACCTGTTCTCCGTCACGGTCGGTCTGGTGCACATCGGGCTGCCGCTGATGGTGCTGAGCCTGCTGGCCGTGATCGAGCGGATCGACCCGGCGCTGATGGAGGCCGCCGGCAGCCTGGGCGCACCGCCGGGCCGCATGGTGCGGCGCATCACCCTGCCGCTGTCCTGGCCCGGCATCGGCGCCGGGTCCCTGCTGGTGTTCTGCTTCACCATCAGCGCGTTCGTGACGCCGGCGATGCTGGGCGGCAACCGGGTGGCGACGGTCAGCACGATGGTGGCGGACAAGTTCACGGTGTCGCTCAACTGGCCCGTCGGGGCCACGCTGGTCGTGCTGCTGCTGGCGCTGACGCTGGCCTGGGTGGACACGACCCTGGGCGTCCCGGCCCAGACGGCGTTCGCGCAGAGCCTGTACAGCCCGACCAACCGGGAGTGCGTGCTGCCGCCGGAACTGGCGGCGAAGCTGATCGCCGGGCCGCGGGTGGATACCTTGCTGGAGGCGCCCTGGGCGGTGCTGCTGCCGCAGCGGGATGCGGTGCTGGACCGATGGAACCGCGAGTTCGGGTTGTAGGATCAGCCCTTAACCCATCATTGCGGGGAGCGTAGCGACGCGGCAATCCAGGGGCCGCGAGGACCGCACTTGCGGCCCCTGGATTGCCGTGGCGCAAGCGCGCCTCGCAATGACGGGTGACGGCATCAGGGGATTGGAATCAGGATCAGTTCGTAGAGGCTAGTCTCCGTCATGTCGAAGGCTTGCAGGTCGGTCACGGGCTGGGCCAGCAACGCGGCCGTCTTGGCGCGGGCGGTGGCGGTGGCGCGGCGGATTGGGCCGGACCCGGCAGGCGCCGGGGCGGCCGTCACCGCGCCCTGGCCGTCCCACGTGAGCTGGTCCGTCCAACGCTCCACGTGCGGCGGACGGCCGCGGCGGGGGCCGCAGGGGCCGCGGGTGCGCTTGTAGGCGCAATCCAGGTGCAGGCCGTCGCCGGGGCCGGCGGCCAGGCGGCCGGTCAGCGTGGCTAGGGACTCGCAGGTGCCGGATTCGTGGGCGTCCAGGCTCTCGATGCCGATGACGCGCAGGCGGTCCTGGTCATCGACCGCGATCAGCACGCCGAGCTGCTGTGACACGCCGGTGCCGGACAGGCCGGTCAGCGGGGCGACCACCACGTCCCGACCGCGCAACCGTACCAGGCTCAAGGGCGCGATGCCGCCGTAGTGGGAGGCCAGCACGACCTCGCCAGACGGGGCGCCGGGTCCGGCGACGCTGATGCGGACCAGGCGGGACACCAGGTCCTCCGCCTTGGCGCGCACCTGCAAGGCTGGGCCGCCGGGGCGCAGGCGGGCCTGGATGGTGCGGGTGTAGGGCGGCTCGCGTGAGACGGCGGCCTCGCCGTGGCGCGGCGCCAGGGGCAGCAGGAGGGCGGCGAGGGCGGCGCGGCGCGGGAGGTTCATACCTATGGGTATAAACGGTTGTGGAACGAGGGGAAGCCCTAGACCAGCAGCTTTATACGCCTGCCTGTCCACAAGGGTGCCGTCATCGCGAGGTGCCCTTGCACCGTGGCGATCCAGGGGCGGCAAGGATCGTGCGTGCGGCTCCTGGATCGTCACGCCGCAAGAGCGGCTCGCGATGACGGGTTGCTTCTGGACCGGTCAGGGCAAAGGGGTGCTGGTCTCAATGCCCGTGCTGCGCCTCGTCTTGCAGGAACTCCGCAAATAGGGCGGCAGCCTCCGCGGGCTGTTCCAGCGTCGGCAGGTGGCCGCAGCCGGGCAAGGCGTGGAAGTGGGCGTGCGGCAGGGCGTCGGCCAGGCCGTGGCCGACCGCCATAGGCACCAGCAGGTCGTCCTGGCCCCACAGCACCAGCACGGGCATGTGCAGCGCGCCGAGGCGGGACGTGGCCTCCTGCCGGGTGGCCAGGGCGCGGGCCTGGTCGGCGCCGGCGGGGCCGCCGACGCGGTGGGCCATGTCCTTGAACGTGGCGGCGGCGGCTGTGGCGTCCTTGTGGACGACCAGCCCGGCCAGCATGTCGATGACGGCGCCAGGTGTGGCGTCCAGGCCGCCGGGTAGGTCGGGGCCGCCCGCGGTGGGGGCGGCCGGGTTGCAGCCCATCAGCCATAGGGCGGTGACACGCTCGGGCGCGGCAAGAGCAATCTCCAACGCCAGGTTGCCGCCGTAGGAGGTTCCCACCAGGGCGAACTGCGCCGGGGCGCGGGAGAGGATGTCGGTGACGCTGTCGTCCAGCAGGGGCTTGGGGGACATCAAGACGTGCGGCGTGATCGTGTCGCCGAGCGCGTCGATCACGCCGGCATAGAGCGCCGCGTCGCACAGCAGGGCAGGGATGAAGACGACGGGGACGGGCTGGGGCATAAGGTCAGGCCTTCTTCAGGTCATCCGGCTTGTGCACCGCCGTCTTGCCTGACTTGGCGGACTTCACCACGAACTGCGGCTCCTCCTTGGTCGGCTTGGCGACGTGGCCCTTGATGTGGGTTTCGGAGGTGACCTTCTTCTCGACGGTGCCCTCGGTTTCCCCGCCGGAGGTGCCCCATTTCACCTTGTCGCCGGGCTTCAACTCCTTGGTCATGGCATGCTCCTGGTTGGGGTGGGGTTGGAACACAGGACGGTGGGGCTGGGTTCCCGGGCTGCAACCCGGCACGCCTTGATGCGTCCTGGCGGCACCACACCGAAGGACGCTGCCATGCCCGCACTGCCCCGCCGCACCCTGATCGCCCTGATAGCCGCCGCCACCGCCACCCGGGCGCGGGCGCAGGCTGATGCGCTGACGCAGGTGGCGACGTTCGAGCAACAGGTGACGGGCGTCGCCGTGTCGCCCACGGGCCGCATCTTCGTGAACTTCCCGCGCTGGGAGCAGGACGTGGAGGTATCGGTGGCGGAGGTGCTGAAGGACGGCAGCCTGCGGCCCTACCCGGATGCGGCCTGGAACGCGTGGCGCAACGCGAAGCCGCTCTCGCCGGGCGATCACTTCGTTTGCGTGCAGAGCGTGACGGTCGATCCGCAGGGGTTCCTGTGGGTGGTGGACCCGGCTGCGCCGGGCAACGAGTTCAACCTCGATGGCGGGCCGAAGCTGGTGAAGATCGACCTGGGGACCGACAAGGTGGTGCAGGCGATCCGCTTCGGCCGGGACACGGTGCCGCAAGGCAGCTACCTGAACGACGTGCGCGTCAGCCCGGACGGGCGGTTCGCGTTCTTGACGGATAGTGGCGTGCGCGGGGCGCTGCTGGTGGTCGATCTGCGGGCCGGCAAGGCCCGGCGGGTGCTGGACGGGCATCCCAGCACGCAGGTGGAGAAGGACGTGATCGTGCATTCGGATGGGCAGGAGCTGCGCCGGCCGGACAACCGCGGGCCGATGTTCGCCGCCGACGGCATCGCCTTGGACCGGCAGGGAAGGTTCCTCTACTGGCAGGCGCTGACCGGCAAGACGCTATATCGGCTACCCGCCGCGATGCTGGCCAACCCGACCGTGTCCCCAGCCCGGCTGGCGTCGGCGGTGGAGCGTGTGGGCACGACCGGGGTGGCGGACGGGCTGTGGATGGATGGCAAGGGCAACCTGTGGGTGACCAGCCCGGAGGAGGACGCGCTGAAGCTGCGCGCGCCGGACGGCACGATGCGCACCGTGGTGCAGGACAAGCGCCTGCGCTGGCCGGACAGCCTGGCCGAAGGCCCGGACGGCGCGATCTATGTCACCAGTAGCCACATCCAGGACATGGCGCAGTTCCACGAGAAGGGCAGCACGCGGGCGGAGCCGTATGCGTTGTGGAAGGTGGCGGGGCAGTGAAGTTGGGCTTCATACCAGCAGCCGTGCATCCTTACCGTTCCACTATGACATAGTCATTGCGAGAAGCGTAACGACGCGGCAATCCAGGGGCAGGAAGGGCCGTGCTTGCCGCCCCTGGATTGCCACGCCGCAAGGGCGGCTCGCAATGACGGACATAGTAGGTGCGGGTAGTCGTTGGCAGCAGACCTGCTGCCCCAGAGTTTGGCGTTTCAATCATGCGTTTAGCCAGAATGCTCAGAAGGTCGGCGCGGTGGAAACGGCGGCCGATTTCTTCCGCCAGCGTGCGGGCGGTGCCCGGCCCGGGGACCTGCATAGGCTGCTGGCGCTCGCACCTCACCGGGTGCCGGACCCCGGGGACGGGTTGCCCTGGGCCTGACCCGCCCAGTCAGGCCCCAACCCGCCCAAAGAACCCGGCAATCTCCACCGCCGCCCGATCCGGGTCCTCCCGGTGCGGGAAGTGGCCCACGCCGGGGAAGGAGGCCAGGTCCAGGTTCGGGAAGGTCTCGGGCAGGGTGTCGGTCCAGGCATACGGGAAGATCGGGTCGTGTTCGGACCAGCGGACGCAGGTGGGCAGCGGGATCGGGGGCTGGGGCGGGGCGGTGCCGGCCAGCATCGCCATGCGGGCGGCGTGGGCGGCGCGGTAGTAGGCGAAGCCGCCTTCGAGGTTGCCGGGCTGCATGAAGTTGTCCACCCAGGCCTCCATCACCGGGTCGAACGCGTCCCTGCGGTGGGACCAGTGGCGCAGGAAGTGGCCGATGTAGGCGCGGCAGGTGTCCCGGGTGGCGCCGACCAGGGCGGGGGCCATCGGCATCTGGTGGAAGGACTGATACCAGATCTCGTTCAGCCGGTCGGGCGTGCCCATGCGGGCGCCGATGCCGGGGTGGACGAAGCCGAAGAACATAAGGCCGGTCAGGCGGTCCGGCGCCAGCCGGGCCAAGGGCTGCATGATGGCACCGCCCACGTCGTGGCCGACGACGCCCACCCGGCCCAGGCCCAGGGCGTCCAGCAGGGCCAGCAGATCGGCGGCGTGTTCGGCGGCCCCCCAGGGGCCGGCGGGCTTGCTGCTGGCGCCGAAGCCGCGCAAGTCCGGGGCGATCAGGTGGAACTGGCCGGCCAGGCGCTGCATCACCGGCTCCCACGTCAGCCAGAACTCGGGCCAGCCGTGCAGCAGCAGCAGGGGCGGGCCGGACCCCGTGCTGGCGACGTGGAAGGTGCCGCCGCGGGCGGGGACGGTCAGGTGCTCGATCACGTGCGATACTCCAGGCTGGCGGCCGACAGCGGCTCGGCGCCGTGTTCGCCGATGATGCTGGTGCGGCCCAGGGTCATGGCGAGGCCAGTCGTGGCATCGAACACGATGATGTGGACGAAGAACACCTGGCCCGGCGCCGCCAGCACCGGGTTGCCGGCATACAGCATGGGCCAGTCCATCCAGTTCGGGGCATAGACCGCGCCCAGGCTATAACCGCAGGCGTTCATGCGGGCATCGCGCCAGCCCGCCGCGTCCAGCACGCGGGCGTGGGCGTCGAAGGCCTCGCCGACCGGGCGGCCCGGCTGCAACGCGGCCTCGGCGGCCAGCAGCGCGTCGGTGCAGGCGGCGTGCAGGCTGGGCAGGCGCGGGTCGGGGCGGCCGACCTCCAAGGTCCGCATCAGGCAGGCGTGGTAGTGGCGGTAGGTGCCGGCGAACTCCAGCGTCAGGCGGTCGTCGGCACCCAGGTGGCGGCGGCCGGTGTAGGTGCGGCACATGAGGGCGCCAGGGCCGGAGCCGATGATGAACGGGTTGGCCGGGTCGTCCCCGCCGCCGCGGAACACGGCGGCGTGCATGTCGGCGAGGATGTCGCCCTCCCACGCGCCCGGGCCGGTGCGGGCGCGGGCGGCGGCCAGGGCGTCGTCGGCCAGGGCGGCGGCGCGGCGGACGTAGGCCAGCTCGGCGGGGGACTTTATCAATCGCAGCCGGGTCACGACGGTGGAGGCGTCGTGCAGGGGGCAGACCCCGTCCAGGGCGGCGGACAGGCGCTGGCCGTTGCGGGCCGTGAGGCCATAGGCATCCCACTCGACGCCCAGGGTGCGGCCGGCCAGGCCCATGCCGGCCAGCATGTCGCGCAACGCCCCGGCGGGGTCGGCGTCCGGCCCGTCCACCCAGATGCGTATGTCCTCCACGACGGAGGTGAATCGCGCTTGCAGCCGGTCCGGCGCCCGGGTCAGCAGGGCCATGCGCCCGTCGGCGGCCAGCACGATGCACTGGAAGAAGACGTAGCCGAAGGTGTCGTAGCCGGTCAGGTAATACTGGCTTTCCGGGCGGAACAGCAGCAGGGCGTCCAGGCCGTCGCGCTGCATGGCGGCGCAGGCGGCGGTGCAGCGGGCGGCGAGTTCGGCTGGGGTGAAGTGGAGGTTACGGGGCGGCATGATGATGCTTTCTACTCCGCCACCTGCACGAAGCCGCCCGACTGCCGGTCCCACAGCCGGGCATAGGCGCCGCCCGCGGCCAGCAGGCCGGCGTGGGTGCCTTGCTCGACGATGCGGCCCCCATCCAGGATCACCAGGCGGTCCATGCGGGCGATGGTGCTCAGGCGGTGGGCGATGGCGATCACCGTCCGGCCCTGCATCAACGCGACGAGCTGGTCCTGGATCGCGGCTTCCACCTCGCTGTCCAGGGCGGAGGTCGCCTCGTCCAGCACCAGGATCGGCGCGTCCTTCAGGATCACGCGGGCGATGGCGACGCGCTGGCGCTGGCCGCCGGACAGCTTCACGCCGCGCTCCCCCACATGGGCGTCGAAGCCGGTGCGGCCCTGCCAGTCCTCCAGCGCCTCGATGAAACCCAGCGCCTCGGCTTGGCGCGCGGCCTCCACCACCTCGTCCTCGGTGGCCCAGGGTCGGCCGTAGCGGATGTTGTCGCGGATCGAGCGGTGCAGGAGCGAGGTGTCCTGCGTGACCATGGCGATGCCGGCGCGGAGGCTTTCCTGCGTGACGCCCGCCAGGTCCTGCCCGTCGATCAGGATGCGCCCGGCTTCCGGCGCGTAGAAGCGCAGCAGGAGGTTGACCAAGGTGCTCTTGCCGGCGCCGGACCGTCCGATCAGGCCGATGCGCTCGCCGGGCGCGATGTCCAGCGACAGGCCGTGCAGTACGCCGCGGGACGAGCCGTAGCCGAAGCGCACGCCCTCGAACCGGATGGCCCCTTGAGTGATGGCGAGGTCCGCGGCGCCGGGCGCATCGGCCATGTCCTGCGGCACGGCGATGGACTTCATGCCGTCCTGCACCACGCCCACGTTCTCGAAGATCTGGGTGATGTTGAACGCGACCCAGCCCGCCATGTTGGCGATCTGCCAGGCCAGCGGCAAGGCGGTGGCGACGGTGCCCAGGCCGATGGCGCCCCGTGTCCACAGCAGCAGCGCCAGCCCCCCGGTGCCCGCCAGCAGCCCGGCGTTCAGCACCGCCAGCGACACGCCGAACCGGGTGTTCATCCGCAACTGGCTGTGGAAGGCGGCGGTGTGGTCGTCCACGCCTTCGCGCACGAAGTCGTCCTCGTCCCGCGCGCGGGCGAACAGCTTGACGGTCAGGATGTTGGTGTAGCTGTCCACCACCTTGCCCGTCAGCGCCGACCGCACCTCGGACATGCGGCGGGACCGGTCGCGCAGGCGGGGCACGAACACGCGCAGCAGCAGGCCGTAGCCAGCGAACCATAGCAGGATCGGCAGCGCCAGGATGGGATCGGCGGAGGCCAGCAGGATGGCCGCGCCCGTGCCATAGACCAGGATATACCAGGCGGCGTTGGTGGCCGAGACGATGCTTTCCCGCAGGCTTGGCCCGGTTTGCAGCACGCGGTTGGCGATGCGGCCGGCGAAGTCGTTCTGGAAGAACGTCCAGCTTTGGCGGACGACGTGCCAGTGGCTCTGCCAGCGCACCAGGTTGGTCAGCCCGGCGGCGATGGCCTGGTTGGTGATGAGCTGCTGCACCAGCAGCGCCGCCGGGCGCAGCACCAGCAGGAACGCCGCCATGCCCAGCAGTTGCGGCCAGGCGTCCCGGAACAAGGTGGCCGCATCGTGCGCGCCGGCCAGCGCGACCACCCGGCCGATGATGACGGGGATGCCGGCGTCGCACAGCGCCACCACCAGCCCAGCGCCGAACAGCGCCGCGATCAGCCCGCGCACCTGCCGGGCATAGTGCCAGTAGAAGCGCAGCAAGCCGTCCGCCTGCGACGGCGGCGGCGCGGACGGGTCGGTGCGGGTGGGCCGCACCCGGTTTTCGAACCATTGGAACATCGGCGTGGGGTGGACCGGGGGGCGCCTGGCGTCAATGCGGGGGTGGCGCTGGGCTGCTCACGTCGGCGCGACCGCCTCCAGCTCGTCCCCCAGCACCGCCTGCGCCCAGCGGAACGCGCCGTTGGCGGCCGGCACCCCGGCGTAGATCGCGGTCTGCATCAGCAGGGCGCGCAATTCGTCCAGCGACACGCCGTTGTGCAGGGCGGGGCGGAGGTGGAGCTTGAACTCCTCCTCGCGGCCCAGCGCCGCCGTGATCGCCAGCGTCACCATCGAGCGGGTCTTCCACGGGATCGCCGGGTCGCCCCAGACCTCCCCCCAGGCCATGCGGGTGATGAAGTCCTGCCAGGGCATCGAGAATGCGTTGGGGCTGCCGATGGAGCGCTGCACGTGCTCCACGCCCAGCACGGCCTTGCGGTTGGCCAGGCCCGCGTTGAAAGCGTCCGGCGTGCGCGGGGGGGCATCGGAAAAACTGTCCAGAAAGGCGCCGAGGTGGCGGGTGACGGCGTCCGGGCGCTCGACGGACAGGATGTGGGCGGCGCGGGGGATCACGACCAGCTCGGCGCCGGGGATGCGGGTGCGTATGTCCTCCATCATGGGGACGGGGGTGGCCGGGTCGTCGGCGCCGGCGAGGATCAGGGTGGGGGCGGTGATGGCGGGGATCAGCGGGCGCAGGTCCATGGCGGCGATGGCCCGGCAGCACGCGGCATAGCCGTGCGGGTCCACCGCCACGAAGCGGTCCCGCAGCGCCGCGGCCTGCGCCGGGTGGGCGGCGGCAAACGCCGGCGTCAGCCAGCGCGCCATCACGGCATCGGCGATGCTGGCCATGCCGTGGGCGACGACGCCGGTGGCGCGCTCCTCCCAATTGCCGGGCAGGTGGGCGGCGGTGGCCATCAGGGTCAGGCTGATGACCCGGTCGGGATGGCGGGCGGCCAGGGACTGCGCGGTCATGCCGCCCAGGGACAGCCCGGCCACGTGGGCGCGGGCGATGCCCAGCGCGTCCAGCAGGCCCGCCAGGTCATCGGCCAGGTCCTCTATGGTGGCCGGGCCGGCGGGCGTATCGGACCGGCCGTGGCCGCGCGTGTCGTAGCGCAGCACCTGGTAGCGCCCGGCCAGGCCGCGCACCACGGCGTCCCACATCTCCAGCGTTGCGCCGATGGAGTTGGACAGCGCCAGCACCGGGGCGTCGGCCGGGCCGGTCAGGTCGTGGAACAGGCGGACGCCGTTGGCGGCGACATGCGGCATGGGCCGGGGTCCTTGCGTAGGTTGCATCGTGCATCGCCGGTTTGCGCGGCAGGCTCAAGCGGATAAAGCTGGTGCGGCCATAACGGGGGAACGCCATGAGAATACGGGCCGCGGTCCTGGACCGCATGGGCGCCCCGCCGCCCTATGCCATCAGCAAGCCGTTGCGCGTCGCGGAGGTGGAACTGGACCCGCCGGGCCGGGGGGAGGTGCTGGTGCGGATCGGGGCCGCCGGGCTGTGCCATAGCGACCTGTCGGTCATCAATGGCGACCGGCCGCGGCCGGTGCCGATGGCGCTGGGGCATGAGGCCGCGGGCGTGGTGGAGGCCTTGGGCGAGGACGTGGCGGACCTGGCGGTGGGCGACCACGTGGTGATGGTGTTCATGCCGTCCTGCGGCCACTGCGTCCCGTGTGCGGAGGGGCGGCCCGCGCTGTGCGAACCCGGCGCCGCGGCCAACGGCGCCGGCACGCTGCTGTCCGGCAGGCGGCGGCTGCATTGCGACGGGGTGGCGGTGAACCACCACATGGGGTGCTCGGCGTTCGCCGAATACGCGGTGGTGTCGCGGCGGTCATTGGTAAAAGTGCCGCGGGACCTGCCGTTGCAGGAGGCCGCGCTGTTCGGTTGCGCGGTGCTGACGGGGGTGGGGGCGGTCGTGAACACGGCGCGGTTGCAGCCGGGCCAGACCGCGGCGGTGATCGGGCTGGGCGGCGTCGGGCTGTCCAGCGTGCTGGGGGTCGTCGCGTCCGGGGCGGCGCAGGTGGTGGCGGTGGACCTGTCCGACGACAAGCTGGGCCTGGCGCGGCAGTTAGGGGCCACGCACACCGTCAACGCACGCGACGCGGACGCGGCAGAGCAAATCCGGGCGGCGACCGGCGGGGGCGTGGACGTGGCGTTCGAGATGGCGGGCGCAGTGCGCGCGATGGAGCTGGCCTATGCCGTCACGCGCCGGGGCGGCACGACGGTGACGGCGGGCCTGCCGCCGCCGGGCGCGTCGCTGGCGCTGCCCTTGGTGCAGCTTGTGGCGGAGGAGCGGACGGTGCGCGGCAGCTACATCGGCACCTGCGTGCCGGCGCGGGACATCCCGCGCTACATCGCGCTGTATCGGGCAGGCAAGCTGCCGGTGGACCGGCTGATGAGCGGGACGCTGGCGCTGGACGACATCAACGAGGGCTTCGACCGGCTGCACGAGGGGCGGGCGGTGCGGCAGGTGGTGGTGTTTCCGGAATAAACCCGTCATTGCGAGGCGCCCTTGCGCCGTGGCGGTCCAGGGGCGGCAAGGGCGGTGCGTGCGGCCCCTGGATTGCCGCGGCGCAAGGGCGCCTCGCAATGACGGGTTTCTTTTTACGGGTTTGCCGCGGGTGGCGCGTCCAGGTCCTCATACAGCTCCTGCGCTTCCGGCGCGGGGCCGCGGCGGGTGGCGAGGGACAGGACGCGGACCACGCGCACGTCGCCGCGCAAGGGCAGCGTCAGCACGTCGCCGGGGCGCAGGCGGGCGTGGGGCTTGTCGGTGACCTGGCGGTTGATGCGGACCAGGCCCTCGGCCACCAGGCGGGCACAGTCGGCGCGGGCCTTCATGAAGCGGGCGCACCAGAGCCACTTGTCCAGGCGCTGCCAGGCACGGTCCTCCCCATCGCTCAACCCCGCGTGGCCCGGCGCAGCGCCCCCAGGGCGGCGAATGGCCCGTCCGCTGCACGGGGCGGGGGGGCCGGAGCAGCCGGCGCCGGGGCGGGCGGGCGGCGTCGGACCGGGAGCATCATGGG
>Ga0123339_10002897_pt1 | contig 11514 bp, 10 predicted proteins | sample lystaG_FD_89956 | JGI IMG/M metagenome (GOLD analysis project Ga0123339, IMG submission 89956) | Glacier valley bacterial and archeal communities from Borup Fiord, Nunavut, Canada, to study Microbial Dark Matter (Phase II) -... | ecosystem: Environmental > Aquatic > Freshwater > Ice > Glacier ... | reverse complement strand
GGGCGGATCGTGCCGGAGGCTGCGGCGGTTGCCGGACCGGCAGCCTGGCCCTCCGCGGCGCCGTTGGGGATGCTATGCCCCAAGTGCAGCCAGCCCGGGGTGGCGAAGGAGGGCGCGTGCCTGACGTGTCACCATTGCGGCTGGTCGAAGTGCGGTTAGGGGCGGCGGCGCTTTAAGGATCGGCAGCTATGCGATGGCGGCTGGGTGTTCTGATCCAGCCGTCATTGCCAGCCTTGCTTGCACATCTGCCTGATACAGCGCCTGCCCGCGCCGCCGCCGGGCTGCGCGGGCAGGGTCGGGCGGGCCAGGCTCCACACGCTCACCGCCAGCCGGCGGCGTGCACACCTCCCCGACCGTACCGGCACCGGAGGCCAGCATCGCAAGCCTGGCTGCGCCTAGGGATGCGCCAAGCTCTCCGCCGCGCGGGCGCACCAGCCGCATGGCCAGAATCTCGGCCAGCATCCCGGCCCAGAACAGGCTGCGCGAGCCGCCGCCGACCAGGGCGCAGTCGTCAAGGCCGACGCCCGCCTCCCGCAACACGTCCAGCCCGTCTGCCAGCGCGAAGGCGACGCCCTCCAGGACGGCATAGGCTAGGGCCTCCGCCCCGTGGTCCGGGCGTAGGCCGGCGAACAGCGCGGTCGCGCCGGGGTCGTTGTGCGGCGTGCGCTCGCCGGTCAAATAGGGCAGGAACAGGGGTGCGTCCCGGCGCCAGGCCGGATTGGCCGCACAGGTCTCCACCTGCGCCAGCAGCCCGGCGATGTCTGGTTGCCCGAGCAGCCCGGCCACCCAGGACAGGGCCGAGGACGCGGAGAGGGCCACCGCCATCGCGTGCCACTGCCCCGGCAGCGCATGGCAGAAGGCGTGCATCGTCCGCTCCGGCCGGGCTACCAGGCGGTCCGTCGCGGCGAACACCACGCCGGAGGTGCCGAGCGACAGGAAGCCCCGCCCTGCCCCGACCGCGCCGATGCCGACGGCCGCCGCCACGTTGTCTCCGCCGCCGCCGGCCACGATCACCCGCCGTCCTGCGAGACCCCACGCCGACGCCAGCACCGGGCGCAGCACGCCCGACACGGCCGAGCCTTCGACCAGCCGCGGCATGTGCCCGCGTCCCAGGCTGCACGCCGCCAATAGGGTGTCGTCCCAGTCCCGGGCGGCGACGTTGAGCCATAGGGTGCCGGAGGCGTCGGACATCTCGCTGACGCGCTCCCCGGTCAGGCACAGCCGCACCCAGTCCTTGGGGAGCAGCACGGTGCGGGTGGCGGAGAAGACCGCCGGTTCGTGCGCCTGCACCCAAAGGAGCTTGGGCGCCGTGAAGCCCGGCATCGCCCGGTTGGCGGCGCGTGCCCAGAAGTCGGGGACGCGCCGTTCCAGCTCCGTGCATTCGGCGGCGGCGCGGCCATCGTTCCATAGGATTGCGGGACGCAGGACCTGGTCGGCAGCGTCCAGCAGCACCGCGCCGTGCATCTGGCCGGACAGGCCGATGCCTTGCAGCCCGGCCCAGCCGGTGGGCGCGGCGGCGCGGACTTGGGCCACGGCGGCCTCGGTCGCGCGCCACCAGGCAGCCGGGTCCTGCTCGGACCACAGCGGCTGCGGACGCTGCACGTCCAGCGGGGCGGTGGCCTCTGCCAGGACGGTTTGCTTGTCGTCCAACAGCAGCGCCTTGACGGAGGACGTGCCGGCGTCAATGCCGAGCCAGGTCATGGGGGTGGTTCCAGACTGCTCCCTCTCCCTCCGGGAGAGGGTTGGGGTGAGGGGGTCTGGGCTGCGGCGCGGGATGCCAGCGGTGCCGTGGACACGCGGCCTTGCTTGGGCCAGGGGCGGCGCTTGAGGACCCCCTCACCCCGGTCCTCTCCCGGAGGGAGAGGGAGAAGAAAGGCGCACGCCACTTCGGGTAGCCGGCTTTCAAGAACGGCGCGTTCCATCATACAAGCTGCCCTGCGCCGTCGAAGACGTAGGCGTGCGCCGGGTTGAAGCCGGCGCGCAGCCCGGCTCCGCGGTCCACCCGCACTCGGCCGGGCGCGCCGATGGTCAGCGTATCGCCGCCGGGCGCTTGGGCGTAGATCTGGCTGGTGCCGCCCAGGTGTTCCGCAAATTCCGCTTGCAGCAGCAGTGCGTTCGGGGCGCCGCTGCCCAGCGTCAGGTGTTCGGGGCGCAGGCCGAGCGTCACCGGCCCGTCGGCCACGGGCGCCGGCACGGGATGTTCCAGTGCCGGGTGATGCGCCAGCCCGCCGGACGCCTGCGCCGCCAGCATATTCATGCGGGGCGAGCCGATGAAGCCGGCGACGAACAGGTTGGCCGGGCGCTCGTACAGTTCCTGCGGCGTGCCGATCTGCTCGACCTTGCCGCCGCGCAGCACGACGATGCGGTCGGCGAGGGTCATGGCCTCCACCTGGTCGTGGGTCACATAGACCATCGTGGCCCCGATCTCCCGGTGCAGCCGCGCGATCTCGACCCGCATCTGGGTGCGCAGCTCGGCGTCCAGGTTGGACAGTGGCTCGTCGAACAGGAACAGCTTGGGGTCGCGCACGATGGCGCGGCCGATGGCGACGCGCTGGCGCTGGCCGCCGGACAGGGCGCGCGGGCGGCGGTCCAGCAGCGGCACGATCTGCAGGATGCGCGCGGCCTCGTCCACGCGCTTGGCGACATCGGCTGCGGCCACGCCGGCCATCTTGAGGCCGAAGCCCATGTTCTCCCGCACGCTCATGTGCGGATAGAGGGCGTAGGACTGGAACACCATCGCGACGCCGCGCCGGGCCGGGTGGACGTGGGTGACGTCCTGGCCGTCTATCCAGACCTCGCCGCCGCTGGCCTCTTCCAAGCCGGCCAGCATGCGCAGCAGCGTGCTCTTGCCGCAGCCGCTGGGGCCGACGAAGACCACGAACTCGCCGCGCGCCGCCTCCAGGCTGACGCCGTCCACGACGGTCAGCTCGCCGTAGCGCTTCACCATGTTCCGCAGGCGCAGGAATGACATGCTCAGGGGGTCTCCATGCGTTCGAGCAAGGCGGCCTGCCGGTCCACGGCGGCGCGGGCGTCGAACAAAGCGAGGTAGGCGGCGTAGGCGGCGTCGTGGGCGGCGGCCCAGTGCGGGTTGGGGGGCACGATGGTCTCGGGCCAGGCCATCGCCTCCTGGGCATCCAGCAAGGACGGGTGCAGGCCGGCGGCGGTGGCGGCGACCATGGCGGTGCCCAGCAGGACTGGTTCGGGATGGGCGGAGAGGGCAAGTTCGCTGGGCAGCGCGTCGGCGTACAGGCGGACCAGCAGCGGGTTGTGGCGGTGGCCGCCGGTCAGGCACACGCGGTCCAGGGCGTAGCCGTGGCGGTTCATGTGCAGCATCACATGACGGACTTGCAGGGCGATACCGCGGGCAGCGGCGTAGTAGGACTCCAGGAAGGCGCGCGTGCCCGTCTCCTCGCCGATGCCAGTCAGCACGGCGCGGACGCGGCCGTTGCCGAGGGGTGCGCGGTTGCCCAGCCAGTCCGGGACGACGTGGCGGCGGGCGGCGAAGGCGGGGCCTTCCTGGTCCAGCAGCGCCGTGATGGCCGCGGCAGCTTCGGCGTGGTGGCGGGGCGTCACGTCATGCGGGCCGCCGGGGTGGTGGCGCAGCACCAGGTCCAGCGCGGCGCCGGTCAGGCTTTGCCCGGCCTCGTGCAGCCACGTGCCGGGCAGCACGGCGTCGCGGAACGGCCCCCAGACGCCGGGGATGCGCCGGGCGCTTCGGGTCATGGCCATTATGCAAGTGGAGGTGCCGCCGATCAGCGCCAGCGTGCGCTCCATGGCGGCGGCATAGCCCGCGCCGAAGCCGCCGAGCATCCCGGCTTCGGCGTCAATCAGCCCGATGGCGACGGGCGTGCCGGGGTGCAGGCCCAGATGGACCGCGGCGGTAGCTTGGACCACGCCGTGCACGGCGCCGACCGGGAGCGGCGGCTGGGACAGCGCGCCCAGGGCCGGCAGCCTGGTCAGGCCCAGCGTATCCAGCAGGCCGATCCGCCAGCCCTCGCCGGGCAGGTAGGCCCACTTGCACGCCAGGCCGTTCAGGGAGTGGGCGTCCACCCCGGTCATGCGGTGGGCCAGCGCGTCGCAGAGGTCCCGCACGCCGGTGACGCGCGCCCAGGCCGCGGGATCGCGCCGGGCGAGCCAGGCGAGCTTGGGCAGGTGGATTTCCGGCGACATGCCGCCACCGTAGGCGTGCAGCAGGCCGTCACCCGACGCCGCGATCTCGTCCGCCTCGGCCTCGGCCCGGTGGTCCATCCAGCACAGCACGTCGGCACCGCCGGCCAGCGGCGGCGCGCCGGTGTGGGACAGCGCGACGGAGGACGTGGCATCAATGGCGACCGCCTGCACATCCGGCGCATGGGGGCCGAGGCAGCCGCGCACGGCCTGGCCCATGGCGTCCCAGATGTCGTCCAGGCGGTAGGCCGCCTGGTCCTCCGCCGGGCGCAGCAGCGGGAACGGGGCGATGCCGACGGACAGCAGCTCGCCGTCTGCGGCCAACAGCCCGGCGCGGGCGGACAGAGTGCCGATGTCAATGGCCAGCAGCGCCACCTAGGCGTCCTCCATCAGGGCCTGGGCCACGGCCTCGTCCGTCACCAGGCGGCGGACGTAGCCGGCGCGCAGGATGGCACGGATCACGGGCGCCTTGTTCAGTCCGCCGGATGCCAGGATGGAGCCGGGCACCCCCGCTAAGTCCGCCGGCGGCAGCGCCATGACCCGGCGGTTGAGCGGGTGCGCGACCGGGGTGCCCGCCGCGTCCAGGAAGGTGCCCAGCAGGTCGCCGACTGCGCCGGCCGCTTGCAGCTCGGCCAGGTGCTCCGCGACGGTCGGCGTAGCGGCCAGCAGGGACTGGGCGCTGAAGTCGCCGCAGGACACCAGCGCCACCTGGACGCCGCGGGCGCGCTTCATGACCGCGGCCAGGCCGGCGTGGGTCAGCAGGGCGTCGCGGCTGGCCTCGGACGGGCAGTAGATCGGGGCGGCGAGGTACCAGCATTCGGCGCCCAGGGTTTCGGCGAGCCGGGTCGAGACCTCGAACGTGTTGGTGCCGGACCCGCGGGTCAGGCCGCCCATCAGGGACACGACCCAGGCGGCGGCGTGGGCGCGCGGGCGGACGCGGGGCAGGCTGGCGCGCAGGGTGCGGCCCCAGCCGACGCCGACCGGTTGGCCGTCTTGCAGCAGGCGGTCGAGCATGTCCCCGGCGGCTTCACCGACCACGCGCTGGCGCTCGGCGTAGTCGGGCACGTCGGGGACGACGGCGGCGTCCTGCAGGCCGTAGCGGGCGGCCAGCGCCGATTCGAGCGCGACGCAGCCGGCAAGTGGCAGGTTGACCTGCACCTGGACCGAGCCGTCCGCCCGGGCTTGGGCCAGCATCCGGTTGACCCGCAAGCGCGTCAGGCCCAGCCGGTCGGCGATCTGCTGCTGGGTCAGGTTGCCTTCGTAGTAGTACCAGGCGACGCGCGCCGCCACGGGGTCGGGGGTCATGCGAAGTGCGGACGCAGCAGCGCGACGGAGCGCGTGATGCCGTCCAGCACGGCGGCGTCGGGCTGCTCGAACGGATGGAACGCTTCCAGGAACACCGGGCAGCCGGCGAGGCCGTGCGCCCGAAGCTGCGCGGCGGCGGCGGCCGGGTCCACGATGCCCGGCACGGTGAAGTCCCAGTGGCGGTCCGCCTGTCCGTCCGTCTGCTGGATGTGCAGCAGCCCGGTGGCTGGCCCGAGGGCGGCAAGCCAGGGTTCCATGCCGGCGCCGGGTCCGTACAGCGGCGCCACGGTGCCGTGGCCCCAGTCCAGGCACCAGTGCCAGGGCACGGCGCTGCCGGCCAGGTCGTGCGCCATGCGTTCGGCCTGCGCGGGGGTCCAGGGCCACTCGCGGCGGAGCGGCGTTGGCTCGATGTAGAGCGTGGCCAGGCCTTCGGCGGCGGCGGCGGCGGCCAGGCGGTGCAGGCGGCGGATCAGGTCGTCGTAGTCGGCCTGGGGGATGGCGTCGGCTTCGGTTCCGTCCGGGCGGGCGGCGATGGCGCCCAGGGGGCCGCCGACGCCGGGAATGCCGGCTTGGGCGGCGAAGCGGTAGGCCGCGCGCAGCCAGTGCTCCGCGGCGTCGCGCACCCCGGCGTCGGGATGAAGCAACTGGCAGTGCGTGTAGTGGGCCAAGCCGATGAAGGCGCTGTGGACCTGCACGCCCTCGGCTGCTGCGGTGCGCCGCACGTCCGTGGCCAGGCGGTCGAGCAGCGGGCCGGGCCATAGCGGGTCCACCAGGTCGAAGCTGAACTGCACGCCGTCCACGCCCATGCCCTGCACCAGCGGCGCCCACAGGCCCGGCGTGACCCAGCGCTTGACGCAGAAGGAGAGGTTCAGGCCCAGCATCGGCCCGGCGTCACTTGGATGCGCCCATGGTCAGGCCGCGGATCATGTGCCGGGAGACGAGCAGCGCGAAGATCGTCACCGGCAGCACGATCAGCGTGCCGGTGGCCATGATCTTGCCCCAGGGGACCTCGTAGCCCGACATGAAGCTGGTGGCGGCGACGGGCGCGGTCTGCACGTTGCGCCGGGTCAGCACGAGGGCGAACAGCAGCTCGTTCCAGGAGAAAATGAAGGAGAAGATGGCGGACACGGCGACGCCGGGCAGGCCGAGCGGCAGGTAGATGCGCCAGAAGATGCCGAACTGGTCCACGCCGTCCAGCCGGGCCGCTTGCTCCAGCTCGTGCGGGATGGCGCGGAACTGGTCGGTGCAGATCCACACGACGATGGGCAGGGTGAAGGTCAGGTAAACCAGGATCAGCACGAGGTAGGTGTCCAGCAGCCCGGCGTTGCGCGCCAGAAGGTACACCGGCAGCGCCAGCACGATGGGGCTGATCATGCGGTTGGAGATGAACCAGAACCAGAGGTCGGCCTTGCCCCGGAACTCGAACCGCGCCAGGGCATAGGCGGCGGGGGTGCCGAAGGCGACGGCCAGGGCGGTGGTGCACAGGGCGACGACCAGGCTGTCGAGGATGGCGGATGTCACCTTCTGGTCGGCGAAGACCTCGCGGTAGTGGTCCAGGGTGGGGGCGAACAGCCATTGCGGCGGGGACGCCAGCAGGTCGGCGCCGGTTTTGAAGCTGCTGCTCACCATCCAGTAGAAGGGAAAGATGGCGAACACGAGGACGGCGAGCAGGCCCATCAGATGTGGGATGCGGGCGGCCTTCATGCGGGGACCTTGAGGCTTGCAGCCGTGCCGCGGGAAGCCGGAGGCAGCCCGGACGCGTCATCGCGGGCTGCCTGCGGCGTGGCGATCCAGGAATGGCGAGGATAGTGCTGGCGGCCCCTGGATTGCCGCGTCGCTCCGCTCCCCACAATGACGGGTGGGGCAAGCGCAGTTTGCTGTCCCGGACGCGCGGCCGGCGGCATCATGCGATTTCCTTATACAGGAAGCGGATATACATCCGGCTTAGCACCACCGTCAGCACCAGCAGGATGATCGCCTGGGCGCTGGCGGTGCCCATGTCGAACACTCGGAAGCCCACGCGCTGCACCAGGATGGAGATGACCTCCGTCGCGGTGCCCGGTCCGCCGCGGGTCATGGTGAACACCATGTCGAACAGCTTCAGCACGTCGGCCGAGCGCAGGATCAGCATCGCGGTCAGGCCGGGCAGCAGATATGGCAGTTGGACGTGGCGCAGGACGGCCAGGGGGCGGGTGGTTTCCAGGCGCGCGGCTTCCTCGACCTCGACTGGGACCATGCTCAGGCCGGATAGGAAGATCAGGGCGCAGAACGGCGTCCATTGCCAAACGTCCATGATGACGATGGCGGCGAACGACCCAGCCGGGCTGCCCAGCCAGTCCAGCGGCCCCAGCCCGACCCAGCCGGCGATCTGGTTGGCGACGCCGAACTCGCGGTTGAACACCAGGCGGCCCAACAAGCCGACGACGGCGTAGGTGGTGGCGAGCGGGACGACGAGCGACACCCGCGCCATGGCGCGCAGCAAGCCGAAGCCTGGTTTGTGCAGCAGCAGCGCGATGCCCAGGCCAAGCGCCAACTCCAGCGGCATGACGGTGACGAAGAACCGCCCGGTGGTGCCCAGGGCGTTCCAGAACGAGCCGTCCTGCAGGACGCTGGCATAGTTGGCCAAGCCCACGAAGGGGAAGCCGTCGCGGGTGCGGACCAGGCTGTATTGCCGGAAGCTGGTCACGAGCGCGAACACGGTCGGGTAGATGCCGACCAGCAGCAGCATCAGCACCGCGGGCAGGACGAAGAACAGCGGCGTCCAGCGCCCGTGCTCCAGCCGGGCGCGGCTCAAGGCCTGGCCGCCGTTATTGCAGCGGGCATCGCAGCGGGCATCGCCGGGGCTGCCGTTGTGATTGCTGCCGTTGTCATTCCAGGTTCGTATGCCGGGCGCGCATGGCGTCGGGCGTCACGCCGAGCCGGTCCCGCAGGCGGAGCACGATGACTTCGAACAGCACGAACAGCGCGCCCTCGTACAGCGACCCCATCGGCAGCACCGAGGCGCCGCCAGCGTCGTCGGCCATCGTCTGCGCCGGCACGCGCAGCACCAGGCCGGCCCGGCGCGCGGCCTCCCCGTCTTGCGCCGTGACCACCAGGGTCCGTGCCCCGGTTGCCGCGGCCACGCCCATCAGCGCCAGGACGGTCGAGAACGCGCCGGGTCCAGCGGACACCAGCAGCAGGTCGCCCGGCCCGACCGGCGGCGCGGTCATGTCGCCCACCACGGCGGCGTGCAGGCCCAGGTGGTGCAGGCGCATGGCCAGGCCGCGGACCTGCAGGCCCTCCCGTCCCACGCCGTAGCAGGCGATCCGGTGGGCGCCGGCCAAGGCGGCGACGGCTGCGGCCACCTCCGCCTCATCGAGCCGGGCGAGGACGGCGCCCAGCTCGTCCAGCGCCTGGCGGTACAGTCCCGCCGCACCCAAGCCGGGCACTAGACCGTGTTCAGTGCGGATAGACGCACCGAACACGGTCTAGCCTTTGCTTCTACGAGCATCTTCATCGGGACGTGTACACGTTTGATCCGATGATGCTCTACTGCAGCAGGGGCTTCTTGCCGTCGTAGTAGCCTTCCTTCTGGAGGATGGCCTCCATGCGGCGGCTGATCTCGTCCGACCCCTGGGCGATGGTCACCTGGCCCAACTGCATCTTGCTGCCCCATTCCGCCACGACCTCGCTGATGGCGGGCCAGGACGGGAAGCGCGGGCGGAACTCCGGGACGCCCTTCTGCCAGGACGCCACCATCGGCTCGACGAACTTGTAGGCCGCCCTGATTTCTGGAAGCTGATAGACGCTTTGCCGCCCGGACACGCCCCCGGCTTGCACGTAATCCTTGGCGATAGCCTCGCTGGTGGCCCACTGGATGAACAGCCAGGCCGCCTTCTGCTCCCGTGCCGGGGCCTGGGACGCGACGGCCAGGGAGAACCCGCCCAAGGCCGGCAGGCGCCCGGCCGGGCCGGCAGGCTCCGGCGCGATGGCCACGCAGTCCACGACCTTGCTGGTCTTGGGGTCGGTCACGGTCGAATAGAAGGCCGACCACTCCGTCAACATCGCCACCTGGCCCTGGGCGAAGGCGTTGACCGCATCCGCGTGGTCCATGCTGACGTAGCCCGGCGGCATCACGCCTGCGAGGTCCTGGCGGAACTGCAACCCGGCCTGGCTGCCGGCGGCCTTCAGGTTGGAGCGGAAGTCCTTGTCCAGCAGCGACCCGCCGAAGGGCCACAGCATCCGCATGAAGCTGTCGGCCGACTGGGTCTCCCCGCGCAGGGACTGCAGCACGTAGCCGTAGCGGTTGCGCGCCCGGTCGGTCAGCTTCGGCGCATAGACCTTGGCCAGCTCCTCCCAGGTGGCGGGCGGCTTGTCGAAGCCGGCTTCCTTCAACATGCAGGCGTTGTAGTAGAGCAGGCCCGAGTAGTTGTCGAAGGGCAGGCCATAGACCTTGCCGCCCCAGCTTCCGAAGGCGTTGAGCAGCAGGGGGAAGAACCCGTCCAGCTTGAGCGCGGGGTCGGCGAGGGCGGCGTCCTTGATGAAGGTATCGGCCGGGACGACCCAGCCGTTCTCGGCGAACTCGCCCATCCAGACCAGGTCAATCAGCGCCACCGTCAGGTCGCCCTTGGCGGTGAAGTTGAGGACCTGCTTCTCGCGCGAGTTCTCGTAGGGCACGATCTCGTAGTTGACCTTGATGCCGGTCCGCCGCTCGAACTCCGGCAGCAGCTTGATGATGGCGCGGTAGCCCGGGCGGTCCAGGAAGGTGACGTTGACCTGCGCGCCCTTGAGCGGCGCGGCGGCGCCTTCCAGCGTCCAGCCGGCGGCCGGCGGGGCGGCTGTTTGGGCGGCGGCGGGTTGGGACAGCAGGGCGGCCGTGCACACGGCTGCCAGCAGCAAGGTCTTCATACGGTTCAGCTCCCTGGATAGATTATGGTTTTGACCCGGCCGGGCTCGTTGGCCGCGTGGGCTGCGAAGGCTGCGGGACCGCCGTCCAGGCCGGGCTTGTGCGTCACCATGCCGGTGACGTCCACGCGCCCGGATTGCACGAGGGCGATGGCGCGGGAATAGACCTCGCCCATCCGGCGGGAGAACTTGATGCCCAGCGCGCGCCGCCGGGCGTCGGAGGCGGGCATGGTGTAGGTGTCGCCGTCCGGGATGCCGACCAGCACGAGGCGTCCACCGATGCTGGCTGCCCGCGCGGCGTCGCGGAAGCCGTCGGGGGAGTTGGTGGCCTCCACAACCAGGGGCACCCCGAGGCCGTCGGTCCAGCCTGCGACTTCGCTGACATCGGCGCCGGCGTGGGCCGCACCGAGGGCCAGGGCCATGCGCTGCCGGTGCGGCTGCGGGTCTATGGCCAGGATGTCGCCGGCCCCGGCGGCTTTCAGGACTTGCAGGACCAGCAGGCCGATAGGGCCGCAGCCTAGGACGGCGGCGCGCTCCAGCAGGCGGGGCTTGGCCAGGTCCACGGCGTGGATGGCGACGCCGAGCGGTTCCAGCATCACGGCATCCAGCGGGGTGAAGCCGTGCGGCAGGGCCACGACTTGCTTCTGCGGCACCCAGAGGCGGCCGGTCATCGCGCCGTCGTGGGGGGGTGCGCCGATGAACTCGACGTTGGGGCACAGGTTGGGGTGGCCGGCGCGGCACTGGGCGCAGTGGCCGCACGCGCCGTTGGGGTCCACGGCGACCAGGGCGCCGGCGTCCAGGCCCAGCTCCGGGATGTCGGCTTCGAGCCAGCCGCCGAACTCGTGGCCGGGCACGAAGGGGGTGGCGATGCGGGCGGGGCCGATGCCGCCGTCCTTGTAGTAGTGCAGGTCGCTGCCGCACAGGCCGACGGCGGCGACGCGGAGCAGGACTTCGCCGGGCCGGCCTTCACGGAGGTTGAAGGGGGCGACGCGGGCATCGTTCGGACCGTGCAGGAACAGGGCGGTGGACATGGCGGGGCACGCTACTTTTGTATTTTGCAGCGCGCAAGTGTTCATCATGCCTCCTTTTTCCCTGGGAGAGGGTCGGGTTAATGGATCGGCTGTGGCACGGGATGTTTCCGGTGCGGCGGAAGTTGGG
>Ga0123339_10002892_pt1 | contig 11518 bp, 8 predicted proteins | sample lystaG_FD_89956 | JGI IMG/M metagenome (GOLD analysis project Ga0123339, IMG submission 89956) | Glacier valley bacterial and archeal communities from Borup Fiord, Nunavut, Canada, to study Microbial Dark Matter (Phase II) -... | ecosystem: Environmental > Aquatic > Freshwater > Ice > Glacier ... | reverse complement strand
TACGCTCGTGCCGATTGGCAGTGGGATGGAGATGACAACAGTGATTTAATGAGGGTGCGCGGGTACAATATCGTGCTCACCTCGAGCATTCAGTGCAAAGATTTGAACACTAAGCTCAAATATCGAACAAAGTCCAATTTCTTGGACTTAGCTTATCAAATTTTGCGTACTGACTGCGATCGAGGCAGCAACTATTATTGTTTCAGATATCGATCGTAATCCACCGATGTGATTTGGGCGTCGATTTGTCGCAGGGTGTCAATTGCAACTGATACCAGGATCAAAATCGTGGTTCCTCCTACTACAGATGCCAAGCCGGTTTGCTGGGTAAATGTGATATACTGGGAGATGACTATCGGGAACATGGCGACGAGTGCCAAAAAGAGTGATCCGACTACGTTGAGGCGATTGGCGATGTAACTGAGGTATTTTTCGGTGTCTTTGCCTGGTTTTTGCCCCGGAACGTACGCGCCACTTTTTTGGAGATTTTCTGCTACTTCATCAGTTTTAAATGCGATATTTGCTGTGTAGAAATAGGTAAAGAAAATGATCAACAGGAAATACAAGAAGTTGTACGTACTAACTCCATGCCATTGCAAGCCAAATTCGGGCATAAATGCAAGTGGGCGCTGTGACTGACATCCAAGGTCTACACCAAATACTCGGGAGTTCAGAAGTTTTTTATAGTCACCAAGCTCCTTGTTGTCGTCAGGTGGATTGCACTCGCGATTGAAGTTATTGAGGGTAAATCCGAGCACATCACCACCTTGAGTGGTATCGTACTGCTTGGCTGAGAGAAAATCTGCCTGATTTTGAACTTTATAAAACCCTAAAAATCCCTTACCCTTGAGATCCGTCGGCTCTTGTACGGGCACTTGCGACCCTGGGTATACGGCACGATTTGGTGAGAGATAATTTTCTACCTTGAGGGCAGTATCCTTGACTCCTTGGACATTTGCCGTGGTTAAAATCGTGGCGATAACTGTCGGAAATAGGATAAATGACACTGCAAAGATAATCGGGATAACGCCGGCAATGTTGACCTTGATGGGGAGATCGGCTTTTACCGCATCAAGTGTACGTGAGGCACCTACGCTGTGCCCTCGGCGGGAGTAAATGACAATCAGTTTTCGCACTGCGTCATTCATAAATACTACCAGTAACAGCGTGACAATGAGCGATAAGATAAGCACTAAAAAGCTGCGGAAGTTTGCCCACTCGCCATTATTCCAAAAGTTATTCCAGGCGGTTCCACTCGTGAGATAATTGTAGTGACCTTCAGTGACGATTTTTTTCCAAAATAACTGCGCGCCGTCAGAGATTCCACTCCAGTTGTCTGCGACATTTTTTGGCAGTTTTACCACAATTCCAGAGAGGATAAGCAATGAAATACCATTTCCGAGTTTGTACTCAGTAATCAACTCTCCAATCCACATCATGACAACACAACCAGCAGTCATCGCGATAATCGCCGTAAACCAAGCTTCATTGCCATTGAACTGAATTTTGGCACTCAAGTCAGGCTGCGACGTGATGTATCGAAGAACTCCCCACGACTGCAATGCTGCCAACGGTACGGTGAGCCAGCGTGTCCATTTGTTGATTTTTTGCTGTCCTGCTTGTCCTTCTTCTTTGCGAATTTCATTGATACTCGGTACGATAATACCCAACAGCTGAAATACGATTGATGAGGTGATATATGGTGAGATACCAAGCATCACAAATGAGAGCACACCATAGCCACCTCCTGAGATGACATTGAGCAATCCAAAGAGTGCATTTCCATCGATAAGCGATGATAAATCAGCACCTCCGGCGGTAGTGGTTACGCCCGGAATGGGTACGTGAGTGAGCAAGCGAGCAATGATCAGCAATCCGATCACTTTTAAAATTTTGGCTCTCAGTTCAGCATCCTGGAATACCAATCCAATTTTTCGAAACATAGATTATGATAAATACGGCACGGTTTATTGAAAATAGTCAACTTTTTTCTGCTACTCGTCAAAAAATGAATAGTAAAATTAGTGCAATTGTTGACTAAAAAAATTCGTTTTGGTGTTTTGGTCAAGTATGTCATTTTTATCGCCTATCCCTATTTCGCTGTATGATAGTTATCTCAAGCGACAAGTTGCACTGGATCCTGCTCACACAACTGTCAAAAATACTCTCAAAATATACTCGTGTGGACCGACAGTATACAACTACCAGTCAATCGGCAACATGCGCGCGGTTTTTTTGCCGGATACGCTCGCCAAAGTTGCTAAAATCGGCGGATGGAACGTCGAGTGGGCGCTCAATATCACTGATGTGGGGCACTTGGTTGGCGATGGCGATAGGGGCGAGGATAAAGTGGAAAAAATGGCAAGAGAAAGCGGGAACACGGTGGATTTTATTGTGCAGCACTATACCCAGGATTATCGGGCACAGTGTGCGGCACTCCACTTTAATTTGCCGACAGGGATACTCAATCCGCGAGCGAGCGACTATATCGAAGAGCAAATGCAGCTGGCACTCCTCCTGGTGCAGCGGGGGCTAGCGTATAGTCTCAGTGATGGTATTTATTTTGATTATCACGCATTTCGCCTGCACGATGACTGGTATGCCACGTTACCTGTATCACTACGCAATATGCTCGAAAGCGCTGACAACCCTCAAGCCAATGCTGACCGAGCATTTAGTGACCGCGAGATCGTCAACACCCAAAAAGACCCTCGAGATTTTGCACTGTGGAAGTTTGTCGATGTAGATACACTACAAAAGTGGCGATTTATGGATTTTGCGAGTGCTATGGTTTTGATTGATGCGATACCAGTAGTTCAATTTGATACTGTAAATACTAAAAATATCCGAAGTAATTGGGGGTGTCCCGGATGGCACTCAGAGTGCGTAGTGATGATTTGCAAGACTCTTGGAAGTGGATTTTTGCCGCAAGTAACTCCAAATAACTCAGTAATTGACGTGCACACCGGCGGTGAGGATCACATCGATATTCATCACAAAAATGAGATATTGCAATCAACCGCCCTTGGTTTTTCGCTTTCAAAATACTGGGTGCACAACAAATTTGTGATGGTAGATGGCACCAAAATGAGCAAGTCGCTTGGCAATGTATACCTAGTCACCGGGAAAAAAGCTGAGACCGGATTTGAGAGTATCCAAGAGCGTGGTTTTGACGCATTGTCTTACCGACTCCTTTTACTGGAGCACAGCTATGACACCCAGATGAACTTTACGTGGGACAAGCTGACCCAGGCCCAGACTCGCCTTCATGGCTTGCGAAAACTCGCTGCGATGGTTGAGGGGTTTGCTACGACTCATGATCTTGTGGCTACAGCATTTGATGCCCAACCCGACAATACGATATTGCAAACGCTCTGCAACAATCTCAATACCCCGCTATTTTTGGAGCAATATTCTCAGCTGTTATTGAATGCGGTAAACGCTATTCGCACCACCAACAGTATTACCCAGACTCAATACGACGAACTTATTTTTTGGGAAAAACATTTGTTGCAACTCGATTTATTTGGAGTGGTTCCAGCCGCTGTGCACGCTCTAGCAAGCACTCGCAATGAGGCGAAAATTTCTAAAGATTATGCTCAGGCTGATACTATCCGCACTCAAATCACCAGTCTTGGATATGAGGTCGATGACTATGCGTTTGGGTCTGGAGTATGGAAACGATGAGAGTTGTTGACAGCTTATTGTAGAGTGAGTAATATCAAAATATGATTCGGATTGAAAATGTCACCAAGGTGTTTCAAAAAAATGTCATCCTTGAAAATATAAATCTGACAATCCACGAGGGCGAGTTTGTGGTGTTTATCGGGGGTTCTGGTGCAGGAAAGTCAACACTGCTCAAGCTCATCACCGGTGAAGAAAAACCCACTTCAGGGGATGTATTTATCGATGATATTCATGTAAATCGCCTCAAACCACGGGTGTTTCCCTATCTGCGCCGCAAAATTGGAGTAGTATTTCAAGATTTTAAGCTACTGCCGACTCGTACTGTATTTGAAAATGTCGCCCTGGCAATGGAGGTAAATGGCAAATCTCGCGCTGAAATTGCGGCTCGCGTGCCTCTCCTTCTCAATCAAGTCGGCATCCTCGACAAAGCAAATAGCCGCCCAAATGAGCTCTCCGGCGGTGAAAAACAGCGCGTTGCTATTGCTCGTGCACTCTCCCATGATCCGATCATACTCATGGCGGATGAGCCAACCGGAAACCTCGACAAACGCAATACCCTCGAGATTATCTCGCTCCTCTTGGCGATCAACAATAGCGGTACTACTGTGTTGCTAACTACCCACGACCACGAAATCGTTGAGCGGCTCAACAAACGTATTATCGAGATCCGCAACAACGGCATTTATATGGATTTAGGTGCTAGTAACTACGGGTATTCTCAAGAGCAACATAGCATGAACTATCCCACTCAGACCAGCTTGTGATGCAGACAGAGTATCGCAGATAATTCACGATACGTTTGCGTCTCAGCAGTGATTAATTGGGCTAAACTTTCTCTTAAACTTGTATTCGTTCGCCGTGTCCACAACCCAATTGGGAGTGATAAGTGCGACACAAACACATCTTCGAGCTGTTCTTTATACTCGTTGCCTTGAATGCCATGCTGGACACCCCACTGCACAAAATTTTGGATTTTCTGAATCTCGGTGCGTGCATTTTTTGGAAATACTACTCCCACTTTTTTGCAAAGTAGCTCAGCAGTTTCTTCAGAAAAAATATAACTTTCGATGGCACGGCGTCTCAAGACTTTCGCTCCCAAATTTATAGATTCATACTCCAAAATATCTGTTTCAGTTAAAAAATAATGGTCTCGATCACGCAGCATCAATACTTGAAAATCAACTGACAATGCTGGCCTAATTTGGGTTAAAATTTGAAATGACTTTTCGAGTTGGCTACTCCCGCGACTACTCGCAAACATCACCCGTGGCAAATGATCTCGAAACATAATATTGTAAATCAGCGCATCCTCTTGCACCCCTTCACCTTCGCACAACACAAACACCGGTGAATTTGGCGTTCTGAGCGAGGTTTGCGGCGAGTAAATATCTGAAAATCCTGCACCGAGCATCGTAGCGGCAATTTGCACAACTTTTGCACCCCAGTATCCACTACTTCCTTTTTTGGTAATTTGCCCGTGTTTGCCCGCCACTTGACCATTTTTAAGAAAATACACCCGCTGCGAGTTTACGGTAGCACACGCACTGAGCACAAACGGCGAGTGGGTAGTGACAAAAATCTGGATATTGCACTGGGCTGAAAGTCGATGCAACAGTATCGGAATCGCTTTTTGCAGTCGTGGGTGAAGGTGAGTACTCGGACTATCGACACACATGTATTTTATGCCTCCGACTGACGCTGCCAACAGCACTCCATAGGCAATATGCACCAATTTATTTTCACCCGCGCTGATTTTTTCCTCGTCTAGTTCAGGTGTGGGCTGTGAAATAATATCTTTTTGCGCGCCAAACAACTCCATAACCAGCTGCTCGGCTTGGGAGAGTATTTGCAAGCTTATGATATCGGCACTGACCCGATTTTGACGAGCGAGGGCGATGACATCCATGCACACGATGTGCTTTTTTATGAGTGCGGTGTAAATCTCAGAAGCAGCCTGAAAGACCTCAATTTCGTTGAAAATATCCCCATCGGTAAATGAATCAGTCAAAAAAAATGCGCTTGCTCGATTAGTTTCAAAAATATAATGCAGTATACTACTTTTTCCACTGCCATTTTCACCAACAAAATAGTTTACGCTATCAAAACTTTCTAGACGCACTCCCGCCGTAGGTATACCCTTGTAGCCGCTGACGAAGATGCTTTGTAACACATCATTAGTATACTCTAACGCAGTGTTTTGTGCAATTTATTTGTAGTATTCTTTGATTTGAAAAACTACCCAGAGTGTACCAACGCCGATTGCAATTGAAAACAGGTCAAATCTCAATATTGCAAACACAAGATTTGCTAAAGTCAAATAGTAAAACCAGACCCAGCCTTTTACCGCCTTTTTACTCAAGTCAGAGCGAATTTGATTGAGAAAATAAATGTATACGGCCCCTACCACTACCGTTGGTATCAAAAATACACCCGTGAGAAAAGTAAGTCCGCCATCAGCCAATCCATTTACCGCGCCAATCGTCGAAAATCCCAACGCTGCCAGCAACATAAATGCAAGACCTAAAGCTCCAAGTATGATAAAAAAAGCCAAAACTAGAGGAATCCACTTTACCCATCCTTCTTTCGTTGTTTTGAGCCAAGGCTTGGCTTTTACTGCAAATATATCGTTGAGAAAAGGAGTAAGCCCCAAAAAATCAAATGCGCCATTGTATGATTTTGACGCATTTTCTGAAGATTTTTTTTCACTGGTTGCCTCCACTACTTGCGGAGTTTTTTGATCGGTCATAGTAATTCGCAAGTACTCGCACTCGTTGCATTTGTCAACCGATTATCGTCCAGGAGTTTTTGGGACATTGTAATATGACAAGGTATAATCAAACATTTGCGAGAAAAACTGCCCTAAACCGTTGATACCAAAGTAGTTTGGTTCGCCAACCCGAGGTTCAGAGAGTTTGAGCAATACCAAAAAGCGTGGCTTTCCTTTGTAAGACTCGCCAACGGGTCCAAATCCAATATACGTCTGGTCATAGATACCCACCCGCAAACTGCACGAGAGCGCATCTTCACCTGGCTGGCATAGTCCCTTCATATCTTCGAGGCGAGTCACCTGCGCGGTACCAGTCTTGGCAGCTATTGGATAGCCCTCGACATAGCCATTTGTAGCGCGTGGTTTGCCTGCCTGAGCTGCAGCAGCACCATATTGATCCAATGTATAGGTCATCCAGTCTTGAGTCGTTTGTACGGCACGTGGATCGAGTGTTTGCACCGGAACTCCTCGAGAGATTGTTGGTGGTGCAGCGGGGTCACTAGCCCGGTCAACTTTGCCAGTTTCATAGGCTACTTTGTCTACGATGTATGGCTCAACGAGCTTGCCATCACTACGACCGATTGCAGTATAAGCGCGCGCTAGCTGGAGAGGAGATAAGGTAAATCCTTGCCCAAACGCCCAACTCGCCGCACTCAAATCAATCCCAGATTCCTTGTCAAATGCTCCTGTTTGAGGAGTTGAGTCAGTATTAAAGTTTACCAGAGCACGTTTGCCAATCATAAATTTCTCTCGAAAATAGCTGATAATTCCTGAGTGATCGAGCTCTTTTTTCCCCACTATATCCTCAGCACTATTGGAAATGCGCTGCTCTATATCTGACAGGCAAGTGTTGATAGATCGCCTGAGACACTCACGTACATTTTTGTCTTCAGAGGCATAGGTCGCGCCAAGCGCATTGGCGACAAATTTAGTAACACCCGTCCCATCTTCAAACGGTTTTCCTTTCGATGGGTATGCTGACCATTTCCAGTTTGGATCAAGTCCGATTTTCTGCCCTACTGCATTGACGGCGCCAGTAAACCATTGATTGAGACCACTAGCAACTGTAAGCGGTTTTATAACCGAGCCAACTTCGTAACTACGCATCGCAGCGCTCACAAATCCACCATTTTCATCGAGCTCATATTTGTTGGAGTTTGCAAAGGGATACGATGCCATCGCAAGTATTGCCCCCGGTTCAGTTTGGTCAGTTTTTTCAAGACTAACAACTAGTATCGTGCCATCTTTTGGCGGTTTGCCCGTAAGCTTTGAGATATTTGAGTCGATTGCATTTTTAAGTATTTCCTCGGCTTTTTGCTGGATATTGGAGTCAATAGTAAGATATACATCAGCACCATTTTGGGTTTTATTTTCTTCAGTTTTGGATTTTGAGACCTCGGTTGCGCGGGATTGACGTCCGTTGAGCCCCGCTAGTTCCGAGCAAAATGCCCCCTCGATCCCATACCACCCAACTTTGTATTCGCCATTTTCATCACTACCGTCATAGGAGTCAACCGTACCTCGTTTTTGATTTTGCTCAACCAGGCTGCGACAATTTTGATTGCCAGTGAGCACGTCATCTCTTATCACTTTATCTCTCTGAGCATATCCAATAATCGAGGCTGAGCCACCTCCAAGTGTAGTATATTGACGATTTTCAAAAGGTTCATAGCCTAGCCAATTTTCAAATCGTAGTGGGCTAGTACTTTCACGTAACTTGAGCACCGTTTTACCTTGTTCAGCCGTCGCATACTTTTGCAAAACCACGCTGAGTTGCGGCTTGGGCTTGGAAATTTCTGCACTAATCTGCGTATTCAGATCGTTCCAAGATAAATTGAGCTCTGAGGCAAGAGTTGTGATCAGCTGATCTTTATTGAGATAGCCTTTAGAAATATTAATTTTGAGGTAGTTGGCATCGATTTTGATGGTCGAGACAAGCTCAGAACTCGTCACCGAGATATCTTTGCCCGCCAACGTGTTTTTTACGTAGATATTGCCGCGCCTGGCTGGATAAATCTCGTAGGTGGTACGTTTTTTACTCTCGACTACGTCACGCGACTCGCCAAAAATAGCCGAAAAGTTAAATACAATCGCGGCAAAGCTAATCACCCCGATGATCTTAAGTATAGTGTTGCGTTTAATAACTCGGTCGAGTCCCCGGGAAAATAACTCAGCACCGCGCCACAGCCATATCAGCGGCAGCAAGAGCCACAATCCAAACTGTACCAAGGTTATGGGTTTTTTGAGAGAACGCTGACCGGATTTTGCACTGCGGGATTTCGGTGCATTTTTGGAAACTGCGATAATCGGATTAAAGGGTGGTGGTGAAAAAACACGCATATATCGCAAAGTTAAAATGATGTATCAGGAATATACCAAGCACCGGCGAGAGTCAATTTGTCATTGATAATTATATTGATGGCAGTAGTAGTTTTGTTTGCCAGTGAAGTTACTTCGTTTTTTTGGATATCAGAAGCTGAGTTTACCATAATACTTGAAATCAAATCACTGAGAAGTTTATCAGTACCCGATTGCAATGTCAGGACTGTCGGTGCTACGACACCTTGGCACAATGAAGGGTATTTGTCAGTAATTATCGCCTGTATTTTAAACGAGGCAAACTGGACAGTTTTAAGCTGCGTGCAGATAGTACTTGCAGTAGCTGGAGTCACATCCGGTTTTTCGAGTACACTACAAATACTCCTGACTTTTTGGACATCTGCGAGCTGATTTTTGGCTTCAGTAATACCGTTAGTCTTGTGAACTGCATTATCAAAAGACTTGATTTGACGTGCAAAATCTTCATAAAGTTGATGAGTTTGATTGTTTTGAATATGATACATCTGATAGGTCGGCTGCGACTCAAAGCGCCCAAACACCACTGTCGGTGCGGTGGCAATATTTAGCTCAAGTGGAGCTGAGGTACATCCTGCGAGTAAAAGATTGGTCTTATCGGACTCGATGAATTGCTGGGTGCGCACAAGCTGAGCGTCATTTTTACTGTACACTTCAACCAAGTCCGCGATGTATCCGCTCTCACCTGCATACTGCTCGCCGATTTGCACTAACAACGTCGTTTGAACCAATAAAAACCAAAATAAAAGTGAGGATACAAAGAGCCCCAATGCCAACCCAAGCCAAAGTGCCGACCAGCGCGTAGATCTAGCAGTAAACCGTGGGGTATCTCGATTCGGAGAATAGTTTTTAGCCGATTGTTTATATGGACCTAGCTCACGGGACAAGGATCCAAACCGATTTTTAATCGACTCTTTTTGCTCAAACAAAGTGCTAACCAGCGCGGTACTCAGTTGATTGCTTTCCCATACTTTTTTTTCCTCGTTCGACATGGCAATACTGCTGGCGAGCTTGGGCGATTTGTGGGCATTTTGTCAAGGACAGCAAGCCTAATCTAACGTATCAACCACTGATGCATCCCGAGATCTACGAGTTTGTAGTGATTTCGTTTACGCCACACAATATACAATAGCATCGAAATAACGATACTAAGTACTATAACCATCAACAATTCAGAAGTTGGAAGGGCTCGAAACTGCATCAACAATCGAGTGAAAAAATCCCCGGTGTTCTTGAGTAGTTCGTTCATACAATTAGTATACCTGACAAGTATCAGTTGGTCAAAAATGCTATCTTTTTTTGTAATTGCACTAGTTCTTTTTGGCGATCACTCAACTGTTGTTGTTTTTCGGCAATAATAGCAGCATCGGCTTTTTCTAAAAATAGAGTGTTGGATAATTGTCCCTCCAACGCCTTTTTCTGCCGCTGCGTATCTTCATATGTTTTGTGTGAACGTCTCATTTCTCCCTCAATATCACTGAGATATGACCTAATATTTACACCATACTCGCTCTCGTCCACGCTCATCACAAACCCATCGACATGCTCCACAATCTCAACATCCACTTTTGCAACTTTTTTAAGGTATTCTCGGTAAATCTCAGTACGATGACTATGGGTATGCACTATAATCTGCGCTCCTGGATCTATACCAAACAATCCCCGAATCGACCGCATTTCGCTAATCAAATCAATGCAATGTCCAAACTCAAATCGCTGAGAGATATCAACATCACACACCCACTCATCTGACAATGTTTCAAAAGCCAATAACGATCCCGCCTCGCAATGTTCCTGCCATAATACCTCACATTCAAATGGCATGAAAGGCGATAGTATCTGGATATAATGCTTGAAAAGAGTGTATCCAAAATCAAGCGAATCACTATCAGTTTTTAAGTACTCAACATACCAATTTGCAAAGTCATCCCACAAAAAACTCACCAGTCTATCTACCACGTGTGCAAATTCAAAAGTTGTAGTCGCCTGATCTATCATCTTTTTAAGATCAATATATTTTTCGAGTATCCATTGGTTTGGCGAAGAGGGCGTCAGTGGCGATACTATTGGTTCAAACTCCCAGCCTTGAGATATTTGGTATTCAAAAAATCGAGCAATATTCCAAAGCTTATTACCAAAGTTTCGCTGTTTGTCCATGAGCGCTTCAGCCATTTTTCCCCCAAATCGCATGCTACGGTCAGGTAACATACCACCAAGCAGCGACATCCGCAATACGTCCGACGAGTATTTTTCTATCTCAACCTCAGGCTGGATGCCATTGCCAAGTGATTTGCTCATTTTTTTGCCATCACCATCGAGTACCGTCGGTGTAATTACCACATTTTCAAACGGCGTATGCCCAGTAAAATACTCCCCAAGCATAATCATACGCACAATCCACAGATAAAAAATCTCTTTGGCAGTAGTCATCACCTGCGTCGGATAATACTGTTCAAAGTCAGTAGTAATCTGCTCTAAAATCTGATCAAACTCATAAAATAAATCAGTCCCCGCGACACAATGAATTGTCCTAAATCCACTATTTTTTGCATTGGTAATATTTTCTGCCAAGTCATCCAGATATACGATTTTTTTGGCATCAAGATCAAATTTATGCACAAAATACTCATAAAATCTCGGATCTGGCTTAGCAAATGGCGTATCAAAACTTTTGAGACCGTCAGCGAAGTAATGAAAAAATGGTTGCTG
>Ga0123339_10002888_pt1 | contig 11531 bp, 8 predicted proteins | sample lystaG_FD_89956 | JGI IMG/M metagenome (GOLD analysis project Ga0123339, IMG submission 89956) | Glacier valley bacterial and archeal communities from Borup Fiord, Nunavut, Canada, to study Microbial Dark Matter (Phase II) -... | ecosystem: Environmental > Aquatic > Freshwater > Ice > Glacier ... | reverse complement strand
TGAGTATCATTGAGAGTACAAAAGCGAATACAACTATTTTATTTTTCATATTAACTCCTTTCCATATTGTTAAAATAAATCCCTTTATTAGTATAGACTAATAAACTATTTTTTATTTCACCTCAATTTTGCTCACCCATTGCATATCTTTTCAAATAATTAATATCGTTTCAACAATAACAAATAAAGGTCTATCTAGGACTAGCAATCTAAAGTAAAATTGGTATCTGAATTATTATTCATGTCAATTAATAGCAGAAGTCGATGAAACGGTGCAACAGTTTGAAACATTAAAAGGAATAAATTGCGATATAAATTGTTTGATTGTTTTATTCATAGGAAGTGTTAATATTGGTATCTTAGTTGGTGGAATTTTCTAGCCAAAGGAAATATCGTTCAAGGTGTTCTATTATCTTCTGAACATCTTATTAAATCGACTGCAAATGAGCCAAGTATTTATATTATATTTTTTTGTTCTTATTTGGAGCGTTTTGGGAGATTATGAAAGTATCCGGCGATTTAAAAGGCTTTACTCAAATGACAAGCAAATATGTAAAATCAGAGAAAGGAGCATTATGGGCTGTATGGGCAATAACCCTGCTACATTCATTGATTGTTGTTCCCATGGTATCTCTGCCGCTACGGTCGGAAAAGCACTTATAGACAAGGCGAATGGAAGCAGAAGAAAACTTGAATTTGTTATAAATATTCAAACTGAAGGTATTTCAAAAGAATAATTACTCGAATTTACAGCTTTTGCAGAAAATTATTCTAATCACTCGGTTTCACTTTCATTAAAACATGCCTACGGCAAAGATATTGATAATGGACGCATTAATAATGTTGAAGAAATATCAGGTCATGGAGTAATAGCATCAGTAGATGGTAAACAGGTTATGGCTGGTAATAAAAAACTAATGGAAAAGATGAAGATCACTTATTTCAAGGGGGGGAACTAATCGGTACCGTTGTTCATGTTGCAGTTGATAATTTATATGCGGGATATAATTATTGCAAATGAAATAAAGGCAGATTCAGTAAAAGCCATTAAAGATCTTAAGGCGGCACATAAAACAAACTGATGAAATTTTATCGCAGGTTACACCAGAAGGTGGAAGTATTGATGAAACGATGTGCCGAGGATCAATGGCACAAGCTATGCAAGATTTAATAGCCAAAGATCTAAATATTAATCTTCTTAATTTGAGTGACAACAACATTTGGTCCCTTATTGAATCATTTTTAGGTTACGAGGCTTTTAAAAGATTATGCTTGGATATTGGCCAAACCTTTGAAAAATCAACTTTAAGTCCTAGAGATAAGGTCGCACGCATGAATGAAATGCATGGTTATCTGGAAGCAGAGATATATACTCAAGTAGAAAAACTTCGACAAACAAATCAAAATGCTACATCGAATCAACTAAACACTATTTTACAAGATGCTTTGAAAAATACTTTTTTAGTATATGAGGGGGCACTATGAAAAAAGTTATATGTTGTCCAGCGTCATATTTACCTGACGTTTTGGATCCTGAAGCGCATTATTTTATATTGTATTCTCATTCATCTTCAATTAATCCTAATGTTGGACATATTGCGCCTAGATTATTGTCTGATATTAGACGTAAAGGATTAAATCCATCTGTAGAGGTCGTGGATTTTACTACCTTTGCTCTTTCAGTAGTAGCAGCTGATGAAGCTGTCCTCAGGAGTCTGAGTGCTGATGGTTGGACTCGTACCATTGAGCTCCATATTTACATTCAACATCGCGATATTTGGAGAACTAAACATGCAGAATTAGAGCTTATGCTACGATTTCTTACTGGTGATTTTTGGACTCTACACTTTTTAGAATCTGAAGCAATCACTTTTCAACCAAATCAAAGATATAAGATTGATGCCGGGGATTCTGTATGTCTTCTATCGGGTGGTGTTGACAGTTTAGTAGGAGCTATTGACTTAATGACTATAGGGAAAAAACCAATTTTAGTATCTTGAATAGTTAGGGGAAATCGAAACACTCAAAAAGGATTTGCTCTAGAGCTGGGTGGAGAGAACAGGCATTGTCAATGGAGTGGAAATATAAGACATCGAGGCACAACAGAAAAATCGACTCGTGCTCGATCAATCATTTTCTTTGCCTTTTCACTAATAGCAGCATCAGCTGTACCATCTACTTTAGAAAATCCAGTTGAGATATTTGTTCCAGAAAACGGATTTATAAGCATGAATATACCATTAGGTCCAATGCGTATAGGAAGCCTTAGTACAAAAACAACTCATCCTATTTATATGGCAGGTTTACAATCAATGTGGGATACACTAGGTATAAATGCAAAACTTATTCAACCATATAGGTTTAAGACTAAAGGAGAAATGCTAAACGAGTGTTTGAATAAAGACATATTAATGAGATTATTAGCAGAATCTACGAGCTGCGGCAAGTATCAACGATATAACCTCACACATTGTGGGCTCTGTGTGCCTTGCTTAGTAAGACGGGCAGTGTTTCTTAAAGCGGATATAGTTGATACAACTAACAAAGGCTATTATTTTGAAAATATAGCTCATGTTGATTCAAGGGATGTATCTTCAGTAGCCTCCACATATTTGCAATATAATAGTAAGGGTATAAAAAGTTTGACTGGGGGGCATCTTCTGTTTGCGCCATTAAGTGAACGAGAGCAGTATGAAAACGTTATAGCTTGTGGTCTTGATGAGCTCGGCGCATTATTAAAAAAACAGGGGGTAATATGATAGATTTTCACTGCCATCTAGATCTTTATCAAAATTCACAGGATCTTTTACCGATTGTATCAAAACGAAATATTTTTACTCTCGTAGTAACAACAAGCCCTAGAGCATGGCAAATGACATCAAAAATATTTGCAGGTTATGATAATATAAAAGTAGCAGTAGGGCTACATCCAGAAATAGTAGCTAATAAAATAAATGAACGAGCTTTGTTATTATCATCAATTTCAAATACATCATTTATTGGTGAAATTGGTATTGATGGTTCGCTTAAATATCACGATACAATACCTTTGCAAGAGGCCTTATTCATCGATACATTGATTGAGTGTCAAAAATACGGAGGAAAAATATTAAGCATTCATTCAAGAAATGCAGTATCGCGTGTTCTAGGATTAATAGAAAAATATAATAAAGATAATATTCCCGTCCTACATTGGTTTTCGGGGACGCTAAAAGAAGCAAAGTATGCTTGTGATTTGGGTTGTTGGTTTAGCGTTGGACCTGTAATGATTAATGGATTGAAGGGGCGTACATTGCTAAAAGAATTACCCATAAATATAATACTTCCAGAGACAGATGGACCATTTACAACAGTTCGTTCCCAAATCCTTATGCCATGGGATGCTATCAATATCGCAGATACGTTAGTAGATATATGGGGAATGACAAAGGAATCAGTATATATTCAATTGCAAAATAATCTTATGACACTACTAAATTTAAATCAAAATATTTAATAAGATAATATAGATTTACAATTATTATTGATTTGTAAGATAACACGAAATTGCTTTATAAGAACAAAAGACAAATCCTCTTTGATTATTTAATCTAAGAGGATTTTTTTTATGGTAATATTATTGGGGCAAACCTTTGTTTAAGATTTTTGCTTTTATATCAATTGGTGCTTTTGTTTATTAAGAGATTGTTTAGAACTTTATTGAATACCGTTTAGAACTTTATTGTAAACTGTTTACGACTTTAATGTCTCAAAAATGGGGTATCATTTAAGACATTATTGTATATTTAAGTCTATATCCATTACGATGTTTAAAACTTTAATGTATTTATTTCATGATTTGCGATATATTTAAGACTTTAATGTTCGTATTTAAAACTTTATTGTTCCTATACAAATTATGGTTGCATTTTAGTAAAGTATCTCATATAATAATATCAAACAGTTGAACAATTGTTCAATTGTAAAAAGCGAAAGGCTTGGTGAAAATATTGGATATTAAAATAATTCAATGCGATTGTGATGTGATACACTCCGATATTGTGGAAAAAGTTAAGAAAAATATGCCTGAGGATGAGAAATTATATGATTTGGCCGATTTTTTCAAAGTATTTGGAGATAGTACGCGAATAAAAATATTATGGGCACTTGATAGCAACGACATGTGTGTTTGTGATTTGGCAGTATTGTTAAATATGACAAAATCAGCTATTTCACATCAATTAAAAACCTTGCGACAGGAAAAGCTTGTGAAATATCGAAGAGATGGGAAAATGGTTATCTATTCTCTGCAGGATGAACACGTGAAAAATATACTTGAAATTGGACTAGAACATATAGATGAGAGGTAAATAATGATGAAGGATAGAAAAGAATTCATACTTAAGGGATTAAATTGTGCAAACTGCGCTAGTAAGATCGAAAATGAAGTGAGCAAACTTCAGGGAGTTTCCCAAGCTAATTTGAACTTGATGACTACGAAGCTCAGCTTAAGAGTAGAGGAAAATAATGCGAAGGAAATAGTTACAACGATAAATAAAATTGTAAAATCGCATGAGCCCTCGGTGAAGGTGATAGAAATCATAGAAAATAAAGGAGCAGAAGATGACTCCTGCCATTGTGAGCAGGAACACGAGGAAGATAACGAGAATACAAAATTATTTCTTATAAGACTATTACTGGCCGTACTGATTACAGGATTATTTTCTTTCCTTAAGGTACCGGATGTTATAAGAATGATTGCATTTTTGGTTGCCTATGTACTTGCAGGATATGAAGTACTCATGATTGCTGGAAAGAACATTCTAAAAGGTAGAGTGTTTGATGAAAACTTTTTAATGGGTATTGCCTCTTTGGGAGCCTTTGCAATGGGCGAGCAAGAAGAGGCAGTTGCAGTCTTAGTTTTTTATGGAGTAGGTGAGTTACTTCAAAACATAGCAGTTCGAAGATCAAAAAGTAATATTGCCAACCTAATGGATATACGCCCTGATTATGCAAATCTTAAAAATGGCGATAACATCTCGGTTGTAGCACCTGAGCAGGTTCAAGTTGGAGATATTATTTTCGTTAAACCTGGTGAAAAAATCCCACTTGATGGAATTATTGTAAAAGGAAGTAGCTTTATCGATACAAGAGCGCTCACCGGTGAGAGTGTACCGCGTGAAGTAACTGTCAAGGATGAAGTGCTTTCTGGTACAATTAATACCAGTGGAGTATTGGATATTGAAGTGACGAAGGCATTTGCTGAATCAACGGTTTCTAAAATTCTAGAGTTAGTACAGAATGCAAGTAGTAAAAAAGCACCAAGTGAAAAGTTTATCACAAAGTTTGCAAGATATTATACACCTATTGTTGTCTTTGCAGCAGTTGCAGTGGCAATATTCCCACCATTATTTGGATTTGGTGCGTTTCACACATGGTTGTATCGTGCTCTTAGCTTTCTGATTATATCATGTCCATGCGCACTTGTAATATCGATTCCGCTTAGCTTCTTCGGTGGTATCGGTGGAGCTGCAAAACAAGGCGTGTTAATTAAGGGTGGCAATTATCTGGATGCCCTAAATATGGTGGATACCATCGTCTTTGATAAGACAGGAACCTTGACAAAGGGAGTCTTTCAGGTGACAAAATTATGTCCAGTCACTGGAGTTGAAGAATCAGAATTAATCAGACTCGCAGCGATAGCAGAAGAACATTCGACTCATCCGATTGCCAAATCAATTCTTGATTTCTATAATAAAGAAATTATTCATTCTGCAGAAATTACTGAAAAAGCAGGATTTGGCATTGTTGCATCAACGAGTGAAGGTATCATTTATGCGGGTAACGAAAAACTTATGAAAGAAATAGGAATTGAAGTACCGGAACTTAATGTAACAGCAAGTATTGTTCATGTAGCATTTAATGAAAAATATATGGGCTCGATTTTGGTGTCAGATGAGATAAAGACTGAGGTGAAAGAAACAATTGAGGCTCTGAAACGCTTAGGGGTGAGGCGCACCGTCATGTTAACAGGTGATCAAAAGAATAAGGCGAAGGAAATCGCAGAACTCTGCCATCTTGACGATTATCGTGCTGAACTATTACCACAAGAAAAGGTGGCCGAATTTGAAAGACTAAAAGAGCAGATGGCTGGCAACGGTAAAATTGTATTTGTTGGTGATGGGATTAATGATGCGCCAGTTCTTGCTTGTGCTGATATTGGTATTGCAATGGGTGGAATTGGATCAGACGCTGCAATTGAGGCTGCTGATATCGTTATCATGAATGATGATATGAGTAAGATAGTTACCGCAATTAAAGTAGCTCGCAAAACAAGAAGGATTGTAACTCAAAACATTATATTTGCTTTAGCAGTAAAAGTAATCATAATGGCCCTCGCTTTTTTTGGAATTACATCCATTTGGTTTGCGATTTTTGCAGATGTTGGGGTTGCTCTGATTGCACTGCTCAATGCATTGCGTTCCATGCGTGTTAAGCCAAATAATAAGAAAAAATGGTGTAAATGACAATACATGACACATAACTGCCAAAACTTGCACTTATAATTTGGGAAAAGAGACTAAGATTATTTTTATTGTTGCCGATATATTTAATGAGATTATGTTATACACATGGAGGTTAAGTCCTCCAAAAAACGGAGGATATGTCCTCCAAAAATCATGGAGGACTGCGAATGAAAAGGACGAGAAAATGGAGTTTCTTAACGATTTGTTTGATTCTAATAGCTACACTATTGTATTCAGGGGGAGACTTTGCAAATGCGGATGTTACTTTACCGGCGCAATACTATTTTGTAATCAATGGACAACAAAAAGTTGCAGGAACGGAATATGAGATGAAGTCTGCAGAGAGCTTGATCAGTATCACTTCGGGTACGTGGGAACCTGCTTCTACCGTACAGTGGATTTCCTCTGAAACAGGTGTTGTGGCACTAGAAAGTACATCCTACGGCTCAAACTTTTGTAACATGGTACGAAAGGGTCCTGGTTATTCTACCATTACTGCTATCATTACGCAGGGAACGAGTAAATATACTTTGAGCTGTCTTATTAAAGTAGATTTGTCATTTGATGTTCAAAAATCAGGATTGACGAATGCTACAATGAATGACAGAATCTTAATAATTAATAGTCTTGATGAGGAAAAACATCAAGTTTATTTGAAATATGTTGATTACACACAAGAGGATCAAACTACCGTATCTGGTAGTGCAATATCAGCAACAGCAGTCCAATGGGCAAGTGAAGATGAAAGTGTTGCAACGGTAGATGAGTATGGTAAGGTAAAAGCAGTTGGTGCAGGTAGTACGAAGTTAACAGTAACTACCAATACATTATCAGCAAAAGATGATGTCCTTGAAAAATCAATTGATGTTGTTGTAAAACCTACATTTAGTTTAACCTATGAAGATGCGTCTGGAGCCCCGAAGATAAGCAATTCCGTTGAAAAAGAAAGTTTGTCTGTTCCGGCGCAAGGAGTTCCATCAAGCTTTGTAATTGAATCAAATTCGAGCTTTGCTAAAAATCTAAAATGGGAAGTCTATGATTACAGCAACCCAGGCACGAAAATTTCTCAAAGTACAACAACAAAAATGACCTATACGATAAGTGATTTAAGTGGTAATGTTTCATTTACTAATGTAAAGGCGGGTACCTATGAAATTTATGCCTTTGCGGATGATACCTATAGTACCAATACCAATGTTCCATATGCCTATATGAAGATTATTGTTCCGATTGATGTTGGAGAGAAAAATATAGTTATGAATGTCGGAGACACCTATAGTATTGAAGAAAATTCAAATATCCCAGGGATAGGAGTTTTCAAATGCTTATATGCAGAAGGCAATCTCAATATTGCGAAATACGATGAATCTACAGGAATTATTACGGCGAAGAGTAAGGGACAAGTAAAGCTTCAAATGGTATATCAGACAGGACAAAATTTATATGATAACGTATCTGTGATAATACCAGATATTTTTATAAATATAACTGTCATTGATGGTATTTCACTAAGTACAACGAGTGCAACTATGTATAACGCTGGCACCTTATTATTAAATGCGATAGTAACAGATCCGACACAGCCGATTACCTGGACGAGTAGTGATGTAAAGATTGCTACAGTTGAAGATGGTCTGGTGAAAGGAATCAAAGCAGGTATTGCCATTATTACTGCGAAACAAGTCATCAATGGTATCGTGAAAAAAGCTACTTGTGAAATAACGGTACAACAATCAGTCGCAACAATTACGGTTGATCCGGCAGAGGTTACGCTGGCAATCGGAGCTTATCAAACATTGCATGCGACGATTACACCAAAGAATTTAAGTGGAGTTACATTAACCTGGAAATCCTCCAATGAAAATATCGCTAAGATTGTTGAGTCTAGTAAGCTTTCCGCTACCATCCAGGGTGTGGCAGGTGGTACTGCAGTCATCTCAGCAATCAATCAAGATAATGTTGTGGTAGGTTATTGTCATGTAAGTGTACAACAACCGGTAACAAGTTTGGTTTTGTCGGAAACAGATGTTGCTGTTGATTTATCAGCTAAGAAATTGCAACTGCGTGCGACGGTATTTCCGGAAAACGCAATGAATAAAAAGGTAAATTGGAGTTCGTCGGATGCAACAAAAGCAAAGGTAGATGAGAATGGATTAGTAACCTTCTTAAAACCTGGAGCAGTAACCATTATTGCTACATCAGACGACAATCCTTCAGTTAAAGTACTATGTAATTTAACAATTCAAGTTCCAATTGTATCGATTGCTCTCGATGAGACAGCAAAAACAATGTACGTTGGAGAATCAGTGAGACTTTCGTATTTAATACTTCCTTCAAATGCAAGTAATAATTCGGTTATTTGGACCTCAACGAATGCTTCCGTGGCTACCGTAGATTCTACAGGAAAAGTTGCAGCAAAGAGTGTCGGAACAACAGTAATTATTTTAAAATCCTTGGAGGGTGCGCATTCGGTTTATTGTACCATTATAGTAAAACGTGTTGCAACAACAGTGAAGTTTGATGTCAGTGAATTAACACTAAGTACTGGTGAATATTATTATATAGAGGCTGCGTTAACACCGAAAGATAGCACGGATACTGATTTGGTATGGGAGTCAAGTGATAGTAAGGTAGCTGTTGTTGATGCTAAAGGCAAGGTAGTAGCAAAGGATGCTGGTACAACTATTATTATGGCGAGAACGCCAGCAGGAGGCGTTGCATATTGTAAGATTACAGTATTGCAGCCTGTGGATGGATTACTTCTTAATTTTACAGACAAAGTAATATATGTTGATGGTTCATTTCAATTAAAAGTTTCTGTGTCACCGAGTGAAGCAACTGAATTAGGTGTAACATGGAAGAGCTCAAATGCAAAAGTAGCATCTGTATCGGCGAAGGGTTTCGTAGAAGGATTGACTGGTGGAACCACGGTAATTACATGTACAACAACGGATGGCGGTTATTCCGCAGTCTGTGTAGTAACAGTAAGAGAGTTGGTTTCTACGATTACTATAAACCAGGAAAGTTATAAGCTTGGGACTGGAAAAACAGTGGTATTAAAAGCAACTGTTTCAACGCAAACATCTTCAAACCAGAAAGTTACATGGATCTCTAGTAATCAAGATATTGCTACAGTATCTCAAAAGGGTAAAGTTTTAGGAGTTAGTACAGGTTATGCGACTATAACGGCAATTGCAAAAGATGGCAGTGAAGTAGAAGATAGCTGTGAAATTAGAGTAGTTAAGCTTGTTACTACGCTTACGTTAAATAAAAATTATGCATCATTACTCGTGGGGGACAATTTGGATCTCAAGGCGACGATAAAGCCAAGTAATTCCACCTATAGGACTGCAAAATGGACTTCTAGTGATAACAAGGTTGCAATCGTTGATGAAGATGGTGTAATAACAGCATTAAAAGCCGGCGAAGCAATGATTACGGCAGCAGCAAAAGATAGCAGTGGTAAAAAGTCAATCTGTTATGTCGTAGTAAGAGACCGCGTAGCGTCTACAGGTATCACGGTAATGGATAAGAAAGTTGTTATGGTATCAGGAGAAGAGAAGACGGTACAGGTAGCTATTAATCCGATGGATTCAAATGATAAATATTCCTGGAGCTCGGATAATATAGCAGTCGCAAAGGTAGATAAGAAAACAGGTAAGATTTCTGCTAGGGCAACTGGTACTGCTAATGTCACTGTTATGACAGATACAGGTAAGACAGCAGTTGTAGAAGTAACTGTGATTGGGTTAAACATAACATCCTTAACGCTAGAACAATATTATACATATGAATATGCTTTAACCGTTGAGGGGGCAACTTCTACGGTAAAATGGAGTATTGATAATCCTGCAATAGCGGTTGTATCCAACGGGATTGTAAGTTCGAGAGCAATTGGCACAGCAACCATTACTGCTGTAGTAAACGGAAGAAAACTAACATGTAAACTCAAGGTAGTAAAAATCAGAAGTTAACTACAAACAGTCAGGTGAATAACATTTTGATCATTATAGAAGGGCAGAACCATAATAGGTTCTGCCCTTTGTCCAAAAGAAAATATTGATTAATTATTTCCATTATGATACAATGCTATCAGAACATATGTTTTCAAAACTTAGAAGACCACCACAGATACGATAGGAGGAATTATCATTGTTAGTAAGTTTGCATGTCAAGAATATTGCTATTATTAATGAAGTGGAGGTATATTTTAAAGATCATCTTAACATACTGACCGGTGAGACCGGGGCAGGAAAATCAATCATTATTGGATCTATTAATATGGCGCTTGGAGCGAAGGTATCGAGGGATATCATTCGTGGAGGAGCAGAATATGCTCTTGTAGAGCTCGTTTTTGATACCAAGGATGAAGCGGTTTTTGCAGCAATGAGTGAGCTTGATTTACCAATAGAAGACGGTCAAATCATCATATCAAGAAAGATTATGCCAAATAGAAGCATCTGTAAGATTAATGGAGAGAATGTTACAGCAGCAGCACTATCTTTGATTGCAGGTCTACTCATCGATATTCATGGCCAGCATGAACACCAATCGCTTCTTCGCAAAGCGAAGCATTTAGAGATTGTGGATCGATTTGCAAAGGATGAGATTGGATCCCTAGGGCAGGAGTTAGAACATTATTACAAAGAATATATCAAAGTAAAACAAGAATATGATCAGGCAGGTATCGATGAGGATAAACGATTAAGAGAAATTGCATTTTTAGAATATGAAGTAAATGAAATTAAAAGTGCTACTTTAATTCCCGGAGAGGATGTAGAACTCGCAATTATTTATAAAAAATTATCGAATGCGAATACAATTTCTGAGGGTATGCAGAATGTTTATCAGCTGACCGGATATGAGACTTCTTCTTCGGCCGGAGATTCTATTGGTAGGGCTGTCAGACAACTAATGAAGATTGTCGAATATGATGATACTATTGGTACATTTTTGACGCAAATAACCGATATTGACGGACTGCTCAATGACTTTAACCGCGAATTATCTCAATATATTTCGGAG
>Ga0123339_10002887_pt1 | contig 11531 bp, 10 predicted proteins | sample lystaG_FD_89956 | JGI IMG/M metagenome (GOLD analysis project Ga0123339, IMG submission 89956) | Glacier valley bacterial and archeal communities from Borup Fiord, Nunavut, Canada, to study Microbial Dark Matter (Phase II) -... | ecosystem: Environmental > Aquatic > Freshwater > Ice > Glacier ... | reverse complement strand
CGGCATAAATCTCGAAAGGATCAGATACTTTTGGCACAAGTGATCGTTAAGCCCGGTGAGGGCATCGAAGCAGCCCTGCGCCGCTTCAAAAAGCAGACAATGGAGAGCGGTATCCTCAAAGAGGCGCGTGCCCACGAACATTACGAGAAGCCTAGTGACAAGCGTCGCCGTGAGGCAGCAGCCCGCCTCCGCAAAATCGCAAAGGCGAAGCGTCAGGCTGAGGGTCGCGAAATCCGCTGACCGCAGCCTGCTAAAGTGAGCACAAAATGAAGGGGTGGGGACAACTTGTCCCTGCCCCTCTTTTACTTGTCCGAGTAGATTATTTGCCGACGATTTTGCAGGCGGGACAGCCGTGTACCGGACACTTGTAACCGAACAGCATCGCCATCGATAGCGCGACACCGCCGACCCACACCGCGAGATTTTTTGCCCTCAGTATCATTCCGCTTTTCTCCTTTTCACCCGGTGTTTTTGTCCCACCAATTTTTCTGACCAATAGGGATCAGCAAGCAGCGCCCCTACGAATGCATCATACGAGAGATCGGGACAGCTATCAACCGTTCATACAGCAGCGAACTGCGCTTTTCGCTGCTGATAATAGTCGCCCATCGTCTGGTTCGCCGCGGCTTTTTCCACAAGATGCTCTACAACAGCAGACCACTTCTCGCCCGGAATGACGAGGTACATTTCGTCGTCTGGAAGACCCGTAAAGGTGCGGTTGCCTTTGCAGCCCAGCGACAGCGCGGCAGAACCATTTTGTAAAGCAAGCGGCAAAGCCGCACATCCCGGACGACCCAGCGTATTCAGCAAAGCCGTTCCTGCTCCCGCTGCCAGGCAGGCTTCATAGAGCAGCATCGCCTGTGCGGCCTGAGCGGCGATTACCACGACGCTCGGCGCAAACGGCACGGTATGTGTCGGACCATAGGCGATCACTGCCGGTGTTGCAGCAAGCTGTGGAATCCCCGGCACCTCTTCCATTGCGAGATAGCGGTTCTGCACCATGAAACCGACCGTCTGCTCCAGTTCGCCTGCGCGTTCGGCAGGCAGAGAAATCTTATGTGTGTGCGCTCCCACAGCGCAGTTGTAATGGTCGGCTGGCGTGGTGTAAAAGATATGCCCTTCCTGCGCCTTCTTCCAGAAAAAGCATCCCGCTGGCGCTTCCCCGCCCTGCCAGGCGGCTACGCCCACCGGAGGCTTCTCCAGAAAGGCAACCGCAATCGGTGGTTTACTCAGGTTCAGGAGCATCTGCGCAGAGTTTATTGGCGCACTCATTTCGCTTTCTCCTCCGGTTTGATGATTTCAGACATACGGCTGAGATCGATTTTAGAAGCCACGATATTCGAGGGAATGAACGACCGATCGAGCAGCTCGGCGATCGGCGTCTTCTTTTTGAGAAAGCCGAGGCTGATGCCCATATTCATGATCCTCTGCAGCTCTTCATCGGTCGGGTTCAGGTTGCGGTAGGTCACGCGGTCGGGCGGCTGCGTCAGAATATAGGTGAGTAGTTTCTCGTTCTGGCGGAAGTAGGGCGCAACGAGTTTTGCCGCGTCAGCGCGATTCTGCTCCACCCACTCCCCTGAATCGACGATTCCCCTAACAAGGTCTTTGACGACTTCCGGCCGCTCGCGAATCAGGTCCTCATGCACGACCAGGCAGCAGGAGATATAGTTCGGCCAGATGTCTTTGGCATAGTAGAGTACCCGCCCGACGCCGTCCATTTCCGACTTCGCGCAGAACGGCTCGGCAACGATGAAGCCGTCGATCGACTTCGAGGCAAGCGCCGCGACCATATCGGGCGGCGGCAGCACGACGGTTTTGATCTCACCCGGCTGCACTCCCTGATCATTCATCAACTTGTTGAGAAAGAAGTTTTCGTTGCTCAGCGGGCTCGGTATCGCGATCGTTCTGCCCCGCAGGTCCCGCAGGTTTTTTGCGACCAGACCTTTGCTGACGACGAGCTGCGAGCCGTCTCGATGCCCGAGGCAGCACATCTTGATCGGCGCGCCCTGTTCGCGCATCTTCATCGCGAGCGGAACCGTAATGAAGCCCGCCTGCAGTTTCTTCGTTTTGAGCGCCTCGACGATCGAAGGAAACTCAGAGAAGCGTGTGGCGTCGAAGCGCGTTCCAGTCGTACTGGTTTTGGAGGCGAAATCGGTGACAGGGCAGGTCAGATGACAGGTGACGGGCAGGAAAGCCACCTCGAGGCTCTGCGCCTGACCGGAATCCGGCCCGGTGTGGTTCGTCTCTTCCTGATGCGGTCTTGGCGTCTGGAGAGAGCGATAGCGCAGAAATATCAGCAGCGCGAGACAGAGGACGACTGCGGCGGCGATACGAGCGGTAGTCGATCGAAACATCGTTATTCCTTCACCTTATGCGCAGTCGCCAGCGGACTGAAGTCCGTCGCTACGGGCGTTCTACCAAGCGATTGTCTTTTTCCGTCAGACACGAGGGTCTACAGATCATAGGTCTATTCGCTGCCCATTCCAGTCAAAACTGTCTATGGAAATCTGCCGTCTGCAAGACGTTTGCTTTTTCCAGATGGGTACTTTCAGTACCCGTCAATTGGCTTCTGACAAACAGATCGCCTGCATAAGGTGAGCTGCTCCTCGAGAGCAGTATGACAAATCTCATCATTATACAGCCGATGTGCCAGCCTTCAGGCAGGATCAGCGTTCGTAACCCCAGCGCACGCTCGGAATGCGCTTCAACTGCACGATCAGCACGTCGATCAGCACGCCCAGTACGCCAATCACAGCCATGCCGACCACGACCAGATCGGGACGCAGCGCGTTACGGGCATCCCAGATCAGAAAGCCCAATCCATCTCGCCCGGCGATCATTTCCGCCGCAACGACCACGACCCACGACAATCCCGCCGTCACTCGAAGCGTCGTGATCGTCTGCGGCATGATCGCCGGGAGCGTCACTTTCGTAAGCAGTTCTACGCCCCGAAAATCGTAATCCCTGGCGACGCGAAAATAAATTTTCGGGATGTCCGCGACCGCTGCCATCGTCGCCAGCGCGATCGGAAAAAATGCCGCCATGAAAATCAGGAAAATAGCGGGCGTGTCGCCGATGCCGAACCAGAGGATTGCAAAGGGAATCCATGCCAGTGGCGAGAGGCTGCGAAAGAAGTTGAGACCGGGAAGCAGCGCCAGACGCGCGCCGAGACGCGCACCCATCAGCAAGCCAAGAGGGATGCCCAGCGCTACAGAGAGCCCGAAGCCCAGCGCAACTCGGAAAAGCGATGCGATCAGGTCCGTGTATAGATGTCCGTTACGGACTTCTTCTCTAAAGCCGAGGGCAGACTGTTTTGGCGAAGGGAAAGCCGACTCGGGAAAGACGCCGCGTACGGAAAGCAGCTGCCAGACTGCGAGAGCACAGACGAGAACAGCGAGCGGCAGCAGCACCGAGGCAGGCGAAAAAGGTTTTGGCTTCGTGTCCTCCCGCACCGATTGTTTCGTGTCGTCCAGCGAGCTTGCCGCTATTTTATTTTGGTATTCATTCTCTGTGGCAGACATAGGCTTGCAGCAATATTCACCGTGCAAACCTGGTTATCCTTCATAAACCAAAACGTTTTCTTGTCTATAACAAGCGTTTGGATAACCGTGTCGGACCTCCGGCAAAAGCTAACGGCAGTGTATTCTCCCCCTCCTTACGAAGGAGGGGGCTGGGGGGTGGTGAATAGATATACAAAAAGGACCGCTCCGATGAGCAGTCCTTCACAAAGCACTTATCCCTGGGAAATAAGGGCGCTCACTGCCAGGGGAATGTGTTGCAGATATTGTCATCGCTCGTGTTGGTGCAGCCCGCGTCACCGTTATCGCACATATCTGGCAGGACGGGATAGGCATTGACCAGCACACAATCGGTCAGGTTCTTGCTCGCAACGATTGTCTCGGCTCGAAACCATTTCGCATGGCCGTCGAAGAAGGTGCAGAGAATGCCGCCATTATGACGATTGCCTGCCACTGCCATTCGCCCCGTTAGTGGGTCGATATTGAAATCGCCTTTTTGCGGCTCGATCCAGTTGTCCTGACCGCCCTCTTCGGCGGCATCGCTGGTACCACTCCATTTTTCGGTGATCACGGTCGTTTCGGCGGTCAGATCAATCTGAGAGAGAGCTAATCCCTCCACAGGGCGGCAGCTAATATAGGAGCGTTTGATTGTATTGTTACCGTTGGCGTCCGCGCTCAACGAAGGCGCGTTGTCGCTCGGGCAGGCGAATATCTGACTGCTTTTGATATAGGGCATCAGTGCGTTCCACCAGAGTACGGGTATCGCACTGTCGTCATCAGGAAGAACTGCTCCCGTGTGCGATCGGGAGGGTGTATCGGTGCTGGCATAGAAATAGAGGCGTTGGTCGTAGTCCTGCATGTACATCTGCACGGCAGTTCCCATCTGCTTTTGATTGGACATGCAGACGGTCTGGCGGGCTTTCTCGCGTGCCTGTGCAAAAACCGGAAAAAGAATTGCGGCAAGAATCGCTATTATCGCGATCACGACGAGCAGTTCGCTGAGCGTGAAACCGGTAGAGTGACCGGCAGCGGAATTGTGGGCAGCATTGTGTCGAGACATGAAAGGCTCCTCGATAAAACTTGGGTAGCAGTATTATAGCGGCTCTCTGTGAAGAGAAGATCAAGAGAATGTTAAGTAAAGATTAAATATCGGTGATTGTCCAGCCTTCGTATCAGACATCAGGCAAAAGCTGGCAGGATGTGTATACTCTCTCCCTCCTTCACTTATTCAATCTGTGGAGGGGGTTGGGGTTCACAGGGGTAGGTATTTGGTTTTCAAGGCGTCAAATGGTTCGTTTTGGACGAAACCAGCAGCCCATTTGCGATCAGCCGAGCGAGCTTTTATGCAAATACCTACCCCTAATTAGAAGGCGAGGGTTGGGGGGTGAATCGTTACAAATATCGATCCGAAGGGCGGCTAACTGACGAAAGCTGACCTCCCGACCATGAAAAGATTGGGAGGGCGACTCTACTAAACCAATTCAGGGATAGAGAACACCAGATCAATTGGTTTCCCCGAGTTGGCGCTACTTCCGCCATCATCCTTTTTGCCGCCGTGCAGCATCAGCAGGGCCGGATGGCGGGTCACGCCGTCGAGCGGGACGCCGTAGAAGCCGAAGATCATGACCGGTTTGCCGCGCCAGTCGTGGCTATGGTAACGCACTTCCCAGCAGCGTACCCTGACGCCGTGCGATTGCTGGGTGGGCAGCAGAGTCATTTGTGCATCGAGGGGCGCGTCAGGAGTTCATCCGGTCCGGTTCATCCGCAGCAAAATCGGCAGGGGCGGGTGCGGCGCAGTCCCAACATTCTGAGCCGTGACAGGCTTCAGCACACCCGGCAGGAGGGCCGGCACCAGCAAAGTGGCGAGACGACAGGTGCGAACTGTCACGGCTTTTGTTCCTTTCCAACAGTCGCAGACATCTAAAATTGGCTCGGATGTTTTCGGTGTACCGGCGGCATTCGTCGGTGAGCGGGCAGCATCTGCATTTTTGCGGAGCGTCCAAATGGCAAAAGCCGACGCCCCGATCTACAAGATCGTGAGGTCAGCTTTTGTCAAACCAAAAATAGTCTGATCGCAGGCAGGCAGCAAAGGCAGATCATATAGGTTTGCCCGGATCAGCGCCCGTTCCGCCGTCATCCTTTTTGCCGCCGGTATCGTTGCCGGTTGTATCGCCCTCGGTTTTGCCGCCGGTGGGTGGCTCTTTCCCGCCTGTCGAATCCTGTGTGTCTGCCGGAGGCGTTCCACTGTCATCTTTAGGCGCAGTCTTATCCGTTTTATCGGGAGTGTCTGCAGGCGCGCCCCCATCGGATGTGCGCTTGTGTTTGCCGCTTCCGCCATCACCCGCACCAGTCAAATCCGACACGACAGGAGGTCCATTATCTTCGGTGAGCGGGTTACCGGTGTCGTCCTTCGGCGCATTCGGATCAAGCGTGTGGTCGCTGTGTCGATGCCGTCGCTGGCTCGTGACTTCTCTGCGCCCGCCATTATTGTGGTTGAGGAAGGCGACGACCTCTTTGTCCGGCGCGTTGATGTTGACACGATAGGTGTCGCCATCGTAGAACATCTTCGCGATCATGTCCCGCGCCTGATCTTTGTAGATATAGCAGTAGCTCGATCCCTCGAAGTTGGGCATCGTTGCGAGCTGAATGTTCTCTCGTGGAATGCCGCGCGCGAAATTGATCAGGGTCAGCATCTGCTCCTGATTCATGTCCGATTTGAAGCTGTCGTTGACGCGTCCCAGCACATCCGGCAGCTTCCAGAGAATACTCGGCTGCTTGACGCGGTCACGCATCGCTTCCAAAAATTCGTGTTGACGTTCGGCTCGCATGATATCGCTGTCGGAGTGGCGCATTCGTACATAGCCCATCGCTTTGTAGCCATTGAGGTGCTGGTAGCCAGGCTTCAAGTGGATATGTAGATTGCCCCAGTTGTCGTCGTAGTTCAGGTTTTTGTGGACGGTGACGTCGACGCCGCCGAGAGAGTCGACGATGCGCTGGAAACCTTCGAAGTCGAGATCGACGGCGTAGTCGGTGTCGATGCCGAAAGTGTCTCGGATTACCTGCTGCGATGCCTGACCCGGCGTAATGCCTTCGTGCCGGAACGCATGGGCAGCATTGATTTTCTGATAGCCATGCCCGGGAATGCTGACGGCGGTGTCACGCGGAATACTGATGATGCTGATCGTTTTCTTATCGAAATCGCATTTCGCGATCATAATCGAGTCACTGCGCGCCGGTGATTTCGGGTCGGGAATCGGCGGCTGGGTCGGGTCACTGTTCTGTATGTAGTCGTGGTCGCTGCCGAGCAGCAGGATCATCAGGGAGTGCTGTTGAGCGCCGACAAAATGCTCTTCAGGGGTGAAAGAGACGAGAGGGTTCTGGCTGGCAAGAACTTTGAATGGGTGTTGTCCCATCTGTCCGATGATGCTGCGTATCGTCGGGCTGCTCTTATAGAGAACGCCTGCGTACGTACCGGCGAGCAGACTGCCGACGACGAGCGAAATCCCCGCGCCCATCCGTGCAAAGCTCCAAAACCGACTTTTACCGGATGTATTCGGCGGCATACTGGAACTCCCCATATCAGTTTTCATCGAATTGTTGGTCAGCGGAAACTGCGGCTTATCCATATCCTTCACGATTACGTTCTCCCGGGGTTCATGCCCCGAAAACATTGCTGCTTTCTAATTTTGTTCGATGAACATTTCAATTATTCCAGCCGATGCCGGACGCAAAAACCGACTGTTATTTTGCAGGACATACCGCAGTACTATAGCACGGAGTCACGGGTGTGTCAAGTTTGCGGATGGGAGCAGACTTTGCCAGCATCACGATACTTCTGATGCGGCAGAGGGCCTCCCCGGAGGCATCTGTATCGAATACTACGCAGCAAAACCAGTGCACTACAGCGGACTCGCAAAAAAAGCACTGGTTCCCAAATCGCTCCGCAGCAGGCAGTATCTACGGTTCCTTCGCCGCGTTAACCGGGAAGCGCCTCAGCCTCACCACGCATACAACAAATTGTATGCGTGGTGAGGCTGAGGGAGTCGCATCCGAGTACGGAAAGTATTTGGCGTCGAAGTGCCGGCGCCTTCCAGACGGCAAAGGCACCCGGCATCGTTGGACTATGAGCGTTGGACTATGGATGAATATCAGGGTTGGGGCAGGCGGCGACTTCGAGACCGGGTGCCAGTCGATGCTTGAAGCGGTCGTAACGGGCACGGTCATCATAAACCAGAATCAGATTGGTCAGTTTGCGGTGCGGCGCGATCTCGAACTTCGCATTGTGGTAGAAGCCGAGCGAGCCGCCTGCATCGAGATTGATCGCATCGACACAGCCGAGTTTCTTCATCACTCTCGCCATCTGCCCGAGCTGGATCGGCTTACGCGTGGCGACAAAAAGCAGCTTGTTGTTCGCTGTCAAGCCAACGGCGAGTCGTGATGCTGTACCGAGCAGACTGCGGTCATGAAAGCCTTCCGGTCCTGGATGGACGCTGGCATCGCCTTTTTTGACGAGGCGCGGACCGGCAGCGCACACGAAATCGTATTCGCTCCAGTCGATCCCCGTGTAGCGGCGGGGAACGACGAAGGAACACTGGTTATCGTCGGTCAGACAGAGCGCGGTGCCCATGCCGCCCTTATGACAGAGTTTGCCGTCCACGACGATGTCACCGATCGGCAGCAGCGATTGTTCGCAGAAGTAGGTTCCGGTCAGCGCGGCGGTCGGATGAGTGCGGTGGATCATGTCCGCGAATCGCTCCGAGTGCCCTCTGCCGTGTTCAGCGATCATGCCCGTCACTTTGATATGGGCGTCGTTTAAGTCGACAGTCAGAACAAGCACGGGTATTCCAGCCGCAACGGTATGCTCGAGCACGATGCTTTTTGGCGCAGCCGAAGCGGTTGTTCCTGAACAGAGCCCGAGTCCGCCTGCAGATACCAGACAAGATATCGCGGTATGAAACCCACGCTGTCTCGAATGCCACCCTGCTTCAAGCCAGGTGAATATCCGTTGTCTGAATCGTAAAAACAAACTCGGCTGCAGCCCATTTGGTATGGATCGCCCGATCGATCGCTGTGTGTCGGTACCCATTTCGATACCGGTTGGTTCGTCGCGCACTGTATTTCTCGCTTTCCCGATTGTACACACATCACACAAATCGATCGACTGCTTCACTTATTTCGTTTCGATGTCTGAGTGGCTTATTCCCTGTTTGTCGCATTCTGTGCTCAGATTTATTGAGATTCTCCCGGTGCAGCCAGCCTGTCTTTAAGGACGCATCGAGGATGCTTTTGGTATCAGATAATCCTGGAATCGCTATGGCTGCGCCTATCTTATGATTGTGGCGTAATGGAGACAGGAAAGAGAGGCTTCGCCTGCAGTCTACGCATAGTTTTTGATACGTTCCCTTACGTTTCGTAATCTCCTCTGTGACTTCACATCTGCCGCCTGCCTGATTCCCGTTGACCTTATCGGTTCCAGTAGTGTAAACTGTCATTGATACTATTTTCGGAAGGTATCGAAAAGCATCGAAAAGCGTATTTCTGAAACCAATTCAAAAACTGTGGGAAGGACGCAGGACATCGATACTGCCACTGTACATTATTTCGGTCTATGTTATTTCAGACGATATTGTTCTATGCAGTGAGTCGTTCTGCTGACGAGTGACGTGTGAAGACCTATCGTGTTGCAATCGCCGGCGCGACCGGCGCAGTCGGGACAGAGTTTCTGCGGCTGCTCGAATCGCGGGAGTTTCCACTCGAGTCGTTACGTCTGCTGGCATCGGAGCGTTCCGTCGGGCGCAACCTGACTTTCCGAAGCAGAGCGTACCCGATTGAACTGCTCGACGCGCATTCGTTCGAGAATGTCGACATCGCTTTCTTTTCGGCGGGAGGGGGACGCAGTCGCGAGTTCGCGCCAATCGCCGTCGCGAGCGGCGCGCTCGTGATCGACAACTCCTCAGCCTATCGCATGGACCCGAACGTGCCGCTCGTGATCCCGGAGATCAACCCGGAAGACATCGCGACGCATCACGGCATCATCGCCAATCCGAACTGTTCGACGATCGTGCTGCTGATGGCGGTCGCGCCCCTGCGCCGCCTCGCGCCCGTGCGCCGTCTTGTCGTCTCGACCTATCAGGCTGCTTCGGGCGCAGGAGCACAGGCGATGCAGGAGCTGCTGGAGCAGACGAATGACGTGCTGCGCGAACGCGAGGTGATCCCGCGAATCTTTCCGCACCCGATCGCTTTCAACCTCTTCTCTCATAATACGAGAATCGACGCGACGGGTTACAACGAAGAAGAGCGAAAAATGATACACGAATCGCGTAAAATACTGCACGATCCGACGCTCCGGATTTCGGCGACCTGTATCCGTGTGCCGGTGCTGCGGGCGCATTCGGAGAGCGTCAACATCGAATTCGAAGCAGGCAGACGCCCGACACTCGAAGCGGTACACGAAGCGCTGAACCACTTCCCCGGTGTGGTGGTGGTCGACGATCGGGAGCGCAACCATTTTCCGATGCCGCTCGAAGCGAGCGGGCAGGACGATGTGCTGGTCGGGCGTCTGCGCTACGATCTGTCGAACGATGATGCGCTCGACCTGTTCCTGTCTGGCGACCAGATACTGAAAGGCGCAGCCCTCAACGGCGTACAGATCGCCGAAAAATGGATTCATATGACGAGTTGACAGCGCTTATGACAGCGGTCTCAGTCCGCGCAGGCGGACTTCGCAATTCCAGAACGGGACTTCAGTCCCGCGTCTAAAGCGCATGCCATAGTTTGGATACTATTCACCACCTCCCAATCCCCTCCTTGAACAAAAGCAAAGGCGGGGGAGCGAATCCACATCCTGTCAGCTTCTGCTTCAGTGCAGATACACTGGCTGAATGGTTACGAGTTTAGATCGGCTGGAGAACGGAAGAGACGAAAAATGAGAACGGCAATTTTTGGACAGGTGCTGACGGCGATGGTGACGCCGTTCGATGCACACAACGAGATCGATGGACGCGCGGTGCTGCAGCTTGTCGAGCATCTGCTCGCGAATGGCTCCGACGGAATCGTGGTCTGCGGCACGACGGGCGAGTCGCCGACGCTGAGCCATGAGGAGAAGCTGCGGCTGTTTCGGCTGGTTGCGGAGGCGGTCGGCGGGCGTGGTCAGGTGCTGGCAGGAACGGGCGGCAACAACACTGCGGACAGCATTGCGCTGACGAAAGAGGCGGCGAGCATCGGGGTCGATGGCGCACTGCTGGTCGTGCCGCCCTATAATAAGCCTTCGCAGGAGGGGCTATATCAGCATTTCCGCGCTATCGCGGAGAGCGTACCGGGGCTGCGCTGCATGCTCTACAATGTGCCATCGCGGACGGCGCAGAACATGGATTCGGCGACGACGATACGGCTCGCCAACGATGTTCCGAACATCGTCGCGACGAAGGAGGCGGCAGGCAATCTGGTGCAGTGCGCGGAGATCGTCGGCGGCACAGCGCAGGACTTTTCCCTGTACAGCGGCGATGATGCGATGACCCTTCCACTGCTCTCGGTTGGCGGAGTCGGTGTCGTCAGCGTGTCATCACATATTGTCGGCAAGGACATGAAGGCGATGCACACGGCTCTTTTCGGCGGCGAACTGGAGGAGGCTGTTCAGTTGAACATCAAGATGCTGCCGATCGTTCGCGCCTTATTCCAGGCGACAACTCCGAGCCCCGCGCCGCTGAAAGCTGCGCTCGAGATGCTCGGCATCCGTGCCGGCGGTTTGCGGCTTCCGCTCGTCGGAGCGAACGAGCAGGAGCGCAGCCTCGTGCGTTCCGCCCTCACTGCCTACGGGCTATTGTAGTCGGCCCTTATTCCTAACCCCGCCTCGATCGAAGTTTGTTCTTCTTTGTTCTTCATTGATTGACGTTTAGACAAATATGATGAGATAGCCCCTGTATCACGAGAGGCTCAAATCTATTTATTGGTGAGTTGGTACATCTTACTGGACGTACCCAACCCTGCAATAATTCTGCTGCAAACTACTTCTCG
>Ga0123339_10002886_pt1 | contig 11540 bp, 12 predicted proteins | sample lystaG_FD_89956 | JGI IMG/M metagenome (GOLD analysis project Ga0123339, IMG submission 89956) | Glacier valley bacterial and archeal communities from Borup Fiord, Nunavut, Canada, to study Microbial Dark Matter (Phase II) -... | ecosystem: Environmental > Aquatic > Freshwater > Ice > Glacier ... | reverse complement strand
TGTGGTTTTACATGAACGGCTGTATGGTTTTTTGCTCGGTAAAACCACTTGAATCATCAAGTCAATATTCAAAAAGACACAACATGAACTCCTCGACACCTTCAGTGAAATCTTTGCTGGCCTAACGCTGGCTGCTGGCCTGGTGGCAAGCACTGCGTTTACCCAAACGCCACCCGCGCCCTATGCTGCCCCATCACTATCGAGCAGGCCAATAAGGCCATAGTGGCTGCCGAGGCTGAGGCGCGCAAGAACAACTGGCCCGTTGTGATTTCGATCGTAGACGGCGGCGGCCACTTGGTGATGTTGCAGCGCCTGGACGCACAGACGGGCAGTATTGACATTGCCACGGGTAAAGCCACCACATCAGCAGCTTTGCGCCGCCCAACCAAGGCGGTTGAAGACGGCCTGGCCGCTGGTGGTGCGGGCTTGCGTATCTTGAGCGTGCGTAGCGTCACGACCCTGCAAGGCGGCGTACCTATTTTGCTGGATTGCAAAATCTTTGGTGCGATCGGCGTGTCGGGTGTGCTGGCTTCGCAAGATGAAGTCGTGGCCTTGGCGGGCGCTGCGGCCGTTGCTGCGAAGTAAAAATCTGTTTTCACAAGACGCGATTAGCTATTTATTTAGTAGCTGCTCGCGCGTATATTGATTGGTCTAGAGCCAGTTTTATCTACTTTTCGGGCTGAAAAAGGTATCGAAAAGCGGTTTTAGATCTGCAAAATCAGTTTCGAACCGAGTGGGATTCACAAAGTAGGCCTCCGAGGCCACCGCAAAAAACTCTGCGGGCGACGTTGCCGCATAGGCATCCAGCCACGGCGGCTGCCCGCCAAATCGCTCGGCCATGACGATTTTTTCTTTAAACGCGTCATAAGCCGTTTTCATGCCGGCCTGCCAGGCTGCTCTTGCCTGGCGCGATGGAAGGGGTGGGCAGCCATTTGGCGTTCCGTCCCGCATATCAATTTTGTGCACAAACTCATGAATCACAACGTTGTAGCCGCACGCCGTATGTTCGCTTGATGCCGCAACGTCTTGCCAACTGAGCGTGACGGGCCCGCCTTGCATCGCTTCGCCGACCAGCTGTTCTTTGTAAAAGTGGTGCACACCTGCGGCATCGACCGTTCTACGCCGCGCAAGCATTGCGCCCGGGTGGACAACGATGCCTTTGAAGTCGTTGTATAGCTTCAGGCCGAAGTTCAACACCGGCAGGCAGGCCTGGGCAGCAATGGCGACGGCCATCTCGTCAGTCACCACCAAGCCATGCGCACCACTAAATTGCTTTTGCGTTAAAAATTGCTCAGTCAGGGCGCGTAACTGGATTGTGCTGCTGACGGAACGTTCTGCTAAAAAGGAATGCTGTGCCAACGTAGCCTGCCATAGCGCAGCAGGTATGGTTCGTGGCGGTGTTATCAGGTTGTGTAGCCAGCCGAGCATGGCTTGACATTCAAACCGTGCTGATGCGCTGCAGGCCTGTACTGGACAGGCGCAGCACTTCAGCGCGTGCTGGCTTCGCTAGAGCATCCCAGTCGGCCAGCACCACGCGCTGCAAGCCGTTGCCTAAATCGTGGGTGGCTGGTTTGTGGGTGTGACCGTGAATCAGCGTACTGGCATTAGCCTCCAGCAGGAGTTGCTGGGCGGCCTGATCGCAAACATCCGCGTACTCAACACCTGATTGCTTGCGCGCTTCACTTTGCTCGCGCAGGCCGCGTGCGACGGCCTGGCGCTCTGCCAGTGGCTTGGCTAAAAACGTTTTCTGCCAGCCAGAGCTGCGCACTTGCTGGCGAAAAGCCATGTAGTCCGTGTCGTCAAGGCACAGTGCATCACCATGCGACAGCAGCCAGCGCTGATGGTTAAAGCTTATGACGGTCGGGTCGGTAAGCAGCGTGATGTTGCAGGCTGTCATTAAGCCATTGCCCACCAAAAAGTCACGGTTACCATGCATGAAAAATATTGGCACCCTGGATGCGGTTTGCTCGATGACTTGTTCGCACTGGTGTTCAAAACCGCGTTCCTGCAGGACGTCATCGCCTACCCAGACTTCAAACAGATCGCCGAGGATAAACACTGCATCTGCTGGCGTGGTTTGCATATAGTGCTGCCATGCGGCAAAGGTAGCTGGCTCGCTAACTTGAAGGTGTAAATCTGAAATGAAATCAACCGCTTGCCAAGACGGCTGAGCGGCCAATTCCATAGAACTCATATCAAAGTGCCACGGCCTTTTCAATAATCACGTCGGTCACTGGCACGTCACCATGGCCGCCTTTGTTGCCGGTTTTCACGCCTTCAATCTTGTCAACCACGTCCATGCCGCTCACGACTTTGCCAAACACGGCATAGCCCCAGCCCGAACCGTTAGGTGCGGTGTGATTTAAAAAACCGTTGTTCGATGCGTTGATGAAAAACTGCGAGCTGGCCGAATGCGGCTCGTTGGTGCGCGCCATGGCTACCGTGTACTTGTCGTTTTTCAGGCCGTTCGTCGCTTCATTTTCAATATTGGCATCAGTAGCTTTTTGCTTCATGCCAATCTCGAATCCGCCGCCTTGCACCATGAAGCCGGGGATCACGCGGTGAAACACGGTGTTGGCGTAGTGGCCTTTGCTGACGTAACTTAAAAAGTTGGCCACGGTTTTGGGTGCTTTGGCCGCGTCCAGCTCCAGCGTGATGACGCCGTGGTCTTTGATGTGGAGTTCTACTTTAGGGTTGCTCATGGATTTTCTTTCAAGGTTTAGTTAACAAGAGTTGCAGATTTGATGATGATGGGCGTTTTGGGTACGTCCGTAGGGAAAGGCCCGCCAGCGCCGGTGGGCTTGGCCTTGATTTTATTGATCACGTCCATGCCTTGTACAACTTTGCCAAACACGGTGTAGCCAAACAATTGTGATGCCCCGACCAGTTGGGCACGTGGCGTGTTCTCATACACACGCCCACCGTATTCAAACTTCGGCACTGGGTCACCTGGCGGGATGACGGTAGGGTCCAGAAACGCATTGTCTTTGACGTTGACAAAAAACTGCGATGAGGCCGAGTTGGGGTCGTTGGTGCGGGCCATGGCCAGCGTGCCTTCAATGTTGCGCATCCCGCCTTTGGCCAAGGCCTCCTGGCCTTCATGCACAACGGGTGGACGAGTTGCTTTTTGTTTGTAGTCGCCATCAAATCCGCCTCCCTGCACCATGAAGTTGCTGATGACACGGTGAAAAATCGTACCGTCATAGTGCTTGTCTTTAACGTACTGCAAAAAATTAGCCACGGTTTTGGGGGCTTTGTCAGGGTACAGCTCCACCACAAAATCGCCTTCGCTGGTGCTGAACTTGACCTTCGGCGCGGCCTGCGCAAAGGATGTGGTGGCGCACAGCGCGGCAACTAAAAAACCAGCTACAACAGCAGCGCGACGAGACGCCATAAATAAGTTTGTCATCCAATGTTGCCTTCAAAAAATATTTTCCACTGGCCTGCCTGGCGCGTCCAGTACTGGCGCTTGGTCTGGCCCGATCTGGCGCCCTGAGCCAATTCGCCAAATGTGACCACCATGGTCTCATGGCTGTCCGTCCAGCGCATGTAAGACACATCCTTGAGTTGCAGGTTGCGACCGCCGAGTTGCTTGACCTCGGCCTGCATGGCAGGCATGTAGTCTGCCAGCTTTTTGCCGTAGCTGTTGAAGTCTGCTGCGTACCAAGTCATCAGGCGCGCTAGGTCGCCGCTGGACTTGGCGTTGCTCCAGCCCGTCAGCGCTTCTTCAAAGGACTTTCCGTCGGCCCTGGCGGTCATGGGGGCGACCCATTTCAGGCTTTGCGCAATCACCACTGGCGTGGTACGGACCTGCACGGTTTTGATGATGCGTTCCAAATCCGGGTTGGCCAGCACCACGCAGCCATCGGTCGCCAACGGCGCACGTGAAAACTGCGCCGATGGCGTCCCGTGCAGCCAAATGCCGCTGCCGGTTTTGCCGCGTTTGACATCCAGGGGGTTCGGGTAGTTGATGGGCAGTGCGCCGGAGCCGTAAAACTCCTTTAAAGACTTCGGGTCCAGGTTGCTGGTGATGAAGTAAACCCCCAGCGGCGTACGCAAATCGCCCTCGGTGGTTTTCTCAGTGCCCGATTTGCCGACCGAGATGTAGTAGTCGGCCAGCAACTTCATGCCTGTGGGCGAGTTTTCAAACAGATACAAACGCGACTTGGTGGCATCCACAGCAATGGCGTGCTTGTTTTGAGCAGACAGGGCGATGAACTGTGAAGGAATCAGCCCGGCCGCAGGCCGTTCGCGCAAGGCCTGCAGCCGCAGTTGCGATTCTTTGCGCAGCTCTTGCAATTGTGGTGCAGCGGCCTTGGCGGTTGTGTCGGGTACATCCCCCAGATTGCGTACAGGCCGCAGCTGCGCTGTCAGCAAGTCGCCGTAGACCAATTGCGCCAACTGAAAGTTGGGGTTGTCTTGCACCAGGCGTTCAGCCAACGGAAGCGCTTCACGCGTCTTGGCTTGACCTATCAATTTGTAAATGTCAATCAAACGGGCCTCGGCTTGCCCGTCACGGTTTTCAGCTTTGACCAATGCGTTCGCGGCAGCTGCGCGTGTCTTGCGTGATGATTTTTTGGGTGTGTCGGTGGCGCTGGCCTCAGTGGTAGCCGATGTTTTTTTACGTTTCTTTTTTTCGGCATGCGCATTGGGCGCGGCCATGGTCAGCCCCACAGCCATCACCGCGGCCATCGCAACAAAAAACGTAGACGCCCGCTTCATCGGTGAATGCTCAAAAACAAAGTCGTGTGAGCGGCACAGTGGGTGCACGCAAGGCCCACAGGCTGCCCAATGCTCAACCCGTCGATTCCCTGACGATGACCCAGCGGTCACCCGCTTTGACCAAATCCAGCGTTTTGCGGCTAGACACGTTCAGGCTGTCCGCGCTGTAGGCCTGCTTGAACTTGACCACAGCTTTACTGCCGTTGACGGAGACCGCCAAATCAGCCAGTTTGACGCTGATGCGCGACTTGCCCATGATGCGGCGGCTGCGGTCTTCTTCCCAGGTCTTGCGGCCCACGCTGCCAGGCGGGTCAAAGTCTTTGCCGTATGCCCCAAGGTAGCCGCCCATGTCTTTAGCGGCCCAAGCTGCTGCCCAGTTGCGTACGGCTGTTTCGACATCTTTTTCGGCGCCTGTGTTGGCAGCGGAAGGAGTCGCCGCTGCGGGCTGCGCTGCTGGTGCAACTACCGGCGTAGAAGCTGGTGTCGGCGGCGCTGCTACGGGCGGTTTGGCAATCGCCACTGGCGCTGCGGTGGCCGGGCCTGACGACTGCGCGCCTGTGCCGGGTTTTTGGCCTTTGGCTTCTGGTGCAAACAGGGTGCGAATCAGCGCCAGCTTGGGCTGTACGCCCGTGTTGCCACTATCCAATTGCAATGCTTTGCTGTAGGCCTGGCTGGCCAGTTTGGCATACACATCGCCCAGATTTTCATGCGCGGTGGCATAGCTGGGGTTGGTACGAATCGCCATTTCGAGGGCGGCTCTAGCCTTGTCAAATTGGCTCTGGCTGGCATACAGCACGGCCAGGTTGTTGTAGGGCTCGGGCAGTTCGGGGTAGTCTTGCGTGATTTGGGTGAAAGTGCCAATCGCGTCAGCAGGTTTGCCGGACTCGGTTTGAATCACGCCCTTGATAAAACGCATTTGCGGGTCACGCGGTTTGCCAGCCAGGTATTGGTCAGCCCTGGCCAGGGCTTCTGCTAATCTGCCAGCGCGTACCAGCACATTCACGTCTGCATACTCATCGGCATGAGCCGCTGTGGCTGCCAGCATGCCTGCCAGGAAAACGGCTTGAAGAGCGGAGATGATCCCGGTGCGGATGGACTTGTTCGAGACGGGTGCTGACGTGACCATAAGACCTCTTGAATTTCTAATGCTTTTAATCCCGCCTTCAAGCCTATTTTGGCTGTACAGGTGGGCTGGCTATACTGGAGGATTGTAGCCGAGGGGTAGAGTTTGTTTCACACCGACTTGCCCCCGACCCGCCTCGCCACCAGCCCCGCAACCAGCTATTCCATGAGCCTTCGCATATACAGCACGCTGAGCCGCCGTGTGGAAGAATTTACGCCTTTGATCCCGGGCCAAGTCCGCATGTACGTTTGCGGCATCACGGTTTACGACTTGTGCCATATCGGCCATGCGCGCGCCTATGTTGCGTTTGATTTCATTCAAAACTGGCTGCGCACCGGTGGTTACGCAGTGACTTTTGTGCGCAACATCACAGACATTGACGACAAAATCATTGTCCGCGCTGTTAAAAATGGCGAGACCATCAAAGCCCTGACCGAGCGCATGGTGCAGGAAATGCACCGTGACTTTGACGCCATGGGCATTGCCCGGCCCGATCATGAGCCGCGCGCGACTGACTACGTGCCGCAAATGCTGGGCATTACCCAAACCCTTATTACCAACGGCCTGGCTTATCAAGCCAGCAATGGCGACGTGAACTTTGCAGTGCGCAAATTTCCCGGCTACGGCAAGCTGTCTGGCAAGTCGCTGGACGAGCTGCAGGCGGGTGAGCGTGTGGCGGTCGATGAGGGCAAGGGTGACCCGCTGGACTTTGTGCTTTGGAAATCCGCCAAACCCACCGAGCCTGACGATGCCAAGTGGGGCAGCGACTATGGCCCGGGCCGACCGGGCTGGCATATTGAATGCTCAGCCATGGCATGCGCGCTGCTGGGTGAGAGCTTTGACATTCATGGCGGCGGGGCGGACTTGCAGTTCCCGCATCATGAAAACGAAATCGCCCAAAGCGAAGGCGCTTTCGGCAAGCCGATGGCCAAGTACTGGATGCACAACGGCTTTGTCAACATCGACAACGAAAAAATGTCCAAAAGCCTGGGGAACTTTTTTACCGTTCGTGAGGTGCTGAAAAAGTACGATGCCGAGACGATTCGGTTCTTCCTGGTGCGGGCGCATTACCGCAGCGCCCTGAATTACAGCGATCTGCACCTGGACGACGCGCGGGTGGCTTTGAAGCGGCTGTACACGGCGGTTGATGGGGTTAAGCCCACAGACATAGCCATTGATTGGATGAACCCGTTTGCAGCCCGCTTTAAAGCCGCGATGGATGATGACTTTGCCACGCCGGAGGCAGTGGCAGTACTGTTTGATCTGGCAAGTGTTGTCAATAAAACCCGGTCTGCTGATGACGCTGGATTACTCAAAAGCCTGGGTGCTTGCCTGGGGCTGCTGCAGGGCAATCCAACGGCGTACTTGCAAGCTGGATCAACCTTTGATGGGACGAATATTCAACAACTCATCGTACAGCGTGCCGCTGCAAAGCAAGCAAAAAATTTTGCCGAGGCAGACCGAATCAGGCGAGAACTGTTGGCGCAAGGCATAGAGCTCAAAGATTCGCCAAACGGTACGACTTGGGCCTCAAAAGCATGATTTTTACTTATAATTTAGCCTTGCAGCCCTTAAATTACATGCGCGAGCAGCTATGAAAAAAGTAGCGGTGACAGATGTACCAGAAGTGGTTAACACCACGCCAGACTATTGGCTGGAGGCTTGCAAACACCTGATTAAAAAAGACCGGGTCATGAAGCGGCTGATTCCGCAATACCCGGACACGACGCTGCAATCGCGCGGTGATGCGTTCAGCACGCTGGCGCGCAGCATTGTGGGCCAGCAAATATCGGTGAAGGCCGCGCAAACCGTGTGGCACCGGTTTGAAGCGTTGCCCAAGAAGATGACGCCTGCCAATATTCTGAAGCTGAAGGTAGACGACATGCGCGCCGCAGGCCTGAGCGCCCGCAAGATTGAATACCTGGTGGACTTGTCGATTCACTTTGACGCCGGCACCGTGCACGTCAAGGATTGGCAGGCGATGGACGATGAGGCCATCATTGCCGAGCTGGTCGCCATTCGCGGCATTGGCCGCTGGACGGCCGAGATGTTTTTGATGTTTTACCTGCGCAGGCCCAACGTGTTGCCCCTGGATGATCTGGGGCTGATCAACGGGATCAGTAAAAACTATTTTTCAGGCGAATCCGTCAGCCGCAGCGACGCACGCGAGGTGGCTGCGGCCTGGTCGCCCTACTGTAGTGTGGCAACTTGGTATATTTGGCGTTCGTTGGACACAGTTCCAGTTCAAAAGGAATGACAAGGACATGTTAAATGGCTAAAAAAACCTTCCTAGACTTTGAGCAACCGATTGCTGACCTAGAGGGAAAAATTGAAGAGCTGCGCTACGTGCAAACCGAATCAGCGGTCGATATTTCAGAAGAAATTGACCAGCTCGCCAAAAAAAGCCAGCAGCTCACCAAAGACATTTACAGTGATTTAACGCCTTGGCAAATCACCAAAATTGCCCGCCACGCCGAGCGGCCGTACACGCTTGACTATGTTCGTGAAATATTCACTGACTTTGTCGAACTGCACGGCGACAGGCATTTCTCGGATGACTTGTCCATCGTTGGCGGCTTGGCGCGTTTTAACGGCACCGCCTGCATGGTGCTGGGCCACCAGAAAGGCCGCGACACCAAAGAGCGCGGCTTGCGCAACTTTGGCATGAGTAAACCCGAGGGTTACCGCAAAGCACTGCGCCTGATGAAAACCGCTGAAAAGTTCAAGCTGCCGGTTTTTACTTTTGTGGACACGCCCGGCGCTTATCCTGGCATTGACGCCGAAGAGCGCGGCCAGTCAGAAGCCATTGGTCGCAATATTTTTGAAATGGCTCAGCTCGAAGTCCCCATTATCACCACCATCATTGGTGAAGGCGGTTCAGGTGGCGCACTGGCTATTTCAGTGGCTGACCAGGTCGTGATGTTGCAATATTCCATCTACTCGGTCATCAGCCCTGAAGGCTGCGCATCGATTTTGTGGAAGACATCTGACAAAGCCGAAGTGGCAGCTGAAGCATTGGGCATCACCGCGCACCGCCTGAAGGCTTTAGGCGTGATAGACAAAATCGTCAACGAACCCGTCGGCGGCGCGCACCGCGACCACAAGCAGATGGCGGCGTTCTTAAAGCGGGCGTTGAATGATGCGTTCAGGCAGGTCAGCGACTTGAAGGTTAAAGAATTGCTGGACAGGCGCTATGAGCGGCTGCAAAGCTATGGCCGATTTACTGATATCAAAGCTGACACCAAATAGCCTGGCGCTCTTGCCGGTGGGTATTCAGACCCCCGTAGCCGTTGCCTACAGCGGCGGCGCAGATTCAACCGCTTTGCTGATGATGCTGACCCGGCGGCACCCCGGCCAGGTGCACGCCATTCACATTCACCATAGTTTGCAGGCGGCGGCTGATGACTTTGCCGCGCATTGCGCGGCGTTTTGTGCGGCACTGGGTGTGCCGCTGCATGTGGTGCATGTGAATGCAAAGGCTGAAGCCGGACAAAGCCCTGAAGATGCGGCGCGCAAGGCGCGTTACACTGCACTTTCAGGCAAAGTTAGAGAAATAAATAGCGCTGTAGCCCAACAAAATCATGCGCAAGCAGCTATTAAAAAAGTAGCTATCGCCCAGCACGCGGACGACCAGATTGAAACGCTGCTGCTGGCGCTGAGCCGGGGTGCAGGGTTGCCCGGTTTGTCTGCCATGCCGGCCAGCTGGCAGCGTGATGGTGTTCAATTTATACGGCCACTGTTGGGCATGACATCGATGGAGATTCGCGCCTGGCTGGCTGCGCAAGGTCTGGCGGCTCGTCACCCAGGCGGCCCTAACATCGGCCGAGGCTGGGTAGAAGATCCGACAAATACAGACACGCAATTTACCCGCAACCGCATTCGTCACGACCTGATTCCCGCGCTTGAAAAAACCTTTCCCCAGTTCCGGCAAACCTTTGCCCGTTCAGCGGCTCATGCGGCTGAAGCCCAATTGATACTTGCGAAAGTTGCTATGGAAGACATAGCAAACACAGGCAATCCGCCAAAAATTCTGGCTTTGCAAAACCTGACCGCAGAACGCCGGGGAAATGTCCTGCGCCATTGGCTTAAGACCAGCCACCAGGCAAGCCCAAGTACCGCACAACTGGCAGAGCTGCAAAGCCAAATCGCCAATTGCACTGACAGAGGCAAGCAACTCCACATCAAAGTGGCTAACGGCTACGTTGAGCGGCGCGGCGATGCGCTTGCGTACTTACCCTGATCAACTCACAGCGGCTGGCTATAATTTAGGGCTTTGCTGATCACCAGCAAAGTCCTTCAATTTAAACAAAAAATGGCTTTAATCGTTCATAAATACGGCGGCACGTCGATGGGTTCAACCGAACGCATCAAAAACGTCGCCAAGCGCGTGGCCAAGTGGGCCCGCGCAGGCCACCAGATGGTGGTGGTGCCCAGCGCCATGTCTGGCGAAACGAATCGTTTGCTGGGCCTGGCCAAGGAGCTGTCGCTCGCCAAACCGGGTGACATCCACAGCCGTGAGCTTGACGCGCTGGCCGCCACGGGCGAGCAAGCCTCCAGCGCGCTGCTGGCCATTGCGCTGCAGGCTGAGGGCATGCAATCCGTCAGCTACGCGGGCTGGCAAGTCGCCATCAAAACCAACTCTGCCCACACCAAAGCACGCATCGAATCCATCGACGACAAAAAAGTACGCGCTGATCTGCAAGCGGGCAAAGTCGTCATCATCACTGGCTTTCAGGGTGTGGACGATGGCGGCAACATCACCACCCTTGGGCGCGGCGGTTCTGACACGTCAGCCGTGGCGATTGCCGCTGCGCTAAAGGCTCATGAATGCCTGATTTACACCGACGTGGACGGCGTCTACACCACTGACCCGCGTGTGGTGCCTGAAGCGCGTCGCTTGAGCACCGTGAGCTTTGAAGAGATGCTGGAAATGGCGTCGATGGGCTCGAAAGTTTTGCAAATCCGTTCGGTCGAGTTTGCAGGCAAATACAAAGTGCCGCTGCGTGTACTGTCCAGCTTTACCGACTGGGATATTGACATCAACATCGAGGCCAAATCTGGCACTTTGATCAGTTTTGAGGAAGACGAAAAAATGGAACAAGCCATCGTATCGGGCATCGCATTTAACCGCGACGAAGCCAAAATCTCCGTGCTCGGCGTGCCCGACACACCCGGCATTGCGTATCAGATTCTGGGCGCAGTAGCCGACGCCAACATTGAAGTTGATGTGATCATTCAAAACATCAGCAAAGAAGGCAAAACCGACTTCAGTTTCACTGTCCATCGCAATGATTTTGCCAAGGCGATGGACTTGCTGAAGGCTAAAGTTTTGCCTGCACTCAATGCAACCGAAGTGGTTGGCGATGCCAAAATCTGCAAGGTCAGCATCGTCGGTATCGGGATGCGCAGCCACGTGGGCATTGCCAGCAAAATGTTTCGCGTGCTGGCTGAAGAGGGCATCAACATTCAGATGATCTCCACCAGCGAGATTAAAACCTCGGTGGTGATTGACGAAAAGTACATGGAGCTGGCCGTGCGTGCGCTGCACAAGGCGTTCGACCTGGACCAAGTCGCTGCCTGATCGTTGGTCACTGCTTGATGCTGACTTGTTGTGAGATAATTAGGGTAGCTGGAATCGTGACCGAGTGGCCGAAGGTGCTCCCCTGCTAAGGGAGTATGGGGTGTAGAGCCTCAT
>Ga0123339_10002885_pt1 | contig 11542 bp, 8 predicted proteins | sample lystaG_FD_89956 | JGI IMG/M metagenome (GOLD analysis project Ga0123339, IMG submission 89956) | Glacier valley bacterial and archeal communities from Borup Fiord, Nunavut, Canada, to study Microbial Dark Matter (Phase II) -... | ecosystem: Environmental > Aquatic > Freshwater > Ice > Glacier ... | reverse complement strand
CTCGCGCTCAGTGAGACCATTCGGATATTGGGGAGTCGAAGAAGGGGCAGGTTTTTCAGCAACCGTAGGCGCGGTCATTTCTCGGATAAGGTTAATCGCTTCTTCATTGGTAAATTTCAAACCAACCGCATATTCCTGAACAAAAACTTCTTCACTAATAATTTGTCATAGTTCTTTTTTAATCCGCTCCTCAATCGCTGTCGCCATCCCCGGTTTTTTCGCCCCCTTAAACATCAATTCCCCATACCACATATTACCTACGCCGATAATCCGTGCGCCCATTTTAGCACTCTCCAAAGTTTTAGCCTTAGCCATCAGACCAGCCAAAGAATTAAAACTTATGCCGATTCCTATAAGATTTTGAGAATCAAGCTGATAAGGCAAAGCTTCCGCCAGGAGGGGTTTAACCCTTTGATAATTACCCAGGTCTAATTCCAGCCGTGCCAGCATCATCAAACAAGCCGAGATACTTTCCAGATCGTCCAATTCTCGCCAACTGCTGAGAGATTCTTCCACTAAAGGATGGGCTTCTTTTGGTCTATTACTAAACATGAAAGCCATCGCCCGTAAATGTTTAGCTGCCACAATTGCTCGTTTGTCGCCGCTTTCCAGGGCCATTTGCAGACTTTCATTGGCGTAGTGTTCGGCTTCTCCGACTTTCATCTGGAATAGAAAATGCCAACCATACTCCTTCAAGGTATTTGCGACGTTTACTTTATCGCCCAGTGCTTGCCAGAGCTGTAAGGCTTTAAGATGGAAAATCTGGGCCTCGGCAAAATTACCCATACTGTGCCGATTATTGCCGAGGGCGTTATATAAATTTGCCTCGATTTCGGGCGGTAACTCAATTTTCTGGCTCAACTCATAAACTTGATTAAGCCAACTCATAGACTCGATATTGGCAATACTATGCCAGAAAGTCCGCAAAGCTAACACTATTTGGGCGGCTTCCAGTACCGCACCCCGACCCAACGACCAATCCAGCACCGCCCGAATTTCGTCGTGTTCCTGAAGAATTCGCTTTTTCCAGTCCAATTGCTTATGACCATTAAGATGCTGTTCGGCTTCCAGGGCAAAGGATACATACCAATCACGATATCGCCTGAAATATTGCTCGGTTTCACCACTTTCGGTCAGCTTTTCCCTGGCATACTGGCGAATAGTTTCCAGTAGATAATAACGGCCTTCTTCTTTATCCAGTTGCACCAGCGATTTATTGACCAGTTGCAAAATCAGTTCCAGCCCTTCCTCGCGCCTAATCTTCGCCGTTTGGCCCTGTTCCTGATATTTTCCGGTACAGATTTCCTCGGCAGCTTCGAGCGTCCACTTCCCGGCAAAAACCGCCAACCTTCTAAGTACCACCCGTTCACGCTCGTCCAGCAGATTGTAACTCCAATCTATCAGGGCGCGGAGGGTTTGTTGGCGCGGCAGGGCAATTCTGCTCCCGTTGGTCAGCAGCCGAAAGCGGTCAGTCAGGCGACTAACAAGCTGTTCCAGCGACATACTACGGAGGCGAGCCGCTGCCAACTCCAGGGCCAGGGGAATCCCGTCCAGTTGGCTACAGATTTGGGTTACGGCTTTGGTATTTTTTTCAGATAAAGCAAAACCTGTTTCGGCGGCCTGGGCCTGCTCCACAAAAAGGCGTACCGCTTCGTAGTCGCGAATTTTTTCGGTTTCACCCGCTTGAGCTACATCCGGGAGCGACAACGAAGGCACACGAAAAGTTACCTCGCCCTCTATACCGAGAGCTTCTCGGCTGGTTACGACTATCTTTAGTTCTGGGCAACGAGACAATAGCAACTTGCTGATTCGGGCACATTCATTTAGCAGGTGTTCACAATTATCCAGAATCAACAAGAGTTGGCGATTTTGCAGCAGGTTTACCAGCACGTCTTCGATGGGTTGCCCGCCCGTATCTTTAATATTGAGGGTTTGAGCCAGGGCCTCCACAATAAAGCGTTCGTCAGTCAAGGGGGCCAGTTCCACAAACCAGGCCCCTTTGGGATAATGCCGAGCCTCAGTTTTGGCAAACTGTACTGCCAGGCGAGTTTTACCAACCCCACCAGTACCAAGCAGGGTTAGGAGGGGGTGCTGCACCAGTAACTTTTTTACTTCGCCTAATTCCTGCACCCGCCCCACTAGAGTATATAATAAAGTAGCTTAAAAATTGCGCCTATTATCTGCCTTTAGTCGTATTGACGTGATAGGGACTATATCCTGTAGTGACATTAACGGGCTCTACAGCTTTTTTAGCCTTTAGGACGAATTTGAGAATTAGCCAAAATGCAAGAGCAGTTTCCGACCGGGACAGTCACCTTCCTTTTTACCGATATTGAGGGTAGCACCAAACTCTGGGAATATCACTCCCGCGAGCTACAGGGAGCTTTGGCTAATCTGGATATAACCTGTCTCAACAAGGAGTTCTTCAATAGTGCTACCAATTGTACGAAAGAGATAGGCTATACTTCAGCTACGGCGGCTAGGGCCGATGCTCTTACCTCGGCTGGTCTGAACAAAATCCGCGATGGCAACGACGCGGCTGTTATGGATCAGATAAGCTGGCGCGCTACTATGGGTGACCGACCAATGCCGGTTCCCAAGTGGAAAAAAGCGCAATGGGCAAATGGTGATATCAGCGATAATGATGGTGATGAGTAGTTAACTTTGTCTATCGCTTGAACTAATTAAAATGCTACTCTCTGAAGCGGTGCTTCAAGGGGTAGCATTTTAATTAGTTCAAACATAAGTAAAGGTCTGTTAATAGTGCTTCTGGCCTTGCTAGTGCATAAACACAAGAGGTGTTGTGCAAAGAGGGATTTAACCCCCTCTCCCATTCGGTGGGAGAGGGTTGGGGTGAGGGTTCGAGTTACCTAACCCTTGAGTTTGGAGTAAGGCCAGGAATTCCCCCTTATCTTAGCCTTCTCCCTACAGGGAGAAGGGATAATTCCGCCCTTTGCACAGTAGGTTATGTGGACATGCACTAGTTACGGGTTGTGGCGAGATAGCTACCCCAACCGCTTTACCCGCTACCAACTACTAGAACCAGCAGCCTTGCAACCACCCAAAACAACTCACCTGCCCCCACTATTTCTGGTTCACTCCAACCCCAGATTACCCCCAGTTGTTACTTAGCGGCTGATTACGCTTTGCCTTTACTTGGTGAACAAATCAAACAGGCTCAGGAAATAATTCAGGTTCAAGTTATAAGGCAGACACAGAGGTCTGCCCCTACGAATATCCTTCCGACAACTAGCAACCGATGGCCGACAAACGCTTAGTGTGCGCCCCACTTGCGGATTTCGGTACGGGCTAACGAGCGTTTGTGAACTTCATCCGGGCCGTCCGCCAAATGCAAAGTGCGCCCATAGACCCACTGTTCGGTCAGGGGGAAATCATCACTAACACCCGCCGCGCCAAAGGTCTGAATAGCCCGATCTAACACTTTGGTATGAACTTCGGGCGCGGCAATTTTAATCATAGCAATTTCGTCCTGCGCGGCCTTCTTACCCAAAGTATCAATCATCCAGGCCGCTTTTAAGGTCAACAGCCGCACCATTTCGATTTCAACTTTTGACTCAGCAATCCAGTTTTGAATAACGCCCTGCTCTGACAGGGGTTTGCCAAAAGCCACCCGCGAACTCGCCCGTTGGCACATCATTTCCAGAGCGCGTTGAGCCGCCCCCACTGAACGCATACAGTGGTGAATCCGGCCTGGGCCAAGCCGAGCCTGAGCAATCGCAAAACCGCCTCCTTCTTCACCCAGCAAATTACTAACCGGGACGCGCACATCCTTGTAGATTATTTCGCAATGACCTTCGTTGCCAGGATTGCCAAAAACCGAGATGGCCCGCACAATCGTCACGCCGGGAGTGTCCAATGGCACAAGCACCATACTCTGTTGGAGGTGACGGTCAGGGTTAGTAGGGTCGGTTTTGCCCATTAGAATCGAAATCTTGCAACGAGCGCGGGCTGCCCCTGAAATAAACCACTTCCGCCCATTGATAACATAATCATCGCCATCACGCACAATAGAAGTTTGCACGTTAGTGGCATCCGAACTGGCAACATCCGGCTCAGTCATGGCAAAACAAGAGCGGATTTCACCCCGCAGCAGGGGTTCAAGCCATTGCTTTTTCTGCTCAGGCGTGCCGAACTGCGCGAAAATCTCCATATTCCCGGTATCAGGCGCGGCACAGTTAAAAACCTCCGAAGCCCAGGTGTTGCGGCCCATAATTTCGGCCAGGGGCGCATATTCAAGGTTATTCAGGCCCGCCCCATGCTGTGGGTCTGGCAAAAACAGATTCCACAAGCCCTGTTCTTTAGCTTTTTCCTTGAGTTCATCCACAATCTCGGCGTGGTGGTGCATATTACCCGACGCGACAATCTGTTGGTGATGTAACTTTTCGTTCGGGTAAATATACTTGTCCATAAATTCGAGCAGCCGTTGGCACAGCTCGTTAACTTTGGCGGTATAGGCAAAATCCACAGCGACTTCCCTCCTGTTTGTTGCTAATTTATTGGTTGGCTGGTTAATAATACCACATTGGCGGGCGGCAAAAGTAACGAGTAATGAGTTGACCTAACCACCAACATCCTGTTAATCCTTGTTGATATTCTTCCGACAACCGTTCAGATTTTTACGCCTGGAATAATAAATGAGTCACGGGCAGGGTTTAGGCCATCACAATCTCCCACAATTGGGGCGCGCGGGTAACGGCGGTCATCCACATTGTACATCCCGACCTGTAAGAGATAATTTCCGGGTGGGGTGGCAGGGTTAATCACCAGATTATATTGCCCGATAATAATATCGCCGGGGAACCAACCCTGCGAAAATGCCCCGTTTGCATCCTGTTGGGCTAGACGGCTGGGTGCGTCCGGCTTATCCACCAGATGCACGAAAATCTGCCAGGGCTCAGTGCTGGCACGAAGGGCTTGCCAGTATAAAGTTACCGATAGCGATTGCCCCGCCTTTGCCTGATTGTTTATTTTCCAACCTAATAACTTTACATCGTTGTTGAAATTCACCCCATTACAGGCTGGTTTCTGTATAGGTAACTGCTCAGAGGTAAAGCCGCCTTTTAGCTGAAAACTGTAATTTTTACCCAGTATGCGTCCCTCAGTGGTTTTTATTTCCGTTATCTGGGGTGTAATCCCCAAAACCTTATACCAATCCGGGGGCAGCCCTAGCCTTGCCACCCGGTCAATCACCACATAATCCAACTTACCACCGTTCGCCACTACTGCTGGGACAACCACCACCTGAGTGGGGTCTAGCCAATGATAATTTTTCGATTTTGGCGATAAATAAAGGGTGGTGGGATAATCCAGCAACTCAGAAGCTACCACCCGGCTTGTACCATCTTCCGGCAAACTGTTCAAATAGTTGGCAAGGTCAAGGTATTCACCGTCAAATGCCTCGTAAAGCTGGGGGAATTTAGCCCATTTATCAAAATAATCGCTGTAGGATTGGTAAAAAGCCAGAGTTAATACCACCGTTGCCAGAACCGCCCCCACTCGCCAACCGTTGGTTTTGAAGCGATTTTCCAAAAAGCTCCAGACTTCGTTCATCCCCACCGCCCATAGTCCCATCACGGCGGGCAGGATACCATAGGCGCGGAGGGGATGATTGCCATCCTCCGACAAAATTGCGGGCAAGAACATCACCACAAACCAACATAGCAAAAAACCATAGGCCGGACGTTTCAGGCTACGCCAGAGGCTAAAAGCTACCCCTAAATAGAAAAACAAACCCGAAATAAGGTCAAAAACCGGGCGACCCGGCAGGTTATATTTCAGGTCATCTGTCCCTTTGAAGGTCAGCATTTGAGCCGCCACCTGGATGTTCTCCCAGACCTTCGCCAGCCCACCACTGGAAATCGCGTTCACCTGGGCACTACGCTGGAAAAAATCACCCCGATGCAAGGCAAAATGGATTGCCAGAGGCGCAACTACTAAAATTGTTATCCCCAGCCAGTACAAAAATAGCCAGATTAGACCCCTCTCCCCTGAATACAAGGGAGGGGGAATTACGCCTTCTCCCCTTTTACTTGAGCCGCCCCGTCGCCAAGCACGCCAAGTAATTTTATCTTTTCTTGGTGTTTTAGTGTCCTGGTGGTTTGTTCCCTTGTTTTCAGGGGCAAGGGTGAGGGGGAAACCAACTTTTTTGCGCCAGAAAAGCCACCAGAAGAATAAAAAGTATAGCCCGAAAGCCACAAACACAAAGGGCATAAAGCGGGCGGAAAGATAGGTATAGAAATTCAGGCCGCACATTACCCCCGCCTGAATTACCGCACCGGTAGTCCGCAAGCGATAGGCCCGCCAGACCGCCCCAAACGATAATGCCCCAAATAGCGGAACCAGATTAACCCGATAGCCCTCCCGACTGAGGTGCAAATTCCAGAAAGAAAAAGCCACCGCCAGGGTCGCCAACCACGCAATCCGCCGGGCCTCCTTCGAGATGTACCCCCCTTTTGTAGTAGGGACACGATGTATCATGTCCAGGGGGGCAAGGTCGGTAAAAATATTCCGAAAGGCGAAAAAGGTCGCAGCGATAGTGCCCACCCCGATAAAAGCGGCGGGCAGACGCTCCCCAAAAACCGTGCTGCCGAAAAATAGTTGCGAGAACGCGACCAAATACATGTAAATTGGTTCGCGCCCGGTGAATGCAGAGTAGAATACGCCAAAATTGCCCTTGCGGATAGTATCGGCAATCAGGCCATAAGCGGCTTCGTCAAAGTGGAGACCGGGTGGGGTTTTGTCGCTTTGCCAGACTCTTAATATAAATGCGGAGAGTAGTAATAAAGCCAACAATAACCATTCGGAATATTTTCGCGCCCAGACCCAAATCACCACTCTAACTCCCGATCTTGATGGTAAGCCTTGCCCAACCGCACACTCAAGGCCGCCTTGTAAAGCTCTCGGCCCAGATAAAAGGCATGAGAAGGGTTATCAATTTTTAGCTGACGGAAGATGCCCCGGATTTCGAGGTCGTCCGGCCCACCCAGCGCAAAAATCTGGTTATTAAAAGCGTAGATTTTCTGACCGTCAGTGTAAATCCGAATATTAGGGTCAGTCAGGCGGGCTTGCATACCCCGAAGTTGGGTTTCGTTGTAAAAGTGATGATGTTCTGCGGCCCCCACCCGTCGTTCTAGCCAGGCTTCCAGTTCCGCCAGGTCAGTAGGGCCAAGCTCGATCTTAATCCCGGTAATAGATTCTAACTGCGCTAAATCGCCTTTGGCAAAACCGGGCACGATGATTAAATCCAGCGTAGCCCTTTGTTCGTCCGTCAGCTTGAGGTGGTCGGTAATGTAACGGGTGGTCATAAAAGCCGCCACCTCAATCTCCAACGCCACTATCTGATACTCGAAGCCGAGTTTGGGGCCATACTCAGCCAGATATTCGGCTAACCAGGGAGCGGCCAACTGCCCGGTCACAAACAAAAAGCGGGGCAGTGGTATTACCAAAGGCGGTTCGGCGGTATAAAGTTCTACTCCTTCCTGTTCAAGGTCAAGTTCGTGGAGTAAATTCTCCACCGTCAAACTGTAGCCGGGATGAAGATAACCGGGCGCAAGTTCCGTCAGAGGGGCTAATACAAAACCCCGCCCACGCATTCGGGGATGGGGAATTTGTAGCTGCTCATCCTCGAAAATCAGGTCGTTGTAAAATATTATGTCAATATCAATCGGGCGCGGGCCGTTGCGAAAGGTCGCTTCCCGCCCTAAATCGGCCTCAATTTGTTTCAGAGCTACCAGCAAGGGCAAAGGTGCAAGCTCAGTTTCGGCCTTGACCACCATATTCAGGAAATCGGGTTGGTTGGCATAACCTACCGGGCGGGTCTGATATAGCCCTGATACCGCCGAGACCCGGAGTTTTCCGCCTAACCGCAACCTGTCCAGGGCTTTCGCCAGATTTTCCCGGCGATTGCCCAGGTTCGCTCCTAACGCCAGATATACCATTGCTCGACTTGATTGCATTTTTAATATTTTCTAGTTTGATTATTTTTGGGACAAAGATTTTGATTCGACAAAAGTGTTACGCTCCCAGAAAACCCCGTGTGAATAGCCCTGAATGGTTTTATCCTGCGCGACTAATTCCAGCCGTTTTTCCGCCAGACAAGCAAAGGTCTGGTCAATTTCTATTCCCAGGTAACGCCGCTCCAGCTTTTTTGCCACCACTGAGGTCGTGCCGGAACCCAGAAATGGGTCTAGGACTAACTGACCGGGATTAGAGCTTGCCAGGATTATTTTTGCCAACAACTTTTCGGGCTTCTGAGTAGGATGTTCGGTATTTTCGGGCATAGACCAAAACGGCACGCTAATATCCGTCCAAAGATTGGAGGGATGGGTCAGGCGAAAATCCCCGCCCTCGGTTTCCTCCCAATCTTTGGGCTGGCCCTCGTTACGATAGGGAGCGATTACCTTGCGCCGCAGTTTGACCGCCTCCACATTAAAAATATATTCGTCCGAAAGCGTGCAAAACCAAATGTCTTCCGAGCAGTTTTTCCAATTAGCTTTAGCCCCGCGCCCCTTCTCTCGCTCCCAAGTTATGCGATTGCGAACTTTAAAGTATTTCTCCGCCACATAATGAATCGGAGCGGAGGAGTTCCAGTCACCACAAATATAAACCGAGGCGGTAGATTTTAGCAACCTGACTAGCCCAACCAGCAAACCATCCAACCAGACGGCATAATCGTCCAAATCCTGTTTTTTGAAAACGCGCCCGTTAAAACTTTTGGTGAGATTGTAAGGTGGGTCTAGAAAGAGCAGGTCAACCTCAGCCTCCGGCAACAGGGGCAGAACCGAAAAAACATCCTGGTTAAGGGTATGATTTTCTATTTCTGCCAGCACGGCGGGCCTTTCCAGCTTTAGCAAACGCGAGCTAAAATCTTGCTGCTCCTTCTCGGAAAGGGTCAGAGTGCGATTACGAGGGGCACGTTGATTTTCTTCCATAAATCCTTTTAATCCAATGCACTGGCTCCTCACTCATAGCTTGAAGTCAGCGTAAGAAAACTATTGCTTTGGCTAGAAGGCCCGTCAGAGAGCCGCTACCATATCACGCACAAATGCCTGAGCGAGAGCCGTCATATTAAAGGTGTGATAAGCACCCCTGGGTAAACGTGCAATTCGGTGGGCACTCCCTCACGCACTAGCCTTCGGACGTACACAAGGTCTTCCTCCCGGAACAGGTCTAACGCACCCACCCTAAATGTAGGTTGTGGGCAAACCGGCCACACTCACGGCACGGGCAGCCACAGCGTAGAAAGTGCGGATTTTACCTGGCAGGGCGACCACCATACCCTGAGTATAAGGCACAGGTGCATCTACTCCAAGTAAATAGAAAATCGATCTTCATCCCTGATCCTTCCCATCACTCCCGTTTGCTAATGTGGGGCAGACTTGTTAAAATCATAGCATAATTCAAGCTAAATTTAATCGCGAAAAGAGGTTATAGTAATGACAATTGAGAGAACCGCCCTTGACGACTTTTTTGCTACCCATCCCCAAACCCTGGAATTATACCAGCAGGCCCAGGAGGTTTTGCCCACTGGCACTACCCACGCCAGTCGCTATTGGGAAAGCACTCCCGGCGTTTATTTTGACCACGCCCAGGGAGCTTACAAGTGGGATGTGGATGGCAATCGTTACACCGATTACTGGATGGGACACGGCTCATTGATATTCGGGCATACTCACCCGACTATAACCCAGGCAATTATCGCCCAAGTTAGCAAGGGCACTCATTTTGGTGGGAATAATCCGGGTGAGGTTCGTTGGGCCCACCTTATCAATAAACTAATCCCCAGTGCCGAGAAAGTACGCTTTTTCAGTAGCGGAACCGAGGCTACTATGATGGCGATGCGGCTGGCGCGGGCCTATACCGGGCGTAACAAAATCATCAAACTGGAAGGTCGTTTTCATGGTTGGAACGACTACAGCAGCATCAATCAAAGTAATGTCGCCCCGTTAGGTATTCCCCAGGCGGTGGCTGATAATATGCTGGTTTTGCGGCCCAATTTGAGCGAGGTGCAACAGGCTTTTGCGACTGACCGGGATATTGCCGGGATAATTCTGGAAGCGGACGGAGCCAGTTGGGGAGCCGTGCCTAACCCACCGGGTTTGTTGGCGGGCTTGCGCGAACTCACTCAGCGCGAAGGAGCTTTGTTAATTTTTGACGAAATTGTTAGTGGCTTCCGCTACGGGCCGGGTGGCGTACAGGCTATTGAGGGGGTTACACCCGACCTGACCTGTCTGGCGAAGATTTTGGCCGGGGGATTAAACGGCGGGGCAATCGGGGGTAAGGCTGAGATTATGGCGGCTTTCGACCCGGCGGCGGGCAAAGGTTTTATCCGCCATCACGGGACCTTTAATGGCAATCCTCTTTCGGCGGCGGCGGGTATAGCGGCTCTTTCGATGATTGCGGCGGAAAACGCCCAGACCGAAATTTATGATTATATAGGCAGGCTGGGTAACAAGTTACGAGCCGGGTTGCAAGCGGCTATTGTGGAGGCTGGACTAAAGGGCAAGGCCATCTCCTACGGCGCGGGTTCGGTCTTCCATATATTATTGGGTGGCGCAAATCCGGTGGAGTGGCCGGAAAATGGTAATATTATGGCTGAGAGTTTCCGGGAAACCCTGGAACGACCTGACGTTCAAGCCCGCCTCAAAGCTGGTCTTCCTACTGAGGTAGTCGAAGCTCTGCGGGTTGAAATGGATGTGCGGGGTGTTCAGTTTATGGGTGGGCATGGTGGTTTTGTGTCGGTGGCCCATACTGAACAGGATATTGAAAACACCGTTGAGGTTTTTGCCCAATCGTTGGCGGCCCTTCGCAAAGCTGGAGTTTTGTAAGATTCAGGAATAGGTTAGTATAATTCAATGGCAGACGAGTTGAAAGAGGCCGAAAAAACTGGAGCTACGGCGGGTGTTTCTCCAGTTTTATTCGGGTTGGCCTTTGGGGGAGTTTTGTTAGTGGCGATTCTGATAATGTTATTGCTTACGGCGGGGGATACCAAAGAAACTCCCGCCCCCGCCAGCCTGAGTACGGTGGCGCAGGAAGGCAAAACTCTTTATATAAGCACCGGGAATTGTAATACCTGCCATCCTGGCGAAGGTCGCAAGGCTGGGATAGGGCCGCGCCTCAGCACCAACGGTATAAATGATACTAATATCCGTAACACCATCCGCAAGGGCAAAGGGGCGATGCCCGCCAACAGCGTTTTGAGTGAGGATGATATAACCAAAATTATTGCTTATTTACACGCTATCAAACCCTGAGAATATGCAAATGGATTTACGCAAAGCTTCCAGGCTACTGAGTATTTTCGCCGGGATAATTGTTAGCGGCAGTGGACTTTTGATGCTGCTAGGGTTTTTGATAGGGTTGGTGCTTTACCGTATTATCTCGTTAAGTCCTCAAACTTTATTAGTGTTTGTACTATTGGTGACGGGGATTGGCTTAATTCAGGCTGGGTTTCGGGTTTTCAAAGAACCAGTAAAAATGGGAATTTATCAGCTAATTTTTGGCCTGATTTTCGGCATACTCG
>Ga0123339_10002882_pt1 | contig 11552 bp, 8 predicted proteins | sample lystaG_FD_89956 | JGI IMG/M metagenome (GOLD analysis project Ga0123339, IMG submission 89956) | Glacier valley bacterial and archeal communities from Borup Fiord, Nunavut, Canada, to study Microbial Dark Matter (Phase II) -... | ecosystem: Environmental > Aquatic > Freshwater > Ice > Glacier ... | reverse complement strand
GTATGTGCGCCGATGGGTCGCGGAAGTCGATACCCCCGCATACCCCGCGCGCATGCTCGACCACAAGGTCGAGAGGGAACGCACGCTCGCCGACTTCAAGCGGGGAAAGCCCCCATCGCCACAAAGTTGACGGGATCGTCCCCGCGGCGACGCGCATCGATCTGCCTCTTGACCAGGTCGGTGAAGCGACGGTTTGTCAGCACCTCGCTGCCCGCGACGTGCGGGACGACGATGCACTGGGGCGCCGACCACAACGGGTGACCCGTGGGCAGCGGCTCCGGATCCGTCACGTCAAGCGCGGCGAAGAGACGCTTTGCGCGGAGTTCGACCAGCAGGGCGTCGGTGTCGACCACCTTGCCGCGACCCATGTTGATGAGCAGCGCACCGTCGGGCATGGCCGCCAAAAACGCGGCGTCCACGAGCTTGTCGGTCTCCGGAGTGTGAGGAGACATGATGATCACGATGTCGAAATGAGGCAACAACGTGGGCAGGTCCGCCACGGCATGCACCACGGTGCCGTCGGGCGCCGTGCGCGCGGACCGCGCCACACCTTCGACGTGGACCTCGCTCGCACGCAGCCTCACGCCAATCGCCGCGCCGATGCTCCCGTACCCGACAATGAGCGCCCGCGAGTCGGCGAGACTTCGCGTGTGGTGGTCCGGGTCCCACGCCTCGCGCGCTTGGGCGGCGAAGAAGTCCGGCAGGTGGCGGCGGCTAGCAAGCGCGAGGGCCAGCGTCATCTCGGCCACACGCGAGTCATGCACTCCCTTGGCGTTGGCGAGCGACACCCCCGCGGGCACGAACGGGACGGCGTGCTCGAAGCCCGCCGACGGGATCTGAATCACCTTGAGCAGTGGGCACTGGGCCAGACGGCCATACACCGTGTGTCCGCCCGAGTAGTGAGGCAGGCACGCTATCGTGATCCGCTCCCGTTCCGCCTCCGGAGGGTCGGACTCCACCGGATTCCACACAATCACCCTGGCGTCGTCACCCACGGGTCCAAGTGCATCGGCAACGGCCTGTTCTGGAACGGAAACGGTGATCATCTCAACAGTCTTTCACGCACCCCCGCGACCGCCGGTCAAGGGCCGTCGGCGGGGCGCTTCAAGGCGAACGCCAGCGGGACCGATGCGTCGTTGCCGCCTAGGAATAGGAGACGCATCGGTCGCCGCCGGCGCTACATCGTGACGGTTGCCGCGGTCAGGCGCGGCGACTCGTTGGTAATGGGGTGGAGCTCACCGGTGAGCATCACCGACGCCTCCGCGTCCTTGGTGGCACAGGTCCCAAACCACAGCTTGAGTTCTCCCGGTTCGACCACGCGGGTCAACGTGCGGTCGGAGAAGGCGACACGCGTCGTCGGCGCAGCAAACTCCACGCGAGCGGTTTGCCCAGGCTCCAGGTAGACCCGCTTGAAGCCGATGAGCTGCGCGACCGGACGAGTGATCGATGCGAACACGTCATGCGCGTAGAGCTGGACGATGTGGCCGCCGGCCCTCTCACCCGTGTTGGTGATGCTCACTCCGGCCTCGATGACTCCCGCCGTATCAACCTCGGCCGCCACACTCGCGTCCGTGTACGCAAAGCTCGTGTACGACAGTCCGTGGCCAAACACCGCGGCCGGCGACGGGTCGAGGTTGGTGACCTCGGAGCCTGATCCCAGCTTGGGGTGAAGATACGTATAGGGCATCGTGCCCGACGAGCTCGGCATCGTGACGGGCAGACGCCCGGACGGGTTGACTCGTCCCGTGAGGATTCCCGCAAGAGCAGCAGAGCCCTCTTCGCCTGGGAAGAAAGCCTGAACCACCGCCGCACACCTGTCGACGGCCCACGCCACCGCGTACGGGCGGCCCGTCATGAGGACGAGCACCACGGGCGTGCCCGTTTCCAGCACCGCCTCCACGAGATCGCGCTGCACGCCGGGAAGTTCGAGGCTGTCCGTGTCACAGCCCTCTCCCACGGTGCCGCGGCCAAAGAGGCCCGCAAGGTCGCCCATGACCATGACGGCGACGTCGGCGGCCGATGCTGCAGCCACCGCCTCGTCAAATCCGGTGCGGTCTTCGTCGTCAATGGAACAGCCCCTGACCGCCCGAATGCTGCCGCCGTATTCGGCCCGCAGCCCCTCGAGGAATGTCGGTGCGTCAAAGCCGGGCGCGACCCCTTCGCGTTGACCCAGCACGTGATTGGTGAAGGAGTAGCACCCAAACAGCGCCTACTGGACGTCAGCATTGGGGCCGATGACCGCAAGGGACAGGCCCTGGTCGATGAGCGGAAGCAAGCCGTCGTTGGACACGAGCACGATGGATTCCTCGGCAAGCGCCCTCGCTACCTCACGGTGCTCGGGCCCGTCGAGCACCACGCCCGCGGGCGGCTCGGACGAGAAGTCGTTGTCGAGCAGACCCAACTCTTCCTTCTGCATCAGAGCCCTGGCCACCGCCCTGTCGACGATGGCGATATCCGCCTCGCCCGATTCGATGGCGGCCTTAAGCGGCGCTAGGTAGGCATCGCCTGTGGGCAGCTCGATATCGACACCTGCCTCGAGCGCCTGGCGCGCGGCATCGGCGGGGCCCACGGCGATGCCGTGGAGAAGGTGGAGGAATGCCACGCCAAAGTAGTCGGCGACCACGGTGCCGTCGAAGCCCCACTGATCGCGAAGCACGCCGGTGAGAAGCGCGGGGTTGGCCGCCACGGGAAGACCGTCGATCTCCGCATAGGAGTGCATCACCGAACGAGCATTGCCGTCGAGAATCGCCATCTCGAACGGAATGAGCAACTGGTCTGCCAGCTCGCGCGGCCCCACGGACACGGGACCAAAGTTGCGCCCCGCCTTGGATGCCGAGTACCCCACAAAGTGCTTGAGGGTCGCGTGGGGCCCTGCCGACTGCACGCCCTTGACGTAGGCGGTGCCGATCTGGCCCACCATGTAGGGGTCCTCCGAGATGCACTCTTCGACCCTGCCCCAACGCACGTCCCTGATCACGTCGAGCACGGGGGCGAGCCCCTGATGAATGCCGAGCTCCCTCATCGTGGTGCCAATCAGAGCACCCATGCGCTCCACGAGCTCGGGGTCTCCGGCCGCTCCCCACGCCAAGGGCGTCGGGAATGTGGCGCCCTTCCACATGGAGAGGCCAGTGAGGATCTCCTCGTGGACGAGCGCGGGAATTCCGAGTCTCGTGGTGTTGACGAGTTGGCGCTGCCTTTCCCAAAGGTAAGCGGCCCTCGCGTCGGCGTCCACGGGGTTAGTGCCGTAGACCCTGGTGAGGTGGCCGAGGCCGTGGACCATGGCATCGTCCAGCTTTCCGGTGCTGCTGACCTCGCCCTGGAGGGGCGCGACAGAGTCGCCCGCTTCGCCCTCCCAGAAGCCCACAATCTGAGCAAGTTTCTCGTCAAGAGTCATCGACTCGACAAGTGTGGCCACCCGCTTGCTCACTGCAGCGGGAATCTCGTTGTGCATGTTCTACCCCTTGACTGCGCCGGAGAGGCCGGACACGATTCGTCCCTGCAATGCGGTGAAGAATGCGATTGCGGGAAGCATGGCCAGCGACAAGAAGGCGAGGATGAGTGCGGTGTCTTGAGAGTGATCCGATTGGAAGCGCGCGACACCCAGCGGCAACGTGACCCAGTCCGAACCGGAAACCACGAGCAACGGCAGCAGGTACGCATTCCACGAGCCGACGAATGCCAACACGCCCACCGTCACGAGCGCGGGTGTCGTCAATCGCAACAGAATGCGGAAGAAGAACGCGACGCGTCCCGCGCCGTTGATTGCGGCCGCTTCCTCGAGCTCTCGAGGAATTGCCTTGACGAACGGTCTGAGAATCACGATGGTCACCGGCAGCTGGAAGGCGATCTGCGGCAACACCAGTCCCCACGGAGTGCCCGGCAAGCCGAGCTTCAGGAGGATCAGGTAGAGGGGCAACGCGGCGACCGTGATCGGGAAGAGCAGGCCCGCGGTGAAGAAGGTATAAATGCCTTCTCTACCAGGGAACTCGTAGCGAGCTAGCGGATAGGCCGCCATGACGCCCAAGAGCACCACTCCGATCGTCGTCGCGACGGCCACAAGGGTCGAAGCGAAGAGCATCTTCCAGAATTCGGGCGTCGTAAGGACCGTTTCGTAGTTCGTGAGGACTAATGGGTCGGGAAGGCCGAGGGGCGCACTGGAAAGCTGTCCGCTCGACCGGAACGCAGAGTAGATGATGTACAGGACGGGGACGACCGCGAATCCCGCCGCGAGAATCGCCACAAAGTAGCCGGCCACACCCACATCGCTCAGGCTCTTGCGCTTCTTGCCTGCGGCGCGGGCCTCGGCGGCGCGCTGGTTATAGGTACTCATGCCGCGCTCCCTTCCGTCTCGTTGTCACGCCTCATGACGAACCGCATGAACAGCAGCGCCACGGTCATGGAAATCGCAAAGAGAATCACGGCCGCTGCAGTGGCATAGCCGTATTGCCTGTACGTCACCGCGCGGTCGATCACGAACATCGCCATCGTGAACGTCCTGTCGAAGGGCGCGCCGCCGTTGGTCAGCAGCGTGGCCATGTCGAAAAGTTGAATAGCCCCGATCATCGATAAGAACGCCCACACCCTGATGGTGGGGCCGATGAGGGGAATCGAGATGCTGCTCTGGACCTGCCACCAGGTCGCGCCATCAACACGGGCGGCCTCGAGGAGATCCTCGTTGACCCCTTGGAGACCCGCGAGCATCAGGATGACCGCGAAGCCAACGTACTTCCAGGTCAACACGAACATCATGGTCCACATGACCAATTTGCTGTCCGAGAGCCATCCGATTGCATCGCGGGGAGAGTCGAAGACGCCCGTCTGGATCAACAGGGAATTCAGAATTCCGCGCTGGTCGAGGATGAGGCGCCACATCGCACCGGCAACGACCTCGGAGAGGACGTAGGGCACGAACATCATGGTGCGGAAGGCTCCGCGGAACCGCAGCTTGCGGTTCATGAGCAGCGCAATACCGATCGCGATCGGACCTTGAATACCCAGGGAGAACACCACGATGAACGCGTTGTTGCGGATGCCCTGCTGGAAGACCGAGTCCTGAATGACGTTCGTGTAATTGTCGAACCCGACGAATTTGCCGAGGTCACCGCCGCCATCCCAGTTGAAGAAACTGACGTAGCACGCGAGCACCACGGGCAAGATGACGAACGTAAAGAAGATCACTAACGCGGGACCGGTGAAGATGGCTATTTCGCCCCAAGGGCGGTGCTTACGAGCTTTCGTGGTGGGTCCTGCGCCAGCAGGCACCGACCTCGCCGACAACGCTTGCGCGCCGCCGACGAGGCCGGTCTCCCCACCCGAGGCTTCCCGATTTTCAGTCACGGGCTTGCCTTCCTTTCGGAGTTGGTGGGAAATGAACTACTGAGAACCTGCGGCCTTGACCATTGCTGCAGGGATGTCCGCAGGAGCAGCGGCGCCAGCGAAGAGCTGGACGATGGTGTCGTTCATGGCGCCACCCACCGTCGGGCCGTAGGACGTGTCGAGCCAGAGCTGGACGTAGTCGGACTTACCCATGTAACCAGCGATGGTCACCAGGTTGGGGTCCGTCACACCCGACTGCGCTCCGGGCGAAGCGGGGATGCCGCCAACCTCGGAGGCAAAGCGAGTGAGAACGTCGTCGCTCGTGACGAACTGGAGAAGCGTGACGCACTCGTCAGGCGCGTCGACGTAGCACGAGAATCCGTCGCCACCACCGAGCATTGCCGTCGGGTCGCCCTTGCTGCCGTCAATGGCGGGGAAGGGGAACCACGAAAGGTCGGCAAGCAGAGCGGCGGGGTCGTCGACCAGACCGGTCATGACCGAGACGTTCCACTGACCCATGAGCTCCATTGCGGCGGTCCCATTGGCAACCATTCCGGCCGATGAACCAGCACCCTGCTGCGCAGAGGTGGCGGCAAAGCCGGTGTTGAAGGGCTCGGTGTCAATGAAGGCCTGGAGGCCCTCGCCAGCAGCGGCGAAACACGGGTCCGTGAAGTCGAGCGTCGAGTTGGCGGCCTGCAAGACGTCGCTGGGGCAGCTCTTCAGCGCGAAGTTGTACCACCAGTGAGCGGCCGGCCACTTGTCAGCAGCACCAACGGCGATCGGCTCGATGCCGGCGTCCTTGAGCTTCTGAACATCGGCGTTGAGCTCGTCAATCGTCGACGGAACATCGGAGATGCCTGCAGCTTCGAACAGCGAGGGGCGATACCAAATGCCCTCGACGCCGAACTGGTAGGGCAGTCCGTAGGTCTTGCCGTCGACCTGCCACGGAGCGGCCGTTCCACCCATGCGGGCTACGTCGTCGGCGACCATCGACGTAATGTCCTTGAGGTAGCCGTCCTTCACCTGAGAGACCATCTCGCCGCCGCCCCATTGCTGGAACAGGTCCGGAGCTTCACCTGACTGCAGTGCCAGCGGGATGCGCTTGGACTGCAGGTCCTCGTTCTGAATCGCCTCGATCTTGACCGTCACGTTGGGGTGTAGCGCCTCAAACTCCTTGCCGATTCCTGCCCAGAACGAAAGCGCGGGGTCGGCCGTCGCATTGTGCCACCACGTGAGGGTGACGGGAGCGTCGCCCGCAGTAGTACCGCCGGAGGTCGCGGGTGTGTCCGTGGTGTCTCCGGAGCTGCACGCTGCCAACAGCAGTGCGGACGAAGCAGCCAAAGCTGCGATGACGCCTGTGCGTCGCATGTTCGCCATTCTTTTTCCTTTCAGTCGTCATTGACCGTGCCGAACGTGCCCATCCTGCACTGGTCCGCGACGCGTGTCAATCGTTATGGATAACGTTTTCGCAACGAAGCAAACTGAGGTGTAGCATTCGAGCCATGGAACCGCAAGGACGCGTGAAGCTCGCCGATGTCGCGGCACGAGCAGGCGTGTCCGTTGCGACCGTCTCCAAGGTCGTGAACAGCCGATACGGCGTCGCAAAAGAGACGATTTCGATCGTTCAAGACGTGATTGACGAGATGGGTTACGTCGGCAACCTGGGGGCCTCCGGGCTTCGGAGCCAGCGCACCAACGTCATCGGAATCCTCGTGGCTGACTTTGAGCCGTATAGTGCGGAGCTCATCAAGGGCGCCGCCCGTGCGACCCGCAACACGCAGTACGACTTGCTTGCCTACGCGGGAGGCGAGAAACCCGCATGGGAGCGTCGATCGCTAGCCCGACTGGGCGGCACCCTGATCGACGCCGCCGTGGTCGTCACCCCCACCGCTACCGATACTGCCATCAGCGTTCCCGTGGTTGCGGTTGACCCCCACTACGGACCGAACTGGCTCCCCACGATCGACTGCGACAGCTTTGGCGGCGCTCGGTCGGCGCTTGAACACCTCATTGGGCTGGGTCACACACGCATCGCGTTCCTTGGCGGCCGCGAAGAGCTGGACTCCTCGCAACTGCGCGAGTCTGGCTTTAGGGAGGCCATGCGATTGGCCAACATCCCCATAGCCGACGAACTGGTGCGCTACTCGCGCTACGACCCCGAGATCGCGTACATGGTGTCTGAGGAATTGCTCTCCCTTCCCCAGCCGCCCACCGCCATCTTCGCCGCAAACGACGTGACCGCCATGAGTGTCGTTGCGGCCGCGCGGGCCAAGGGCCTGAGCGTTCCCGAGGATCTTTCGGTCGTCGGCTTCGACGACATTCCCGATGCCTCGCTGTGCACTCCCCCGCTCACCACCGTTCAGCAGCCTCTTCAGGCGATGGGCGAGGCCGCGATGCGCATGCTGCTCGACATTCTCGAGGGCAGGGAGCATGAGCACCACATCCGCATGGATACGCGACTGATCGTCAGGTCGAGCACCGCTCCTCCGCGGCGCCAGTAAAGAGGCCCCGCTCCCACCGCGTGAGAGACAGCGAAGGCGGCCGCCCCTACCTCGGCGCAAGTAAGACGCCCCGCTCCCCAAGGAACGGCCGCCCTGTCACACGCTCGTGAGCGCCGCTGGATTATGCGTAGAGCTGCCCCGTCGCCGCACGGTACTGCTCGCGCACCACGGGCTGCGGGTCCGAATCGATGTGGGTATCCATCTCGACCGACCAGTTGGGGCGTGAGCCCACGAGCGACCACGCGGCCTGGACCGTCGCGCCCATCGCGACGTACTCCCCTGGCTTCGGGATGTCGATCGGCAGGCCGAACACCTGCGCCGCAGATCTACCCACCGCGGGGTTGAACGCCGCGCCGCCCACCAGCAGGATGCGCTTGGCGTCCAGCCCGTGCGACCGCACCGCGTCGACCCCATCGGCGAGGCCGCACAGCATGCCCTCGACGTGAGCCCTCGCGATGTTCGCGCGGGTCGAGGACGACAGCGTGAGGCCCATGAGGCTCGCGGTGGCGTCGGGGCGATTTGGAGTGCGCTCGCCCTCGAAGTACGGAATTAACACCACGCCGCCTGCGCCGGGCTCGGCGGACAGCGCCAACTCGGCCAATCCATCGAAATCAACGCCAAGAAGCCTGGTAGCGGAGTCGAGCACCCGCGCGGCGTTGAGCGTCGCCACGAGCGGCAGAAACTGGCCCGCAGCATCGGCGAAACCGGCGATGGTGCCGCTCGCGTCGGTGACGGGCTTGGGGGTGACAGCGAAAACGGTTCCCGACGTGCCAAGCGAGACGACGACGTCGCCCTCGCCCGCTCCGAGTCCCAGACCCGCTCCAGCATTGTCGCCCGCACCCGGGCCGACGACGACGTCCGTGGGACCGTCATAGCCGACGGTGCCTGCACGCCCGTCGGGGGCGATCACCGTGGGCACCACCGCGTCGTGCCCGAGAGCGGCCACGAGCAAGTCGCGATCGTATTCGCCCGTCGCGGGGCTCCAATACCCGGTTCCGGAGGCGTCCGAACGATCGGTCGTGAGCGCGTCGAGCTTCGGTCCGAGCGGAGACGCGCTAGCGGGCCCATAGCCCATGAGGCGCCACGTCAGCCAGTCATGAGGCAGCGCCACGGCTGCGACGCGAGCGGCATTCTCGGGCTCTGCATCGCGCAACCAGCGAAGCTTGGTGGACGTGAAGGATGCGACCGGCACGAGTCCGGTGCGGCGCACCAGTTCGTCGGCGCCGAACTCCTCGATGAGATCGCGGGCAGCTTGAGCGGACCGCGTGTCGTTCCACAACAGCGCCTCGCGCACGACGTTGCCGTCCGCGTCGAGCGCGACCATGCCGTGCTGTTGGCCGCCCACACTGATGGCGGCGATGTCGTCCAGCCCACCGGCGTCGTCAATCGCGGTAAGGAGTGCCGTCCACCAGTGGTCGGGGTGAACCTCGGTGCCGTCGGGGTGCGAGGCGCGGCCCACACGGACCACGTCGCCGGTGGCGAGGTCGCGCACAACGACCTTGCAACTCTGGGTGGAGGAATCTACTCCTGCAACGAGCGTCATTGCTGTCTCCCTGAAAGTCAGATGGGTGGTGACGTCAAGCCGGCCCGCCGCCAGTGTGTTGTCACAAGCGGCGAGCCGGTAAGTCGCTTAACTAGCCGCGCGCACCCATGAGGTGCTCGGTGGCGAGCTGCTGCAAGCGAACGAAGCCGAAGCCCTTGCCGTCGAAGTACGAGTCGGCGTCGAAGGTCTCGTAGACGCTCGTGTTGGCCATCAGGTCGGCGACGGTCTCGTCGGCTCCCAGCGTGGTCTGAGCGAGCTGGTCCTGCTTGGTCGCCTGAATGGCTTCCTGAACCTCAGGGTCCGCACGGAAGGCCGCGGCACGTTCCTTGAGGAGCAGGTACATGCGCATGTTGGCTGCGGCCGAAACCCACACACCGTCGTTGTCCTCGGTGCGAGAGGGCTTGTAGTCGAAGTGACGGGGTCCGGTGTACGCGGGCTTGCCGTCGGGGCCGTTGCTCTCGAGCAGGTCGACCAGTGAGAACGCGTTGAACAGGTCGCCGTGGCCGAAGACCATGTCCTGGTCGTACTTGATGCCGCGCTGACCGTTGAGGTCGATGTGGAACAGCTTGCCGTGGTCAAGCGCCTGTGCGATGCCCGCGGTGAAGTTAAGTCCCGCCATCTGCTCGTGGCCGACCTCGGGGTTGAGGCCTACCATCTCGGGGTGGTCGAGCGTGTTGATGAACGCCATCGCGTGACCGACCGTCGGAAGCAGAATGTCGCCGCGGGGCTCATTCGGCTTGGGCTCGATCGCGAACTTGATGTCGTAGCCCTTGTCGATCACGTACTCGGCGAACAGGTTTGCCGCCTCGCGGTAGCGCTGGAGCGCCACGCGGAGGTCCTTGGAGAAGTCATATTCGGCGCCCTCGCGGCCGCCCCACATAACGAACGTCTTGGCGCCGAGCTCGGCTGCCAGGTCGATGTTGCGCAGGATCTTGCGGACGGTGAAGCGACGGACGTCGCGGTCGTTCGAGGTGACGCCGCCGTCCTTGAACACGGGGTGCGAGAACGTGTTGGTCGTGATCATCGGGATGACCATGCCGGTCTCTTCGCAGGTTTTCTTGAGGGTGTCGATCGCCGCGCGACGGTCGGCGTCCGAGCAACCGAACGGGAACAGGTCGTCGTCGTGGAAGGTCATTCCATACGCGCCGAGCTCGGAAAGCTTGCGAAGTGCCGTGACCGCCTCAACGGGACCGCGGGTTGCGGGACCGAAGGGATCCTGGGCGTTCCAGCCAATGGTCCACAGTCCAAAGGTGAACTTGTCTGCTGGGGTGGGCGTAAGAGTAGTAGCCATGATGATGACTCCGTTCATCGTCGAACAATAGTTGCCATTGCAAACATAATCGCCTCCACGTCGAATGTCAACGGCTCGCAGGCGTCAAGTATGTGAACCGGGTCATATTGGAGGCGTTCACCAAAATTCAGCATAGTCACGATCGTGTAACACCTACCCGTCTGAGGTTTGCACTGCCCCTTCTCGCGGCTATATGTTTGCGGGGTCAACTTAGTGTGACAATCACCGATGCAAAGCCTGACAAAGGAGTGAGGCATGGAGAACGTTCGATCACGAGCCGTAGTAAGAAGGTTCGCGACCGTCAACGCTCCTGCTGAGTCCCCCACGTGCACGCCAGCATCACGCTCACTTCCCGGGATCTGCTCCGCATAGCCGCGGGCAAACCGGGATTGCTTAACCGCACAGTGCCTCTAGGCACACTAGGAAGGGAATTCTGCGCATGAAGAGAATGAACAAGCTCTCGCTTGTCGCGGGAATCGGTGCCATGGCACTGACGCTCGCAGCATGTTCGTCTGGTGACACCACCGAGACGACGACCACCCCCGCAGCTGGCGGCGAGACGATGGCCCCCGCTGCTGACTGCAACGTCGGTATCGCAATGCCCACGCGCTCGCTCGAGCGCTGGATCAACGACGGCGAGGGTCTCCAGGCCCTTCTCGTGGCAGACGGCTGCACCGTCGACCTCCAGTACGCCGACAACAAGGTTGACCAGCAGATCTCGCAGCTCCAGAACATGATCGCCAATGGTTCGAACATCCTCGTTGTCGCCTCGATCGACGGCGTCGCGCTCGGCCCTGTTCTTCAGGACGCTGGCGACGCTGGCGCAACGGTCATCGCTTATGACCGCCTGATCCTCGGTTCGCCGAACGTTGACTACTACGCCACCTTCGACAACTACTCC
>Ga0123339_10002880_pt1 | contig 11553 bp, 10 predicted proteins | sample lystaG_FD_89956 | JGI IMG/M metagenome (GOLD analysis project Ga0123339, IMG submission 89956) | Glacier valley bacterial and archeal communities from Borup Fiord, Nunavut, Canada, to study Microbial Dark Matter (Phase II) -... | ecosystem: Environmental > Aquatic > Freshwater > Ice > Glacier ... | reverse complement strand
AGCCCGGCCATGAAGGCCGACACCAGCGCGTGGTCCGGGGCTGACAGGTTGTAAACCGCGGCACCGTCCAGCACCTCCGTCGCCAGCGCCGCTTGCAGCGCGTTCAGCCGCTTGTGCAGGTCCATCACCAGGCGGTGGATGCTGTCCGGGCCGCCATGCCCGGCCTGTATCATGGAGGCGACGGCCGCGGGATCGAGCAGGTCGCCGGTGGCCGGGGGCAGCACGCCCAACACCCCTTCGACCCGCACACGCATCCCGTCCCCCTTGGTGGCGAGCACCGGCGCAGCCATGACCCGCACGTCGCCGGCGATGCGCGCCATGATCGCCGCGGCGCCGGGCACGCGGCAGGACGCGCCTGCCATGCGGGCACCGGCCACCGTGGCGTCCAGGGTCGGGTCGTCAATGCCGCAAGCGACGCGGTCGCGCTTGAGCGTCTCCGCTTCCTGCTTCGGATGCCCGGCGTGGTCCACGGCCATCTGCAGCAGGGAGAAGGCGTACTTCAGCCGGTCGTTCGCCGCCAGCGCCGCATTGAGCGCCGCCGCTGGCTGCAACTCGGTCTCGCCGATCGCGGCAAGTATCTGCGTCTTCATCGAATGCCTCCATGGATTGCGACCGCCCGCGGTTGATCAGCCATGTAGCGTCGGAAGAACCACCGCTTCACGCCGAACACGGTCAGCAGGTAGGCCGCCGTCAGCAGCGCCAGCGCGCCCAGCACGGCCGCCGGCAGCGGCACAAAGCCCAGCCAGGGCGCCAGCGGCGTGTAGGGCAGCGCCATCGCCACCGCGAAGGCCGAGAGCGACGTGCCCAGCAACAGCGGGTGCGGCCAGTCCCGCAGCGGGTGCGCCGTACGGATGACGAAGATCACCAGCACCTGCTCGGCGAACGAGCACACGAACCAGCCGGTGTGGAACAGCGCCTCCCCGGCCCCGAACCCCAGCAGCAGCACGCCGAACGTCATCAGGTCGAACGCCGCGCTGAGCGGCCCGAACACCCACATGAACCGGCGTATGCTCCCCATGTCCCACCGCCGGGGCGCCGCCAGCATCGCACCGTCCACCCGGTCCAGCGGGATCGCCAGCTCGGACACGTCGTACAGCAGGTTGTTCAGCAGTATCTGGGTCGGCAGCATCGGCAGGAACGGCAGGAACAGCACGCCCGCCGCCATGGACAGCATGTTGCCGAAGTTGGAACTGGTGCCCATCAGGATGTATTTCAGGATGTTGGCGAACGTCCGCCGCCCCTCGCGCACGCCCTCCGCCAGCACGCCCAGGTCCTTGCGCAGCAGGATCATGCTCGCGGCCTCCTTGGCCACGTCCACCGCCGTGTCCACGGAGAAGCCGACGTCGGCGGCGTGCAGGGACGGCGCGTCGTTGATCCCGTCGCCGATGTAGCCGACGACGCGCCCCTGCCGCCGCAGCGCCAGGATGACGCGGGACTTCTGCTGCGGCGTGACCCGGCAGAACAGCGTGGTCCCGTCCAGCCGGGCTAGCAGCGCCTCGTCCGTCAGGCCCTCCAGCTCCGGGCCGCACAGCGCGCCCTGGACCGGCAGGCCCAGTTCGGCGCAAACGTGCCGCGTGACCTGCTCGTTGTCGCCGGTCACGACCTTCACGGCGACGCCGAGCTGGCCCAATGCTTTCAGCGCCTCGCTTGCCCCGGCTTTGGGCGGGTCCTGGAACGCCAGGAACCCGGCGAACGTCAGGTCCGTCTCATCGGCGGCGTCCGCCCGCTCCCGCCCTGGCTCCACCTCCCGCCACGCCACGCCCAGCACCCGGTAGCCCGCGTCACCGAGGGCGCTGAAAGTCGTACCGGCCGCCTTGCGCGCCACTGGGTCGAGCGGGCGGAGGATCGCCCCCTGCGGCTCATAGTGGGACGCGAGGCCGAGCACGTCCTCCGGCGCCCCCTTCACGACCAGCAGGCGGCGGCCCTCACCCTCAAGCAGCACCGACACACGGCGCCGCTCGAAATCGAACGGCACCTCGTCAATCTTCCGCCAGGCTGCCAGGTCCACCGTGCCAGCCGCGAGAATTGCCTCGTCGAGCGGGCTTTTGATGCCGGTGGCAAACGCCGCGTTCAGCAGGGCCGTCCGCAGCACGGTGCTGGTGTCCTCGCCGGCGAGGTCCACCTGCCGGGCCAGCTTGATGTGCGCCTCGGTCAGCGTGCCAGTCTTGTCGCTGCACAGCACGTCCATCGCGCCCAGGTCGTGGATCGCGGACAGGCGCTTCACGATCACCGACTTACGCGATAGGCGCATGGCACCGTGCGCCAGGGTGACGGAGACGACCATCGGCAGCAGCTCCGGCGTCAGCCCGACGGCGAGCGCCAGGGCGAACAGGAAGGATTGCAGCAAGGGCCGGTGCATCAGCAGGTTGGCCAGCAGCACGAACAGCACCAGCAGCACCGTCAGCCGCACGATCATCAGCCCGAAGCTGCGGATGCCGAGGGCAAAGGCGGTCGGCGGCGGCGGCTTCTGCAACGCCTGCGCGATGGAGCCGAGCTGCGCGCGCCGCCCGGTCGCCAGCACTAGCGCCTTGGCGGTTCCGCTGACGACCGAGGTGCCCATGAACACCAGGTTGCATGGGAACATCGCAATGGAGGCGGTGGCCGACGCGCCCGGGGACGGCACTCTGGCGGACGGCGCTCCGGGGGAAAGCACCCCGGAAGGCGGCACCCCAGGAGGCGGCGCGGTCTCCTTGGCCGCCGGGTAAGGCTCGCCGGTCAGCAGCGCCTCGTTGACGTATAGGTCGCGCGCCTCGATCAGCCGGCTGTCGGCGGGAACCAGGGCACCGGCCGCAAGCAGGACGATGTCGCCGGGCACGACCTCAGCCGCGGGGATGTCGGCCGCCGCGCCGTCGCGCAGCACCCGGGCCGACAGCGCCACCTGGTCGCGCAGGCTGTCCGCGGCGTCTTCGGCTCGATGTTCCTGCACCACGTCCAGCACCACGGACGCGAGCACGATGACGGTGATGATGGCGAAGCTCGGCACATCGCCGGTAAAGGCCGACACGGCGGCGGCAGCGAGCAGCACCAATACCAGCGGATTGCGGAACCGCCCGACGAAGGCAGCCAGCAGCCGCCGCGGCGCGGCCGCATCAATACGGTTCGGTCCCGCAGTCCGGAGGGCGGCTGCCGCGTCATGGCCGCTCAACCCGGCTGCGCTGGTGTGCAGCGACTGCATGAGGTCGGGAAGCGGCGACACAGCCATGCCCGCCAGGGACGGTGAAACGGTCACCGGCCCATCCTTGCCGGGCGGGGCGGGTGCTAGCTGGTCCATCCGCCCGTCGCTTCATGTTGCGGTCTCGGTCGCAATTCGTGCATCGGACGGCCTCGCAAGCGCATGAACCCTGAGCATACAGGCCGCGGCCGCCTGGAGGGCAGGTTCGGGAACTACCTATCAGGGCCGGCCTGGATGCCGCTGGAGGCTGCGGGCGCTTCGAGGCGCAACGCCACTGGACGCAGGTGGCGATCCCGGTCGGATGGGCGACGCTGAACCTGTTGGTTGACGACGCTCTGCCCTTGCCAACCCGGGCAGGGGTGGAGCGGGCGCATGTCTTGTGAGTAGTTTCCGACCCTATGCCGCAATGCCGCCGGTGGGCACGGTCCATCTGCTGTTGCGGCGGATCGGATCAGGTTGCGGCGCAGGTCCGGGCGCGGAATAGTTCCGGGCGCTAAATGGCTGGGGTCGGACCGCAAGCATCTTGCCCGCGCGCGAACCGCTTATCTGGTCGGCCCACCAAACAACGCCGAGGTCCCTGATGTCCCGCAATGGTCAGCCGCGACAGGCCGCCACGGCGGCGCCAGGCTTTGCAGCCCGGCCTCACTGCACCGCTTGCCCGCGCCATCGTGGGACGACCTCGCCCGCATCTCCTGACGAGGCGAAGGCGGGATGGCGGCACCGGTCCGCGCAGGGCCAGGCATGGCTGAAGCCATCCGGCTGCTGCGCACGGCCTGCCACTTGGCCGGCACAGGCCGGCGAAAGAACGCCGAGGTCATCCTACCGGGCACTGCCTAGGACGTTGGTCGCTCCCAGTGCCGATGCGATGCTGTTCCGCGCATGACCCCAGGTTGCCAGGAGGACCAGTGGGGGCCGATACCGCTGCCGGTAGGATGGCGCCCTGCCTTGCAGGGTGGCGGCGCATGGGACTCCTGATCCGGATCGTCCTGGGCGCGGCGGGAGTGCTGACGACGGCGCTGGTTGCCCGCGATGCCGCCAACTTCGGCGTCGTGCAAGCCATGGTCGGCATGGTGCTGATCGCAACCATCGTCCTGGTGGCTAGCCCTCTGGCGGCGCTGACCTTGGCTCAGGCCAGCAGCCTGCCTCCGGCTCAGTGTCCCATCAACACGGAAAAGGCGGGCGGGTCGCGCAGGACTTGGCCTGTGACCCCGCCTAGGAACGCCGCCGTCACCCGGCTGTGCGTGTAGGCGCCCATGATGAGCAGGGTCGCATCCCGCTCGGCCGCCGCACGCACCAGCGCACCGGCTGCTGACCCGGCATCGGCCTTGACGTGGCAGTAGCGCGCTTCGACGCCGTGCCAGCTCAGGGCTTCGGCGAGGTCGAGGTCGGCGGCGACCGGGTCATTCGTGAACGCCTGGTCCGCAAGGCCCGTCGTCATAAGCACTGTGACCCGCTCGGCCCGGTGGAGCAGCGGCAGCGCGCCGGCAACGGCCCGTGTCGCCTCCAGGCTGCCGTTCCAGGCGACCATCACGTGCCGCAGCGGGTCCGGGCCGCTGCCTGGCGGGACCAGCAGCACCGGCCGCCCCGTCTCGAACAGGGCCGCATCGAGCGGGCGGTCGAGGCCGCCGCCCAGGTCGGGAAACGCCAGGACGGTCAGATCGCTCAGCCGCCCCTTGCGGACGATCACCTGTTCGGGCACTCCGGTCCGCTCGGACCAGCGGGCGAAGACGCTGTGGGTCCGCCCACCCACGATCTCGTCGGACAAGGCGTGGCCTTCGCGCCAGGACGTGAAGCGGTCCCGTGCGTCTCCTGCCGCGCGTTGGCTGCGCTGCGCGGCCTGCTCGGAAGCATCAGCGGGGCCGGGCGCAACCGCCCGCAACGAGGCGGCCAACTGGGCTTCGCCGGGCTGGATGTATACGACGTCCAGGTGGGCCTCGACCCGCCGGGCAACCGCAAGTGCGGCTTCCAGCGGCGCCTCGGGCGCGCTGCCTGCCCAGCAGGGAACGAAGATCGTCCGCATCGTCATGACGCGGCGCTCCCATTTGGGCGTCGTTGCGCGCTGCGGTGCAGCAGCCGTGACGGCGGCAGGCGTCCTGTCCCGGCGACGCTCTGGACCCTGGTCATGAACTCTCTCCTTGCGGCTGTGACGGACGCCTAGCGGTTGAGAGCGCGGGAGGGCCGGGACCGCTTCTCAGCCCGGCCGCGGAGCAGCCGGCGCTCACCGAAGGCTCTGAACTGGCCCATTCCAGCCCGCGGTGGGCTTCGGTTGTGAAGCGTGCCGTTCCAGGTCCCCCACTACGCCAACGGCGGACTCCCCCATGTAATACCGGAGCCGAGCCTGCGACGTCAGGTTCGGAAACTACCTAAGCAGACCTTTAGAGGTCTGCGCACAGATGAAAACCTAAGCAGGCTTGCGCGGCTTGGCACGGCCGAAGGCCATCTGTGTGACAAGCCGCGCAAGCCTGCTTAGTGCACGGCCACCGCCGGCGCCGGGCAGCACCGTGCACCGCCCTACGGCAAGGGCGGAACAGGCTCAGCCCCCGGTGGCGAACCCCGGGTAGAGCGTCATGCCGCCGTCCACGAACAGGGTCGCGCCTGTCACGTAGTCCGCGGCGTCGGACGCCAGCCACACCGCCGCCTGCGCGACGTCGTCGGGTTCGCCGATGCGCTTGTACGGCACCAGCGTCATCAGGCCGGCATAGGCCTCCGGCGTGCTCCACGCCGCCGTGTTGATCGGCGTGCGGATCGCGCCCGGCGCGATGCCGTTCACGCGGATGAAGTGCGGCGCCAGCTCCTGCGCGACGCTCCTCATCAGCAGCATCACCCCGCCCTTTGACGCCGCGTAGTTGACGTGGCCGGCCCAGGGGATGACCTGGTGGACGGAGCTCATGCAGATGATCTTCCCCGCCGCTTGGGAGACGGACGGCACGACGCCGCGCCGCTTGAACTCGCGCGCCGCCGCGCGGGTGCAGAGGAACTGCCCCGTCAGGTTGACGCCGATGACGGTGTCCCACTGCTCCAGCGTCATCTCCGTGAACGTGGCGTCCCGCTGCAACCCGGCGTTGCTGACGCAGACATGCACCGTGCCGAACTGCGCGATGGCAGCGGCGAACATCCGCTCGACCTCGTCCTCCCTGCTCACGTCCGCCTTCAACGTGATGGCCCGGCGGCCCATGCCCTCGATCTCGTGCGCGACCTCGTCGGCCGCTTCGGGCTGGGTGACGTAGTTGATCGCCACATCTGCCCCGGCCCGGGCCAAGCCTAGCGCGACCGCCCGGCCGATCCCTGAATTGGCGCCGGTGACGAGTGCAGGCTGGCCCATGAGCACCGGGTGATACGGCGCACGGGGCACGCGGCGTTCATCAGGCAACGCTGGCGCTGCCGGCGTCTTAGGACCGCTGTCGGCCATGCCGGGCGCTCCAGGACTGCCGGACGATGGCGGAGGCAGGACGCACGTGGACGCCCGGAGCAGCATAGGGCGCGGCTGGGATGAAGCGGTTCGTCATTTCAGCTCCCGATATCCGACCAAGAGGGACGGCTTCGCACGGCTTGAGGCCGTGACGCACTTCCCTGCCGCCGCACTTCCCTGGCCAGGACGGCTGGATGAGTGGGCAAGCATCGGGAGGATATCGAAGTGCGGCACCCTGGCGGCAGCATCGGAAATTACGCAGGACTGCCGCTGCGGCTGCGGCCGACGCCAGGTGGCTGCTGAACTAGGTAGTTCCCGAGGCTCCCCGGGGCAGCATCGCTGGCGCTATCGTCCATACTGAGCCTTCACAGGCCGCCGTGGCACCTGGCCGCGGATACTCCTGGAGGGTGCCATGTCCCAAGACAGCAAGTTGCAGCTAGCCGTGCTTGCCGAGTTCGCGTGGGAGCCAAGCGTGGATGCCGCCCACATCGGTGTCACGGCGCGCGAAGGGATCGTCACCCTCACCGGCCACGTCGAGAGCTTTGCCGAGAAGCAGGCGGCCGAGGCGGCGGCCAAGCGGGTCAAGGGCGTCAGGGCAGTGGCGGAGGAGATCGAGGTCCGCCTGCCATCCAGTATGAAGCGCGGGGACGAGGAGATCGCGGCTGCGGCCGTTCATTGCCTGTCATGGGACGTGTCGGTCCCGCGCGACAGCGTGGAGGTGCAGGTCGAGAACGGATGGGTCACGTTGCGCGGCCAGATGGACTGGAACTACCAGCGCGACGCCGTGGGCCAGAGCCTCCGCACCTTGCAGGGTGTCCGCGGCGTGTTCAACGAGATCACGATCAAGACGAAGGTCAACGCCTCCGACCTGAGCAACGGCATCAACCATGCTCTGCACCGGTCCTGGTTCCTTGTCCCGAATGACGTGCAGGTCAGTGCAGACGGCGGGACGGTTTACCTGACTGGCGCCGTCCAGTCGCCGCACGACCGGGACGTCGCGGCGGCTACCGCCTGGGCCGCCCCGGGTGCGACCGCAGTTGTGAACGACATTACGGTCGCATGAAGGTGCTTGAACTGCGTCACGGAGAGCCACGATGAGCTACGCAACCTTGATGGTCCACCTGCAGGTCGGCCAGTCGAACGGGCCGGTGCTGCAAGTCGCGGCTGGCTTGGCCAAGCGGTTCGACGCCGGGGTGATCGGCGTTGCCGCCTGCCAGCCGATGCAGCTCGTTTACACCGATGGCTACATCGCCGCGGACACCTTCGAGCAGGACCGGGAGGAGAAGGAGCGGGAGGTCGCGGCGGCCGAGGCCGCGTTCCGCGCCGCCTTCCGGGACCGCAGCAACGTGCCGGGGAACATGCTGGAGTGGCGCTCTACCATCACGCTCGCGCCCTCATGCGCCTGGGTCGCGGACCAGGCGCGCAGCGCCGACCTGGTTGTGACGGGCGTGGCCGCCGCCGACCCCTTCGACCCCAGCCGCCGGGTGGACACGGGCGAGTTGCTGATGCAGGCGGGCCGCCCGGTGGTGGTCGTGCCGGCAGGCGCGCCAATTAACGTGCCGGCCGCCTCTGACGCACCCTCCTTGAACAACGCCATGATCGCCTGGAAGGACACGCGCGAGACCCGGCGGGCCGTGCTGGACGCCTTGCCGCTGCTGCGACGGGTCGCCCGCGTCAGCATCGTGGAAGCCGCGGCCAACGAGGATTTGGCCGGCGCCCGCCAGCACGTCGCGGACGTGGCGGCCTGGCTCGGCCGGCATGGCATCGCGGCCGACGCGCAGGCCGTGCACCGGACCGGAGACGACGCCGGGCAATTGGACGAACTGGCGCAGGAGTGCGGCGCGGACCTGGTGGTCGCCGGCGCCTACGGGCACAGCCGCATGCGCGAATGGGCGCTGGGCGGCGTGACCCGCAGCCTGTTGCTGCACTCGCACCGTTGTTCCCTGCTGTCGCACTAGGCCACCCGGCGCAGCATGGAGGGGCCGCGATGCACGCGATGGTCCTGAACCGCATCGGCGCCGGCCTCGAATGGACGGAGCTGCCGGATCGTGAGCCTGGGCCGGGCGAGATCCGGGCCAAGGTCCTTGCCTGCGGCGTTTGCCGTACGGACCTGCACGTCGTGGACGGCGAGCTGCCGGATCCGGTCCTGCCGATCATCCCGGGCCACGAGATCGTCGGGCGGGTTGACCGTGTAGGGCCAGGTGTCGAGGGGTTGCGACTGGGCGAACGGGTCGGCATCCCTTGGCTTGGCCACACCTGCGGCACCTGCCCGTATTGCCGGATGCGGCGGGAGAACCTGTGCGACCGCCCGCTGTTCACCGGATTTACCCGTGACGGCGGCTTTGCAACCGCCACGGTCGCCGATGCGCGCTTCGCTTTTCCGCTCGGGGAAGAAGGCGAGGACGCAGCCCTTGCTCCGTTGCTCTGCGCCGGGCTGATCGGCTGGCGGTCGTTGGGGATAGCCGGCGACGGCAAGGTGCTGGGGCTATACGGCTTCGGCGCGGCGGCGCACATCGTCGCCCAGGTCGCACGCTGGCAGGGCCGCTCGGTTTACGCTTTCACCAAGCCCGGCGACCTAGACACCCAGGCCTTCGCCCGCAGCCTCGGCGCGGTGTGGGCGGGCGGCTCGGACGAGATGCCGCCGCAGCCGCTCGATGCCGCGATCATCTTCGCCACCGTGGGCGACCTGGTGCCCGTGGCGCTGCGGGCGGTTCGCAAGGGCGGCCGGGTTGTCTGCGCCGGCATCCACATGTCGAACATCCCGGGCTTCCCTTACCGGCTGCTGTGGGAGGAGCGGCAGCTCCTATCTATCGCCAACCTGACCCGGCAGGACGGCTTGGACTTTCTGCGCCTAGCGCCGGAAATGGGCATCGTCACGAGCATCACGCGATACCCGCTGACGCAGGCCAACCAGGCGCTGGCCGACCTGCGCGCCGGCCGCTTCGACGGCGCGGCGGTCCTGCTCCCCTGACGGCGGGAGGGCACTCGCCACAGTGGCGCTACACCAACCTCCAGCGGCCTGCCACGAGGCAGGTGTCCAGGTGGAAGTTCCGCTCCGCGCCTGACCTGAACACGTCGTGCCAACCCACGGTGCGGCAGTCGCGGCCCTTGCTGCGGTAGGCCCGTTCCATCGTCAGCGTGCCGCTGTCGCCCGATGACGGCTCGGCCCAGGTCTCGGTCGTGCCAACAGGCGCCGGCTGCGGGCGCAGCAGCCGGGCCGCGGCCTGGTCAGCCAGGGCCAGGTCCGCCCGGTCCAGGAACGGCCCCTGGTCGCCGAAAAAGCCGGTGATCTGTGCCTGTGCGCCAGTGGCGGTGCCCAATGCTAGCAGTGCCGCGACGGCCAGGTGAATGCACTTGGGCATGGGGTCGATGCTCCTGATTGCGGCGATGGCGGCGTCTCTGCCGGCAACCCGCCCAGCACCGGCATCGCAAGCATGAGACCAGCACGGCGGCATCGCATCGACTGGACGGTGCCACGCGCCGGGCGGTCCTGGCAGGCTCGGAAACTACCCAGGGGTCCAAGAGGGATCCTCGTGCCAGGCAAGCCGGGTTCGAGGAGGCACGTAGGTAGTTTCCGACCCTGCGTTGCGGGCGGGAAGCCAGGCACTATTAAGGTGGCGATCCCCAGCAGCTATCTCCGCCGCAGACGCCGAAGTCTGGCGAGGGGTGCCGGGGTCGGCTCCGCGCCCCGGCCAACTTCAGGAAACGCACATGACGAAACCATCCGGCAGCCGCCAGCATGTCCCGCACGGCAACCTGCCGTTCCTCGCCGAAGCGGACCGCCTCACGCTCGACGCCATGTTCAGCCATCCCCTGCCCTACCTCGGCTGGAACCGGGTGGTCGCGCTGTTCGGTGCCCTCGGCAGCGTCGAGCAGCGGCCTGACAACGGGTTCGCCTTCCGGATCGGCGGCGAGCACCACCTGATGCAGAAGCCGCCGGGCGAGGACCTTTCGGCACCCGAGGTCGTCGGCCTGCGCCACCTGGTCGAGCGCGCCGGGCTGACGCCTACCCTGCCCGCCAGCCACCCCGAGCCGGCGTCGCGGGAGCTGCCGCCCGTCGCGGGCCTGCTGGTCGTCATGGACCACCACGGGGCCAAGGTGTTCCAGCTCGGCACGGAAGGGGACGACCCCGCCGGGCACACGATCAAGCCCTACGACCCCCATGGCTACCTGCACCACTTGGCGCACAAGGGCGAGTCCCGGGAGCGCGGCCAGCGCGCCGCGGAGGACCCGGCCTACTACGAGCGCATCGCCCACACGGTCATGGCCGCAGCGCACGTCGTCGTCGTCGGCCACGGGCACGGCCACAGCGACGCGGCGCACCACCTGGTCGAGCACCTGCAGGCCCACCACCCCGACCTCTACGGCCGGACCGTGACGGAGGTGGCGGCCGACCTGTCCAGCCTGACGGAGCCGCAACTGCTCGACCTCGGCCGCCGCGCCCTGCGCCGCCAGGCCGCGTAGCCGTGGCGCTAGGCTGGCACCTGCGCGGACAGCCGCCCCACCTGCGGCTCCCCACCGGACCGCACGGCCCCGCCGACCTTTGGAGGACCTGACATGCCGATGTTCGAGGACCGGGAACAGTCGTTCGAGGCGAAGTTCGCGCATGACGAGGAGTTCCGGTTCCTCGTCGCCGCGCGGCGCGACAAGCTGTTCGCCCGCGGGGTCGCCCGGCAGCTCGGGCTGCGAGAGCAGGGCGCGGAGGAGCTGGCCGCCGCCGCCCTGGCCGTGCCGGACGGCCCCGGCCACGATGCGGCGCTGCTCGGGCACATGGCGAAGGTGCTGACGGAACACGGGCGCGGTGACAGGGCCGCCGACCTCGCGGCGTTGCTGGAGGACTGCGGCATGCAGGCGCGGCAGCAGCTCCTTGCCATGCCCACCCCGGAACCGACTGTCCGCTGATGGCTGCGGCCAGGCGGGGATGCCGGCGTAGGTAATTTCCGAGGCTGCCCGCGCCGTGCGGGACACGGGT
>Ga0123339_10002877_pt1 | contig 11557 bp, 10 predicted proteins | sample lystaG_FD_89956 | JGI IMG/M metagenome (GOLD analysis project Ga0123339, IMG submission 89956) | Glacier valley bacterial and archeal communities from Borup Fiord, Nunavut, Canada, to study Microbial Dark Matter (Phase II) -... | ecosystem: Environmental > Aquatic > Freshwater > Ice > Glacier ... | reverse complement strand
CGGGGTGAGCGCACCCGTACGTCCCACCTGCACACGGATCTCGCGCAGACGGGTGGTCTTCTCCTCGGGCGGGAATTTGAACGCGATCGCCCAGCGCGGCGCTTTGGCGGTGGAGCCGAGCTCGTCCTGGAGTGCGAAGTCATCCACTTTGACGACCACGCCGTCGATCTCATAGGGCAGCGTATCCCTCGCGCCCATTGCCCACTCGCAAAACGCGTGGACCTCGGCAGCGTCCTCGCACACCTTCACGTCCGGATTGACCCTGAAACCTGCCGAGCGCAGCCACGCAAGCGCCTCATGCTGCGAACGGATGCCCAGCTCAGGAGCGTCCACGATATTGTACATGAACGCCGCCAGATCGCGCGACGCGGTGATGGCCGGGTATTTCTGCCGCACCGAACCGGCGGCGGCATTGCGCGGGTTGGCGAACGGCGAGCTGCCCGCGCTCTCCTGCTCGGCATTGAGCCGCTCAAAGCTGTCCTTGGGCATATAGATCTCACCGCGGACCTCAAGACTCCAGCTCACGGCAGTGTCCTCATCGGCAAACAGCGTCTCCGGCACTTCACGCACGCGCGGCGGGACGGCGAGCAGACACAGCGGGACGCTCTTGATGGTACGCACGTTGATGGTGACGTCCTCGCCGGTGGCTCCATCTCCACGTGTGACGGCCCTCACGAGCAGACCATCCTCATAGGTCAGCGCGATCGAAGAGCCGTCGATCTTGAGTTCGCAGATATAGGTGTGCTCGTGGCCCTGGACCTCGGGTTTTATGCGATCGAGCCATACGTCCAGCTCGTCAAGGTCCATCGCGTTGTCCAGCGAGTACATACGCCGGGCGTGACGGACCGATGAGAACTGCGCCGAAGGAGCCGCGCCGATGCGCTGCGTGGGCGACTCGGGTACCACCAGCTCGGGATACTCGCGCTCGATGTCCGTAAGCTCACGGAGCAACGCATCGTACGCGGCGTCTGAGATCTCTGGCGCGTCCAGCGCATAGTAGCGCCAGCTGTGACGCCCTATCTCCTCGCGCAGCTTCTCAGCCCGCTGTGCAGCCTTGACGTGATCCATGCCCTGCCCGCTACTCCTCGATCTTGAGCTTCTGCACGTGCACATCGCTCGTAGAGTAGATGACCGCCTCGGGCACAAAACGGTTGAGCCGCTCGGCCTCGTAGATCCAGACGTCATCGAGCGTCACTTTGAAGTACGTGCCACCGGGGCCCGCAAGCGGCTCCACATTCACACCATTGGCGAGATAGGCACGCAACTCGGTCTCAACGTAGTAGGTGAACACCTGCGCGGCATCGCGATACTCTCCGTAGAGTGCGAGCCTGCGCTCGGCCTCAAACATGTCCAGTTCATCGATGCTATCCATTGCGCACGCCCTCCGGCCGTTTTCTCGTCCGACGCATTCTATTCTATCCTGCCCGCTGGCGCCTCAGCCGGTCACAGGAACCAGCCGAACCTCGCCCCAGGCGCCGATATGCTCGTCGAGCACTACCACCGCGCCCAGCACGCCGGGAATATCACGCGCAGCCGCAAGCGCGACGTCGATATCGGCCGGTACGCGCACGAGGTATCCCAGCGCGGTAGCTGCAGCATCAGCGAGCGCTCCATCCCGCGCTATCACGGTCACCGTGTGCGCACGACCAAACGACGCCGAGGGACCGATACGTCCCGACGATGTGCAGACGGCGAGTGGAAGCGCGTCACCCGCCACCTCTATGCCCACGGTGCCGCTGAGAGGCGAGTCACCCGCCCACAACGCCACCGTCCGGGTCACCGTCCCCATGAGATACAGGTCGCCACCGTTCTCGACGACCACCTCCCGAGAAACATCGGCGAGGCCGCGCGCAACGTACTCGGCGACCGCTCCGGCGACTGCGGCCATCGGACCGACGCCCGTCATGCGCGCCGCCTCGGCCATCGAGCGAACCACGGGCGCAGCGTCAGGCTCGACGTCAAGAGGCACGTAACTCTCGGCAAAACGAGGATGCGCGCCGATGTATCCTTCAAGACCATCGCGAACCTCACAGATGAGCACGGCTGCTTCATCACGCAGATCACGGATCGCGCTGACCTGGAGGTCGGTCTCTTTCAGCGACACCTCAAAGGTCACAAGACCTGTGGCTCGCACTGCCCGGCGATATGTACGCGGTTCATAACCCATACCGCAATCTTACCAGCCCCATGGGGCATAAGTCTTACAAGACGACAGCGGAGGCGCACATGCGAAGGACCCTCGAACTCTGCATTGAAATGGATCGGGCCGCCGAGAGAACCTACAAGCGCCTTGGCGAGCAGTGTCAGGAACCGGCACTTACCACCCTGTTTTCAATGATGTCTGCCGAAGAGGCGCAACACGTCGAATGGTGGAGCGAGCTCCTGGACGCCTACGAACAGGGGCTTTTGCCGGATATCGTACACGATGAAAGCGAACTGACGAGTCGTCTCCACGATCTGCACGGCCGCTTCGTAGATGTTGCGGAACGCTCACAGGGCACGCTCGATCCCGAACAGGCCCTGACCGTCGCGGCGCACCTGGAGTTCTTCATGATCGATCCGGTCTTCGGAGAGTTCATCGACCTCACCGAACCCGGCCAGGGTGACCGCCGTCACACGTCGTACTCGCGCCACCTCGAACGACTCATCGAGGCTATCCAGACCTACTACCCTGAAGATTCGCTCACGGCTTTTTTGTCCAGCATCCTGATCAGAACCTGGCGCGATAACCTTTCTCTGGCCATCTTCGCCACGCGCGATCCCCTCACGGGGATCCACAACCGTCGAGCCCTGGACACGCACCTCGCGCAGTGGGCCGCCTGGTCGGCGCGCTACGGCCGTCCGCTCGCCGTGCTCCTGATAGACATCGACTACTTCAAGAGCATCAACGACAGGTTCGGACACGCGTTCGGTGACACCGCCCTACGAGAGATCGCGCATGCGATCCAATCAGCGACACGCGCCTCGGATCTGGTGGTGCGCTACGGCGGCGATGAGTTCGCGGTGATCGCACCTGAAACCGACGCTGACGAGTACTACCTGCTGGTAGACCGCATCCTGGAAACCGTGCGCAAGCTCGAACTCGTCGACAACGAAGGCCGACATGCCACGACGAGCATCTCGATCGGCGGTGTGATCGGCGCCGACCCTGCCGGCTCCACCCCGCGCAGCATAGACAAGCTCCTCGCTACGGCTGACCGCGGGCTTTACATCGCCAAGCACCAGGGCAGGAACCGCGCCGCCGACCCGATCGTGTTGGGTCGCGAGAACTAGCGAAGCGTCGCTACGTGCGGTCGGCTTGCTCGGTCATCTCGCCGGCGTGATAGCTGCTGCGCACGAACGGCGCTGAGGCCACGGCATGAAAGCCGAGCTCGGTAGCGCGCGCCGCCAAGTCATCGAACACAGCGGGCGTCACGAACTCAGCAACGGGAAGGTGCTTCGAGCTCGGACGCAGGTACTGCCCGAGCGTGAGGATGCCGCAACCTGCCGCGCGCAGGTCACGCATGACGTCGACCACCTCATCGGGCGTCTCACCCAGGCCGAGCATCAGCCCTGACTTCACCGGCATCCCCGGATCGCTCCCGGCAGCGCGCGCGAGCACGCTCAGGCTACGATGATAGTCAGCACCCGGCCGCACCTCGGCATACAGCCGGGGGACCGTCTCGACGTTGTGATTGAAGACATCCGGCTCGGCATCGGCAACCGTGTCGACAGCCGTCAAATCACCGGCGAAGTCGCTGGTCAGCACCTCCACATGCGTACCCGGCGAGACCTCGCGCACCGCGCGGATGACCTGGACGAAATGAGCCGCGCCGCCATCGGGCAGATCATCACGCGTCACAGTGGTGACAACGACGTGCTTGAGGTGCATGCGCAGCACCGCCTCAGCGATACGCGCCGGCTCATCGGGATCCAGCGGACCGGGCTTTCTGGTGTCCACGGCGCAAAAACGACAGCCGCGCGTGCACGCATCGCCCATTATCAGGAAAGTCGCCGTGCCCGAGGCGAAGCACTCGCCTTGGTTGGGGCACTTGGCGGCCTGACAGACCGTGTGCAGGTCCAACCGTTTGAGGAGATCTTTGACGTCTTGGTAACTGCCTTCTCGTGCGATGGGCCGCTTCATCCATTCAGGCATGCGCTTGGCGTTCTGTCCATGCTCGTAGGCCACTCTAGATACCGCACTTCATAGCGGCGTCGGTGCAAGCCGCACGAGTGACCTCCGAGACGGTCGGATGCGCGTGCACCATCTCGGCGATCTGTCGCACGTCGATACCCTGCTTGATCGCAAGCGCCACCTCGTGGATGGTCTCAACGGCATGCGGGCCGACGATCTGGCAGCCGACGATACGGCCGGTTCCTTTCTCGGCCACGATCTGCACGAAGCCCTCGGCCTCCCCTTCACCGAGCGCCTTGCCGTTTGCCGAGAACTTGGCCACAGCCTGCACGGCGTCGATGCCGCGCTCCTTTGCGCTGTCGCGGGAGCTGCCCACGACGGCGACGTTGGGGAACGTGTAGACGCATGCGGGGATGCAGTCGTAGCGCACGCTCTGAAGCGCAGCGGCGTCGCCATCACGCAAGAACGCGACCGCGTTGCGTGCCGCCACGACGCCCTCCTGCTCGGCAACGTGCGCAAGCATCATGCCACCGATAAGATCGCCGACCGCGTAGACGCCCTCGATGTTGGCGCGGAAGTATTCGTCGACCTTGACTGCCGCACGGTCCATCTCGATGCCGGCCTCAGGAAAGCCCAGTCCCGCCGAGAAGGGCATGCGACCGACGGCGCTCATCACGACATCGCTCTCTATCACGCCACCGCTGCGCAACGTGGACCGCATGCGGCCGCCAACGCGTTCGACTTTCTCCACCGCGTCACCGAGATGGAACTCCACGCCCATCGCTTCGAGCGATCCCTGGGTCTGCCGGGCCACGCGCTTGTCGTTACCCGGAAGCACCTGCTCCATAAGCTCGACCACGATCACCTTGCTGCCAAACGCCGCGTAGGCGCATGCGAACTCGGCGCCGATGACGCCGCCACCGATGATGAGGATGTCGTCGGGAATCTGCTCGAGAGCCACGGCCTGATCGCTAGTCCACACGCCCTCGAGCGTGTGATCGATGCTCGGGAGCTTGAACACAGTGGAACCTGTGCAGAGGATGATCGCGTCACCCTCAACGGTCTCGATGCCGCCATCAGCAAGCGCGACCTCGACCGTGCGAGGGGCGCTCAGGCGGCCTTCGCCGGCGATGACTCGCACCTTGAGCCGCCTGGCGCTGCTTTCGATCTGCCCGACGAGCTCGTCGACGACGCCTTGCTTACGCGCCCGCAGCGCATCGGTATCCACCCGGGCGGTCTGTGCGATCAGCCCGAAACGTGCGGCGTCGCGCGAATCGGCGACGATGCCAGCCGAGCGTAGGATGGTCTTGGTGGGGACACAGCCCCAGTTGAGGCACGTACCGCCGAGGCGGTCGCGCTCGATCAACGTCACATCCGCGCCCAGACGAGCGGCCTCGAATGCCGCGGAGTAACCGCCAGGACCGCCACCAAGGACGACAATGCGCATCTTCTACCTCCAGATATACGGTTTCCCGAGGGACAGCATCGGTCGATTGTAGCATCCATCAGCTACGCGACCATGAATCCAGCGACTCATGCATGATGGCCCGAATGCCTATATACTACGCAGAATGCTGCTGGGGGCAGCACTCGACACAGACAGTACGGGGGACGACGTGGCGAATCGCCAGCGCAAACGCAGCACGAGACAACAACCGATAGTGCTGCTTCTCGGCCTGATACTGGCACTCGCTCTATGGACTACGGATGCAGTGCTCGATGCCTCTACGCAACCGGGAGATCAGATACCCGCCGGTTTCTACTTCAGGATCGCCGTCGTGGCGTTCGTCATCGGTTGGGCGCTGTATTCACAACGCCTAGCCAACAACCAGGCATCCACAAGCCTTGAACTTAAACGGGAACGCAGACAGCTGGCGCTTGTCTACGACAACAGCCCTGACGCGATCCTCATCGTCAGCTCCGACTTCACCAGCCGATATGCGAACGGTCGTGCCGCACAGCTAATGGGGCATCCACTGGAAAGCCTGCTGGGAAAGCCCTGCTATGCGGCGACTGGCGGAAACGGCCCGTGCGACGGTTGCCGCGTTCAGGCAGTGCTCAACAGCGGCAACACATCGACCGCTCTACGACGTGGGAGCGCGCCGAATGGCAACGACCGGTGGCTGGAGCAGACCTGGTACGCCCTGCCACAGGAAGGCGAAGATACCGCTGTCGCCGAGGTATCCCGAGACGTCACGGCGGAACACCGCGCAGAGGACGCGCTGCACCAATCGAACATGAACCTTGAATCCCGTGTCCGGCAAAGAACCGCCGCGCTGGAACGCGCTAACGACGTGCTCTCAGGCGAGGTGACCGAACGCCGCCGCATGGAGAAGCTGCTGCGCGAGTCCGAGGAACGGTTCCGCAGCATTATCGAGCTCGCTTCCGACCTCATCCTCGTACACGTGGATGGCATCATCACCTTCATGAACCCCTTTGGCGCATCGCTGCTGGGGTACTCCAACCCTGCGGATCTGGTGGGCCTGAGCGTCTTGGACCTCATCTCCCCTGACGATAAGGACACCGCCGCCGAAGAGCTCGGCAAGACGCATACGCTCCGCGTTTCAACGGGCCCTGTCGAGCTACGTTTCCTCCGCCAAAATGGAAAGGCCGTCACCCTTGAAGTGTCAGCCGCTCCACTCACCTACCACGGGCGCCCCGCTGTTCAGGCACTCGGCCACGACATCACCAAGCGCAAGTCAGCCGAGAAGACCATCCGTCATATGGCCTACTACGACCTTCTGACCGACCTGCCCAACCGCGCGCTGTTCGACGACCGGCTGCACATGGAGATAAACCGCGCCGATCGCGAAGGAACATCGTTTGCGCTGATGTTCGTCGACATGAACGACTTCAAGAACATCAACGACACCTACGGCCACCACACCGGCGACGACCTGCTCACCGAGGTGGGGCGCAGACTCGTCTCTGCAACCCGCAAGAGCGACACGGTCGCGCGGTTCGGCGGCGACGAATTCACGCTCCTGCTGCCCAATGAAAGCTCGCGCAAAAGCGTCGCACACATAGCCACCAAGATCATCGACGCGATGCAAGAGCCCGTTCCCACGTCCACCACGCCGATAAAAGCGCGCATGTCGATAGGGATCGCGTTCTATCCGTATAACGGACGCACCCTCGGCGAACTCACGCATGCCGCCGACATGGCGATGTACCAGGCAAAGTCCGCCGAGAGCGAATTCCTCTTCGCCGAAGCGCCGCTCGCAGACTAAAGGCGCTGCTCTTCTTCGGTCACGACCTCTGTCTTAATCATCTTGACCACTGCTCGCAGCGCATCAAAGACGTGGTCGCGGATGTCGCCGCCGACAAGCACGAACATGATGTCGTCGCCGACCACAAGATCGCCCTGGTTCACCCAGACGCGCACATGATTGACGCCCTCCATCAAGCGGGCGCTCTCGACGATCTCAGCCAGACGCTCGTAGTCGGTATGCAGGCGCATCCCACTGACGGGATCGCCGTTTCTCGACGTCCCGCGCACGACACCGTTGTGCATAAGGAACATGCCGGTACCGTTCACATCCTCATCGGATTTGATCTCGGCAAGCCAACGATCCAGGGACGGCCGATCGGTTTGTACAGACATTATGACCTCCATAATCACAGGCAACCTGTAAAGGCAGCTAAACGTGCTCGACGAACTGAGCCGCGCAGTCGTGCAGCGAACGCACATCCGACTCGCTGTGACGGAATGTGAACGACTCGCACACCACGAACTTATCCAGTGCAAGTCCAGCATACTCGAGAACAGGATTAGTCGCTCTGTGCGTGGTCACCGCCGCAAAAAGCACCATCCACAAAGCGATGTGCTCGGTGAAAAAACACTGGGCGACATCGGCATAGTGCGGCCCGCAATCACTGGAGTGCGCCAGGCAGAACGCCATGAAATCCAGCTCGATCGCTGCGTGGTCGAGGGCATACCGGGACAGCCAACGCGGGACGCGATAGCCCGCAGTGGCATACATACTACGGACCGAATCAGTGAGTTCAACGCCCGGTGCGCCCAGGTACGTGGACTCCAGTGGAGGAACAGAGTTAGCGAACGGATCATAGCTCGCACCGCCATAGAGGGCCTCGCGCTCGTCGCCGAAGGCCGTGCGTCCCTCGGCGGTCATCAATGTATCGGCAGCCTGGGTGGAGACGATGTGAAGCTTCTCTTCATCGACATACGGGACGCTGCGGCAGCCTTCAATGGCTGCCGCAAGAGACAGCACGCTGTTGCGTGCCCCGTCGACGGGTCCGCACAGCAACAAGGCAGTGTGCCAGTATGCCCCGACCCGGTCCTCGGTCAGGCAGTTACACGCATCCCTCTTCGCGGTGTCGCACCGTGATCCCCGCCGCACGATCATCTCCTTGCCGTGGTGTCGCTTAAGCTAGGATAACGTAGACGGCGGCTCTAGGGGAGTTGATTTTACGTTACGGTCGAACTCCGGCGCCCTGAAGTATCCCGCCAACGGCCGAATCGAGGCCCAGCGACATGATATGCACACCATCTGCCACCTGTGAGATCTCGCGCACCTGCTCGGTCGCCAGCTTGATCGCTTCTGCACGGGGATCATCGGCACGCTTGATCCGCTCGGCTATGGCGTCAGGAATCATAAGCCCGGCGAGACGCTGATTGATGAAGTCGATGGCGCGCGGACTGCGCAGCACCAGGACACCGGCGATCACCTTGGCGCCGAGCGGATGCAGAGCATCTACCGCGCGCTGCAGCTTGTCTATGTCGAAGATCGCCTGCGTCTGGAAGAACCGCGCACCCGCGGCGATCTTGCCCTCTACACGAGCGAGCTGGGCATCCCAGGGTTCGGCCTCGGGGAACATCGCCGCACCGAGGAAAAAGCCCGGGCTTCCCGCCAGGTCGCGACCCAGCATGTCATGACCTTCGTTCATCCCCGCCGCCACTTGCAGCAACTGCGTGGAATCCAGGTCGAAGACGCCTTTGGCCTTTGGGTGGTCCCCTGAACGGGGATCGTCGCCGGTCACCGCAAGGAAGTTCTCCAACCCCAGCGTCCAGGCGGCGAGCAGGTCGGACTGCAATGCAAGCCGGTTCCTGTCACGGCACGTCTGCTGGAAGATAGGTTCGTAGCCCATATCGAGCACGACCCGCGACGCCGCGAGGCTGGACAGATGCAACGAAGCACCCTGATTGTCGGTGACGTTGAGGGCGGTGCAGTACGGCCCGAGAGTCTCCACGGAGTGACGCAACGACGTCAGGTCCGTGCCGGGCGGCGGCGCCAGCTCACCGGTCACAACGAATTCACCGCGCTCGAGTGCTTCTCTAAACGCCCCCATCAGCGCTTCCCTCCCGTGCCGCGACCTTTGCGCTGATTGACGCTGCCGGGCTTCAGTTTGACCGAAAAATCTTTGGGCGGACGGATGGTGCCGCGCGCCGGGCGGCCCTGCTCGGCCAGTCGACGCTGGATGGTCACATGCACGCAGTCGCGGTCATGGAGTACGTCGCACTTGCCTTCCCACATGCCGCCGCACGGGCCGTTGAGCAGCCCCTTGGGACAGTTGGTGACCGGACAGATGCCCGCGGTCTGATCGAGCACGCAGTCGCCGCACATCTGGCAGCGCTCCTCGAACTCACCGTTGTGGATTATGCTGCCGAGAAACAACGACTCGAGTCCCGGAAACGACGGCACAGCGACCGCCTCGGCGACCGTCTGCGTGCCTGCACCGCAAGCGAGCACCACCACCGCGTCCGCGGGGGCGATCTCCTCGGCGTGCTTACGCAATTCGAGCCGGGTACCGGCGCGGTGGCAGGTCACCTGCGGCACCGTGCTTCCAGTCACCTCGTATCCGAGATCTTCGAGGCGCTGCTTCATGTCGGCCACCTCGGGAATGCCACCGGTATGCGCCGAGGTCGCGCACTCGCCGCAGCCGACAAGGAACACTCGCTTCGCCTCGACGGATTCCAGGTCGGCTATGATGCGCGCCCAATCGCGCGATTGCGTGATGATCATCGGATTCCCTTCTCGCCGGAAGCAAGCGCGCTTTTGACAGCCGCGACACAGCCGGGAGCGTCCGCGGAGTACCCGGCGCCGATGCCGCTCGCATATTCAGCGGTCACGACGGCGCCACCCACCAGCACCGGGACACCGGTGCGCTCCTGAACCTCGCGCACGCAGGTATCCATGGCGGGAAGCGAGGTCGTCATCAGCGCCGAGAGGCATACCACGTCGGCCGTCTGGGCCGCGGCCACGAACCGCTCGGCAGACACGTCCACGCCGAGGTCTTCAACCGCCATGCCGTGGCTTTCCAGCATGCTGATGCAGATATCTTTGCCGATGCTATGGACATCACCTTTGACCGTACCGAAGACGACGCGTCCTTCAGCAGCGGCAGCGCCTGCGGGAAAGTGCGACTTTGCGCGGCCGACAGCCGCCTTCATCGCCTCAGCCGCGGCAATCAGCTGCGGCAAAAAGACCTCGCCTCGGCCGTACCCGTCACCGAGACGCTGTATGGCCGGGGTGAGCACGTCGGCGATCACCGACTGCGGTGTGCTGCCCGCCGAGATGAGCTCGTCCACCAGGCCAGGGCCGGAGTCCACGTCGCCGCGCTCGACCGCCATCGCGAGCATCCCCGCGGTATCGGTGCTCTCGACCTCGGGTGCGGGCGCACCCGGCGAAGACGTCGCATGCGACGCTCCCGTAGCGGAAGCGACCGCGGCCTCGCCGTGCTCAGCAATATGCGCGATCCAGCGCGCAGCCTGCACATCGTGTCCGAGCAGCGCGTCGCCTGCGGTGATAGCCGCGGTGACGATAGCGCTGGTGGGATCGACGATAGCCGCGTCCAATCCCTCGGCCATCGCCATGTTCAAAAACGTCGCGTTGAGCTCGCCGCGCCCGGGAAGGCCGTGGCTGACATTGCTCACACCGAGCATGCACGCCAGACCCCACTCGCGCGAGACCACGCGCACGGCGTCCAGAGTGATGCGGGCCGCATCGGCATCAGCGGCTGTGGTGAGCGTCAGGCAGTCGACCACCAGATCGGCGTCGACCAGCCCGTATGCGTGCGCCCGTTCGCGCACGCGATGCACGACCTCGAGCCGGCCCTCGGTCGTGGCGGGAATTCCGTGCTCGTCGAGCGCAAGCACGACCACCGCCGCGCCATAGCGTTTGGCGAGCGGAAGCACCGTGTCCATCGACTCCGGATCACCGTTGACCGAGTTGACGAGCGCGCGGCCGGGATAGATGCGCAGCGCGGCCTCCAGGGCGACGGCGTCGGTGGTATCCAGCACGAGCGGCACATCCGCGAGGCCGATAAGAGCGCGCACCGCTTGCGGAAGCGCGACCGTCGCGTCGACGCCGACGGCACCCACGTTCACATCGAGCAGCTGCGCGCCCGCTTCCTGCTGGACTGCGGCGAGCTCACGGACGACGCCCATCGAGCCCTCGCGCAGAGAAGCCGCAAGGCGCTTCT
>Ga0123339_10002876_pt1 | contig 11561 bp, 10 predicted proteins | sample lystaG_FD_89956 | JGI IMG/M metagenome (GOLD analysis project Ga0123339, IMG submission 89956) | Glacier valley bacterial and archeal communities from Borup Fiord, Nunavut, Canada, to study Microbial Dark Matter (Phase II) -... | ecosystem: Environmental > Aquatic > Freshwater > Ice > Glacier ... | reverse complement strand
TTTTGTAATAAGGAGGTCTTGGATAATACCAATAAGGTGGATAGTAATGCCCATAATGATGTCCATAATCATGCTCATTATGATGTCCATAATTATCTCCGTAGCCTGGTCTAGGACTTCTCATATCATTTTCCAATTCATCATCCTCACGGTTGCATTTTGATTCACCATAAGGCATAGGACAACAATGCATTTGATTCATAGGCATTTGTTCCATTGGCATCTGATTCATAGGCATGCTCTGGAACATAACTGGACAATTATTCATGTGTGGGCAACAAATATTTTGCTCCTGCCAGCTTTCATGGGAATAACTACAGGAATCATCTTCAGAATGGTCTTCTTTTCTAGTCTGTTTTACTGGATCCATTAAGTCCTCCAATATATTCTTTGATTACATTAACATTCTATTCATAGAAACAAATATCGTTACAACTAATGTTTATTTTTTTTCTCCTTGGATAAAATGGAATGCAGGCGGTGATTTATGAATAGACCACTTGTTTTTCATGCTATGTCTGTTTTTATGGGCTCCTTGGCCTCACTTTTACTACTTTATAATGTTCTTCTAGGTGCAGTTTTCTCTGCATTCTTTTTAAGTGTGTTATTTTTCACTAAAACCAGAAGGGACTTTATACTGGTAGCATTTTTCTTTATCCTGGGAGTTGTAAGTTTTCAAATCTATTTTAATATTGATATAAGCAATAACGTCAAGATAAGAGTTGTAGACAAAAAATCATATTACTTTATAGGCGACTACCAAGGAAGAAAAATAATTCTAAATGGCAATATAAAAGGATTGATAGAAGGACAAAAAATTGAGGCGTGGGGAAGTTACAAAAATGAAAGAGACTATCAAAAAGGAATTACTGGTTCCTATTATATAAATAAATATTCCTCTTGCAGAGAGGATTTTATTTATTCCTTATATCAAATGAAAAGAAACATGTACATGAATTTTAATTCAGTATTGGGCCTTGAAAATTCATCTATACTAATGGCTCTTTGCTTCGGTGATACAAGTTATTTGAGGAGCAGTCAGATGAATGAATTTAACAGGTTAGGAGTAATCCACGCTATAAGCGTTTCAGGCTTTCATATGGCCGTTATTTATGGTGTGCTGGAAAGAATATTTGGACTTAGAGGAGCTTTGGCTGCATCTTTCTTATATGTTATTTTTACAGGTCTGCAGGCAGCAACTCTAAGGGCATTCATTATGATATTCTTCTTAAAGCTATCCAAATATGCTTATAAAAATTATGATAGTATATCATCTTTGTCTATGGCGGCTCTTATACTTTTGGTGATTAAACCTTACTATATTGGAGACATTGGTTTCATGCTTTCCTTTTTGTCAACTTTAGGTATAATACTTTATTACAATAAATTATTAAAATTGTGTTATAGGCTTCCAAAAAAATTAAATGAAACGTTAAGTATTAGTCTAAGTGCTCAACTATTTTCACTGCCATATATAGCTTTTACTCTTAATCAGTTTAGTCCAGGTTTTTTAATAGGAAACTTTGTGCTTCTGCCTTTTTATTCAGTACTGGTTTTACTGGGAAACGTGGCATTTTTGTTCAGCTTTTCCAAAGTGGTTTTCAACATTTTGTGTGGTTATATCTCTATTGTAATGGAGGCTTTAAAGGGTGCGGATTATCTGCTACTAAAGGTATGCCCTGAGGTTACAAATTTCAGTTATCTTTATGGGGTAGCGTTAATATTAATTTATATAAGTTTTATATTTTATAAAAAAGGATATAAATATACTGAATTGTATCCTTTTTTTGTTATAGGCTTTCTTTTTGTTAACAACTTTTGCTTATTTCCTGAGATATACTATACTAAAATAAATGGAGGAAGTGCGACCTTTATTAATTACAAGGGTGAATGTGCCATGGTATGCAATTATGACAATTCAAAGGTAATTGAAATATATAAACTAAAAGAGGAAATGGGGGTAACGGCGGTGATTTCCAACATTCAAAATACAACAATTGTGAATTTAAGCGGGGATTTCAAGGTTAAAGTCTATCCTGCAAAGAGTCTTCAAGATTTCAATGATATTGAGGTCTATACTGAAGGTGAGTTTTACAATATTAACAGCAAAACTGTTAATACATACTCAGACTTATATGTTATAATTTTAAATAGATTATTTCATTTGACCGGGAACATTTATGGAGGTAAGAATTGAAGGATAAAAATTGTTTAAAAAATAGTTATGTTTTTTGTGGCATGGATGAAAGGCTGATTATGGAAGAAGTAAATTCTATAATTAAAAGAGCAGTGGATAACAGTTTTATAGATTTAAATTTATTCAAATTTGATGGAAGCTCCATTTCAAACTTTGAAGATATAATAAATGCTTGTCAAACACTTCCTTTTATGAGCGAGAAGAAGGTTGTATTAATAAGCCGAGCAAACTTTTTGGAAGACAGCAAGAGCGAATACAGTAAATCCGGAGATGAAAAATTATTTAAAAAGCTGCTGGATTATATTGATAAAGTTCCAGAGCACTGTGTTTTTATTGTTTATATTGTTTTTAAAAATAAAAGAGATAAAAGCACTGATAGAATAAAAAAGTTGGAAAAGAAGGCAGAAGTAATTAAGGTAGAGAAGGCCACCGGAATAAGGTTGGAAACCAAAGTCTCAGAACTTTTCAAATTAAGAGGAAAAGAAATTGGGAAAATTGAATTAAAGGCTTTTGTAAACAAAATGCAGGAAAGCAGTTTAACTGTGATAAATAATGAAGTTGAGAAGTTATGTTGTTATGTAGGAGAAAGGGAAATTAAAAGAGAGGATATAAACTATCTTTTTATCGAAAACAACGATGACGATATTTTTGATTTGATTAATCCTCTATCTCAGAGAAAAGCAAAGGATGCACTTAAAATACTAGACGAGCTTCTTTTCAAAGGAGGCAAGGTAAATTTTATACTTAACATGGTAGAAAGACATTTCATGTTGTTGCTTAAAATCAAACTTTTTATGCAAAGCGGCAGAGATAAGGAGTATATTTCAAAAGTATTCAGGTTGTCACCTTACAGATTTGATATCATTTCCAATCAGAGCCGAGGTTTTACAGCTAAGCAACTTGAAAAGGTTGTAGAGCTTTGCCTTGAATCTGAAAGAAAGATGAAGACTTCACCGGTAGATGATAAAATAGAATTGGAACTGCTTATTATAAACATTACTGCACTTAAATAATTAAGGCTCTACCAAAAATGGTAAAGCCTTTTTATTATGCACTAAGTGCATTTAATTTTGCAGCTAATCTTGACTTTGTTCTTGATGCTTTGTTTACATGAATAACTCCTTTTGAAGCTGCCATATCTAACGCTTTAGTAGCGGATACGAATGCAGTGCTGCAAGTTTCAACATTACCATCAACAAGTGCTGTTTCAAACTTCTTTATAGTAGTCTTTAAAGAAGATTTGATAATCTTGTTCCTTAAAGTCTTTTTCTCGATTACTTTTATTCTTTTTTGAGCTGATTTAATGTTTGCCATCTTTTCACCCCCTTGTTTTTTTATAAGGTCTCAGCAGCTTTGGGGAAATCTGCATGATATTACTTATTAACAAATGCAATTATAACATTAAATAATGTTTACTTCAAGTGAAATATGTAAATAATATATTTTAATTACATAAATAAAGGTAAAAGGAGAAAAAACATGACCAATATAAGAACAGATTTAGCAGTGGAAGCAAGAGAAATATATAAAAAAGAAAATGAAAGCACCCCGGGAGTTGAGGTGATTGAGAAAAATGATGGAGATGTGAAAATCACCTATGTTAAGATAGTAAATGATCAGGGAGAAAGGATGATGGGAAAACCAATGGGCGAATATATAACAATTGATATGCCAAGGTTTACTCATTATGATGGAGGTACCATGGATAAGGTAAGTGTGGTACTTGGGAAAACATTAAGTGAAATAATAAATATTCAAAAAGATATGACAGCGCTAGTGGTAGGCTTAGGAAATTGGAATATTACGCCAGATGCCCTAGGACCTAAGGTAGTATCCAAATTGATGATAACAAGACATTTGAAGCAGCTTATTCCCGATGAAATAGATGAAGGAATAAGACCAGTTTGCGCGATAGCTCCTGGAGTTTTGGGAATAACAGGCATAGAAACTTCTGAAATAATTAAGGGTGTGGTAGATAAAATAAAGCCAAATATTATTATATGTATTGATGCATTAGCTTCTAGAAAAATGGATAGAGTAAATACAACTATCCAAATAGGAAATACCGGAATTTCGCCAGGCTCAGGAGTGCAAAATAGGAGAATGGAAATTAGCGAAAAGACACTTGGTGTGCCTGTTATTGCAATAGGAATCCCAACAGTGGTGGATGCCGCTACTATGGCTAATGACACTATTGATATGGTTATTGATGAAATGATAAAGAACTCAGATAAAACTAAGGGCTTTTATTCTATGCTAAAATCCATAGACAAGGATGAAAAACAGAAAATGATAACAGAATTACTTAACCCCTACGTTGGAAATCTTATGGTTACCCCAAAAGAAGTGGATCTCGTAATGGATTCACTTTCAAAAGTAATAGCAAATGGAATCAATATTTCTCTGCAGCCAGCTTTGGAATTAGAAGATATTAACAGATTCATGAATTAGATTAATTTTCCTCTCATATAATAGTATATATAAATTACCGATTTTTACTTGAGAGGAGAAAAAATGAACTTAAGGAATATTTTTAATAAAAAAGTAGCATCAATTATCATACTTATTATTATTCTGATTTCACTTCCAAGGCCTGTAGCTGCAGACACTGCAGGCAGCTATAGAAACCTTTATTTTGTACAGCTTTTAAATTACACAGTACCCCTAATAAAAGTAACATCTTTTAATGAAGAAGATATGGCGGAGAATAGTTTTTCGTTATCCCAAGAAATTCTTAATTTTACTGGGGTGAATATTACAAGCCCTCTGGAAGTGCTTGGGAAAGAAGTCTCATATTTGGGAGCAGTAAATTCAAATTATGATACTAATAGTTATGATTTTAAATATTTTACCTTGGAGGATGGGCAGATTGCCAAGGGTGATGCTACTGTAAAAACTGAAATTAACAACGTCAATGTTATTAATCCTGCTATAAAGAAAACGCTTAATACAACTAAACCTGAAGTGTTGATATATCATACCCACACCACTGAAAGCTATAAGCCTGGAGCAGCCTCTAATTTTGACAATACCCAAAATGTGGTTGCTGTTGGAGATGAGCTTGTAGCAGAACTTCAAAACAACTATGGCATATCTGCAATAAATGATAAGACCGTTCACGATGCTCAGGCATATACTCAGAGTTATGCAAGGTCTTCGGTTACCGTTGATAATTATATTAAAAAATATGGGGATTTTAAAGTAATAATTGATCTTCACAGGGACTCTGTAAGCAATAAGAGCGCTGTAACTGCAAAAATTAATGGAGAAGATGTGGCAAAAATTATGTTAGTTATGGCAAAGAAAAACCCTCACTTCAATAATAATATGGCTTTGGCAAATAAAATAATTCAAAATTCAAATAAGTTATTTCCTGGTTTTTGCAAGGGCGTTTGTTATTATAATTATGGAACCAGATATTTTAATCAGGACAAAAGTAATAATGCAATTTTAGTAGAAGTTGGAGCAGATATTAATACCACCACAGAGGCAAAGGCATCTGCAAAATACATGGCAAGATTAATTGCAGAAAGCATAAAGTAAAGTGACATCATAACATGAATAAAAAAATGGAAATTGTACATCCTTATTAATAGGAAAATTAATTAAGGAGGTACTTTTTTGTGAAGAAAATTAGATATGTTATAGTTATAATTGTTTGTTTCACAGTTTTGATTTTTGGATTTCTAACAGTGAGCAGCAGTCTTCCAAAATTTATTAAAGAAAAGTCTAATTTTAATATAAATTTTTCAGTATATCCCTTCAATCTTGAACTGAATACAGATAAATACCATGTATATGCTAACAGCAAGGCTTTGACTAATATAAAGGATGATTCTATAAAAATTATAAATAACTTTGAGGGGAAAATAACGGGTGCTTTTAATTTTATGCATAACGATGTAGCTAAATAAATTTATGTGTTTACTTTTATCATATTTATTGTTATGTTATAATTTACTATGATTGTTTAGATTTAAATGGGGGTTAGTGTATAATGCAGAGCGAAAGACAAAAACATATAAGAAATTTTTCTATTATTGCGCATATTGATCATGGCAAGTCAACTCTTGCAGATAGATTATTGGAAACCACTGGGACTTTAACCAAGAGAGAAATGGAAGAACAGGTTTTAGATCACATGGAACTTGAAAGAGAAAGAGGCATAACCATAAAATCTCAAGCTGCACGTTTGATATACAGAAGTAAAAATGGGGAAGAATATACCTTAAATTTAATTGATACTCCTGGACATGTGGATTTCAATTATGAAGTTTCAAGAAGTCTTGCCGCTTGTGAAGGTGCAGTACTTGTGGTGGATGCCACCCAGGGAATACAAGCTCAAACACTTGCAAATTGTTATATGGCTATGGATAATAATCTTGAAATAATTCCGGTAATTAACAAGATTGATTTACCTAGTGCGAGACCAGATGATATAAAGAAGGAGATAGAGGATATAATCGGAATAGATGCAAGCTATGCACCTCTTGTTTCTGCAAAAAGCGGGTTAAATATAGAGGATGTATTAGAAGCTGTAATTAAATACGTTCCAGCACCCTCAGGAGACGAGCAAGCACCACTTAAGGCTCTTATATTTGACTCCTCATATGATAGCTACAAAGGAGTGGTTAGTTATATAAGGGTTATGGAAGGAAGTCTTAAGGTTGGAACAAGCATAAAATTCATGGCTACAGGCAAAGTATATGAAGTCACCGAAGTAGGAGTTTTTGTACCTCAGTTTCTCCCAGTGGAAGAGCTTAAAGCTGGTGATGTGGGATATTTCACTGCATCAATAAAAATAGTAAGAGATGCAAGGGTTGGAGATACTATAACAAATTCTAAAAACCCTACAAAGGAAGCAATGCCTGGATACAGGCCAGCTATTTCCATGGTGTTTAGCGGTATATACCCTGTAGATGGAGCAAAATATGGTGAACTCAAGGATGCCCTGGAAAAGCTTCAGGTCAATGATGCATCACTATCCTTTGAGCCAGAAACCTCTATTGCATTAGGTTTTGGCTTTAGATGCGGGTTCTTGGGACTCCTTCATATGGAAATAATTCAGGAAAGAGTAGAGAGAGAGTTCAATTTAGATATTATTACAACAGCACCTTCTGTAATATATAAAATTACTAAAATGGATGGTACTTTGGTAGATCTCACCAATCCAACTAACCTGCCACAACCATCTGAAATAAAATACATGGAAGAGCCTATTGTTAAAGCTTCAATAATTACCCCTTCTGAATATGTTGGAGCGGTGATGGAACTTGCACAAAACAGAAGAGGTTTCTTCAAAGATATGCAGTATATAGAAGAAACGAGAGTTGTATTAAATTATGATATTCCGTTAAACGAAATAATATACGATTTCTTTGACGTCTTAAAATCAAGAACTAAGGGCTATGCTTCCTTAGATTATGAATTGCACGGTTACAAACAGGCAGAGCTTGTGAAGCTCGATACGCTTCTTAACGGAGATGTAGTAGATGCACTATCAATGATAGTTCCTGAACAAAGAGCCTATGAAAGAGGCAGACATATTGCAGTAAAACTTAAAGAAATTATACCAAGACAGATGTTTGAAATTCCTATTCAAGCTGCAATAGGGGGTAAAGTTATTGCCCGGGAAACAGTAAAGGCATTAAGAAAAGATGTTTTGGCGAAATGCTATGGTGGAGATATTACTAGAAAGAAGAAATTGCTGGAGAAACAAAAAGAAGGAAAGAAAAGAATGAGACAGGTAGGTAATGTTGAGGTTCCCCAGGAAGCATTCATGGCTGTTCTCAAGACTGAAGATTAATATGGATATATCATTATATATACATATTCCCTTTTGTAAAAGCAAATGTCTTTATTGTGATTTTTGTTCCTTTAGTGGAAGTGAAAATTTGATGATGGATTATTCAAAGACATTATCTGAAGAAATTAAGGCTATTGAAGGACATAAAGTAAAAACAATATTCATAGGTGGGGGAACCCCCACCTATTTATCTTTAGAAGGCTGGAAATTAATTGGCGAAAGTATTGATAGTTTAAATAAATCTGAAGATATGGAGTTTTCTGTAGAGGGAAACCCTGGTACCTTTAGCTATGAAAAATTAAAGTTTTTAAAAGATATTGGAGCAAATAGACTAAGTATTGGGCTTCAGGCAGCTCAAAACAGTTTGCTAAAAGGTATAGGTAGAATACATACCTTTGAAGAATTTCTTGAAGCATATTCTCTTGCTCGGGCAGTAGGTTTTGACAACATTAATGTAGACTTGATGTTTGGTCTTCCCAATCAGTCTCTTAAAGACTGGAAGGAAACCTTGAATAAAGTTGAGGAATTAAAACCTGAACATATATCTGCCTACGGCTTAATAATTGAAGAGGGTACAGAATTATTCGACAGATTTAAGCAAGGTAGACTGGCACTACCAGAAGAAGATGAAGAAAGAGCAATGTATGGGTATACTCTTGAGTTTTTAGAACAAAAGGGGTATAACCAATATGAAATATCCAATTTTTCCAAGACTGGTAAAGAATGCAGACATAATCTAACCTATTGGAATTTAGAAGAATATATTGGTTGCGGAGTATCAGCCCATTCTTATCTAGAGGGAAAAAGGTTCAGTCATGGTAATTCAATTGAAGGATATATGGATTGTATTAACAATAAAGTTCCCCGAGGTTTAATTCATGTAAACACAATAAAGGACGACATGGAGGAATTCATGTTTATGGGACTTAGAAAAACAGAAGGAATTTCTATAGAAAAATTTAACAAAAAATTCAAAAATGATATATTCTTGGTTTATGGTTCTATAATAAATAAATACCTAGAGATGGGCCTATTACTAAGGCAAGACAACATGCTTAAGCTATCAGAAAAGGGTATAGAAATTTCAAATACTGTCATGTGTGAATTTATTTTTTGAAGTTTGGAGATATTTGTAATAAATTAATGAAAAACGAATATAGTTATATCTAATTAAAATATTTGGCGATTTTCATTAGAATATGCGCTATTATGAATGGTTGACAAATAAAATCAAGAGTGATATTTTTTAATCATGGCGGTTAGCACTCAACAATGCCGAGTGCTAATAAAAAAGGCGGTGATATGGAAATGGATAGGAGAAAAATAAAAATACTTCAGGCAATAATAACTGATTATATAAATACCGGTGAGCCTGTGGGATCCAGAACCATAGCAAAAAAATATGATCTTGGAATCAGTTCTGCAACAATCAGAAATGAGATGTCTGATCTTGAGGAAATGGGGTACCTAGAACAACTTCACAGCTCCTCTGGAAGAAAGCCTTCAGACAAGGGCTATAGATTATATGTTGATAAAATTATGAAGCATCATGACCTCACAAATGAAGAAGAATATATAATTAAAACGAAAATTTTAGATTCTGCTTTATTTGAAATGGACAGATTGCTGCGTCAGGCCACAGTGTTAGTGTCAGACCTAACAAGGCTTACATGCATAGTAAATCCTCCTTCTGCCAGGAAGAGTTCCATTAGATCCTTACAGCTTGTGAACATTGATGATAATAAAATGATTTTTATAGTTATTACCAACAATGGTATAATCAAAAACAACATAATCAAGACAAATAGTCCTATAGATTATCCAACTTTGACAAGGCTAAATAATATACTTAATTTCAGATTAAGGAATTTAACTGTTGACCAAATGAACCTGGAAGTTATAAACAACTTAAAGACAGATTTATTAGACCATGAAGATATTTTTAACGTTGTTATTCCTGTGCTCTATGAAAGTTTAAATAAGGCCGATTCTTCAGAAGCTTATGCGGAAGGCGCTCAAAATATATTTAACTATCCTGAATATAATGACATAGATAGAGCTAGGGAGTTCTTAACTCTCCTTGGAAATAAAGATAAGCTTAAAGAACTTTTAGACAGCAGTTCCAGTATTTCCATAAGAATAGGGAATGAAAATTATATTGATGGAGCAAAAGACTGTAGCGTTATTACTGCAGTATACAGCATGCATGACAAACCGCTAGGATCCATAGGAGTTATAGGGCCAACAAGAATTCATTATTCAAAAATAGTTACAATATTAGACAAAATAGTCCAAGAGATAAATGGAAGCATTAATCATGGCTATTTTGATGATAGATAAATAATATCACTAGAATGGAGGAACATTTTTTATGTGTGAAAACAAAGATGTTAATTTGGAAGATGTAGAAGATGTGGAAGAGATAAAGGCAGAGGAAGAAGTATTGACTAATCCACTGGAAGAAGCAAATTTAGAAAACGTCAAATTAACAGATGAAGTTGTTAAATTGAGAAATGAGTTAGAGACTTTTAAAGAAAGGTTTTCCAGAACTGTAGCTGAATATGACAACTACAGAAAGAGAACTGCAAAAGAAAAAGAAGCAATTTATACAGGAGCCTGTGAAGACATTCTTAAGGATATTTTACCTGTATTAGACAATTTAGAAAGGGCTTCTCAGGTTGATGGAACACTAGAAGACATCAAAAAGGGAATAGACATGACAGTAAAACAATTTGAAACAGCGCTAGAAAAACTTCAGGTGGAGGTAATTCCCACAGAAGAAGGTTTTGATCCTAACTTCCACAATGCAGTAATGCACGTGGAAGATGAAAAATATAATAAGAATTCAGTAGTAGAAGTTTTTCAAAAGGGATATAAAAGAGGAGAAAAGGTATTAAGATGCAGCATGGTTAAAGTTGCAAATTAAATTAAAATTAAACAAATTTAGGAGGGAAAATAAAAATGTCAAAAGTAATAGGTATTGATTTAGGTACAACAAATTCATGTTTCGCAGTAATGGAGGGTGGAGACCCTGTGGTTATTACAAATTCAGAAGGTGCCAGAACTACACCATCTGTAGTTTCATTCCAGGCTAATGGAGAAAGATTGGTTGGTCAGGTTGCTAAAAGACAAGCAATTACAAATCCAGACAGAACAATTTCATCCATAAAAAGACATATGGGAACAAACTTTAAAGTAACTATAGACGGAAAGGATCATACACCACAGGAGATATCAGCTATGGTTCTTCAGAAAATAAAAGCTGATGCTGAAGCTTATCTTGGTGAAAAAGTAACTCAGGCAGTAATTACAGTTCCTGCATATTTCAATGATAGTCAAAGACAGGCAACCAAGGATGCAGGTAAAATAGCAGGCTTGGAAGTTTTAAGAATAATAAATGAACCAACAGCAGCATCTCTTGCTTACGGTATGGATAAAATGAACGTTAACCAAAAAATATTAGTATATGACCTTGGCGGTGGTACTTTCGATGTATCCATACTTGAACTTGGAGATGGAGTTTTCGAAGTAAAATCAACTAATGGTAATACTAAACTT
>Ga0123339_10002875_pt1 | contig 11567 bp, 10 predicted proteins | sample lystaG_FD_89956 | JGI IMG/M metagenome (GOLD analysis project Ga0123339, IMG submission 89956) | Glacier valley bacterial and archeal communities from Borup Fiord, Nunavut, Canada, to study Microbial Dark Matter (Phase II) -... | ecosystem: Environmental > Aquatic > Freshwater > Ice > Glacier ... | reverse complement strand
TTCATGCGAGTTATTCCTTTGGTTCTTAAAGATAAGATACTACGTATTGCCAACGGGTTAAGTAACAGAGGTATAACAGCGACACTTTCTAATGTGTGTAAAATTTCTCTTACAAAAGAGCTTTCTCCATATATTCATATGTTCAACTGCTTTTTCAGTGCCAGACGGCCACAAATCGGAATGTGCTCCTTTGGGGATCAGTTGGTTGTTAGCTTCGCCTCACCATATATTGGCACAGATATACAAAAGAATTTTTTCCGTATGCTTTCAAAGGAAGGTATTAGTATCACATTATCCTACAACAGTAAGGAAGTATAAGTAATCATAAATGCCAGGTGTGATACAATGAGAGGAAGGGAGGAATCATTAGTGCAGTATTGCGAAAATTGTAACGTAACAGTCAAGGGGAGCAATCTTGTCTGCCCACTTTGCGGTGGAATACTACAAGGGCAGGGAAATCAAGAGGAAGAAGCGTTCCCCCATGTCCCTACAATTTATCAGGAATTTCATATATTTATAAGAATTCTCATTATGATTTCCTTCTCTATGGTTGTCATTAGTTTTGCTATTAATGCAATATTAACAAAGGAATCCAGATGGTCTTTCTTTGTTGCTGCCGGTATATTATGTATGTGGATTAGCTTAATCTTCATCATTCGAAAAAGAAATAACATCCCAAAAACAATTGTTTGGCAAGTGGTTTTGATTAGTATCTTGTCCGTTCTATGGGATTATTCTATAGGGTGGCGAGGATGGTCCATTGATTATGTAATACCCACAATCTGTGTGGTAGCAATGATCGTCATGGCGATTGCGGCAAAGATATTGAAAATTGGAGTAAGAAATCTGATTATTTATCTATTAGTTGATGGTATATTCGGCTTTGTACCGATTATTTTTCTTCTTTTTGGATGGCTGAGCGTAGGATATCCTTCTGTAATCTGTGTGACGGTAAGCGCAATTAATTTGTTGGCGCTGATTATTTTTGAAGGTGAAAACATGAAGTCTGAACTAGACAAGAGGATGCATATATAGAAAAATAACATGTTGTATAGAATAGGTTACGAAGATAAGCAGTCGCTTTGATTTTATTTAAATTATGATAATAGAAAGGTAATAGCTATGACTTCATTCACATTAAAACTGATTGCAATCATTACAATGTTAATAGATCATATCGGAGCTATTTTTATTCCATATGACAATAAGTGGTATGCGGTGTTTCGAGGTATAGGAAGATTGGCATTTCCTATTTTCATTTTTCTAATTGTCGAGGGATTCTATCATACAAAGAATGTTAAGAAATACTTGTTACGATTGGGAATATTTGCAATCCTATCTGAAATACCATTTGATTTGGCATTTTATCATGAAATTTATAATACTGATATCACGGTAAATATAAAGAGGATTTTTCAACTGCTATCACAGCAAAAGTTTAATTCAGAGTTATCTTATCGTGTAACTACTGATTTAGGTAGAGTACTGCAATATCAGAATGTTTTCTTCACCTTGTTTTTAGGACTGCTATTAATCATACTTATGGACAAGGTAGAACAAAAATTTAACAAAAATATATTAATTAACAGTAGCCTAAAAGGATTACTAATTATAAGTTTTTGTCTAATTGCATATATACTTAAAACAGATTACGATTATAGAGGTATTTTGCTTTTTGCAGCTTTCTATTTATTTAGAGGTAATAAAATACTATTAACTTTTTCGTTATTAATTGTAAATGGATATATGTTTGCCTATGGTGGACAAATCCTTGCGACGCTTTCTATGATATTTATTATTTATTATAACGGAAAAAAGGGAAAAGATATAAAATATATATTTTATATCTTTTACCCGGCCCATCTAATAATTTTGTTCTTAATTGATATCTACCATTAGATATCAGAGAAGGTTTCTCTATTGGACATATGATTAGAAACTGGAACTTCAAATCGAGTGTCAACTTCAGTGAGACTTGATTTTTCGGGAAAGTAATATCTGGAATCGAAGTCATGGATACTATTAGTGGAAGGAAAACGATAATAAGTTTTTTTTATTGGTTCAAAATACATGATTACAATCCTCCTTGCTGCTAGGAATTTTATAGCTTATTCTTACTAGAAAGCTTATTATAAAAATTTAAAAAAGCTATTTCATATTAATATTGTTCGTAAAACAGAAGAATATATACTAGGAAACTGAATGCGAAATTACAAAATTTACAAATAAATTTTAATTCATGACATTGATAATATATTTACCAGTAGGGAGACCCATATGATTTCACTAAATATTTTGGAAGTTAAGCCCTTTATGGCCAAGTTATTGACTAATACCATATTTGACTCGTTTTTGTTACGGGAATTAGAAATTCAAACCTTTACCAACTTTCAGGTTACTGGACAGTTTAATGAAGAATTTTTTTCCGATGATGAGTTGGAAAAACGTGAAGAAAAGCTTTTTATCTTATGGAGTGATGTTAGAGCAATTGCTTACGCAATGATTAAAGGAAACAAGACCCCCTTGTCTTTAAAAGTTATATTTCAGCTTTCACAGACGCATTCAATGGAGTTAGTACAAAGGCTTGCAGGTAGGCTACGCATTGAGGATGTCGGTGGATTGTACATGAATATACGGTTTGAAAAGGGTGAGCTTCACATTATAACGGGTACTGCAATTAAGACATTCACTTTGGATAAGACGCTGGAACAGGAATGGGATACCGAGGTTAAGGACTTCCTAAGGCGACAGGGAATTGCTTTTGAAGAATAAAATATGATTTGTTAGCACTCAAGTAAGAAGAGTGCTAATTTTCTCTTGACATTTTAATTTATCAGTATTATGATATCTTTTAGTAAGTTTATCGAATAGTTAGTGCGATGGGCAGCAGGTTAATGAACTGCACCGGCGTGAAACAAAGCTAATACCATGCGATTAGAAAATTAATGTAATAAAAATTTGAAAAGTTATTTTGAAAAGGAGTGCTTTTATGAGTACAGAACGTGGTAATTTATCTATTCATTCAGAAAATATTTTCCCAATTATTAAGAAATGGCTATACTCCGATCATGACATTTTTATCCGAGAGCTAATTTCTAATGGTAGCGATGCAATCACCAAGCTGAAAAAACTGGAAATTATGGGAGAGACTAGTCTTCCTGAGGACAATCATTATCAAATTAATGTAATTGTCAACCCCGAGGAGAAAACCATACGGTTTATCGATAATGGTATCGGGATGACTGCAGAGGAAGTAAAGGAGTTTATTAATCAGATTGCATTTTCCGGAGCACAAAAGTTCATGGAGCAATATAAGGATAAGACAAACGAGGATCAAATCATTGGTCATTTTGGTTTAGGCTTTTATTCTTCCTTTATGGTCTCCTATCGTGTTGCAATTGATACATTGTCTTGGCAACCGGACGCAGTACCGGTACATTGGGAATCCGATGGTGGTACAGAATATGAGATGGATGAAGGCACCAGAACGGAACGTGGTACTGACATTACCCTTTATTTAAATGAGGAAAGTTATGAATTTTCCAATGAATACCGAATTAAAGAGGTTTTAATGAAATATTGTTCTTTCATGCCAATCGAGATTTATTTTACGAATGCGAATGCTCCTGTGGAAGAAGAAAAAAAAGAAGAAGAAAAAGAAGTTAATGTAATAGATGCTGAAGTGGATGAAGACGGAAACGCTACTGAAGAAGTAAAGACAGAGAAAAAAGACAAGAAGAAACCACAACCGATTAATAATACCAAACCTCTTTGGACAAAGCATCCAAATGACTGCACTGAGGAAGAATATAAGAATTTCTTCAGAGAGGTATTCCATGATTATAAAGAACCTTTATTCTGGATTCATTTAAATATGGATTATCCCTTTAACTTAAAGGGTATTTTGTTTTTCCCAAAAATCAATACGGAATATGACTCACTGGAGGGATTAATAAAACTCTACAGTAATCAGGTATTTATAGCAGACAATATCAAAGAGGTTATTCCCGAGTTCTTGATGCTTCTAAAGGGTGTTATTGACTGTCCTGATTTACCGTTGAATGTATCTAGAAGTGCTCTGCAAAATGATGGCTTCGTAAAGAAAATATCGGATTACATCGCAAAGAAGGTAGCAGATAAATTGTCCGGTATGAATAAGGTAGAGAGAGAGACCTATGAAAAATTCTGGGATGATATCAGCCCATTTATTAAATTCGGTTGCCTCAAGGATGATAAGTTCCGAGAAAAAATGAAGGATTCCATAATCTATAAGAATTTGGAAGGGAAATATATAACCCTGGCCGAATATGCTGATAAATTAAATCCCAAAGCTGCTGGCACTGACTTACAAGCTTCCTCGGATTCTGATGAATTAAAGGAAGATAGTGAAAAGAAGGAACATGAGCATGACGATAAATGCTGTGATCAGGAACATAAGCATGATGATAACTGTGATTGCGGACATGACCATGGACATATGGAGGATGAGGAAGACAATGTAGATGAGGATAAGAAAACAACTATCTACTATGTAACCGATGAGAAACAGCAGAGTCAATACATTAATATGTTCAAGGAAGCAGGTATTGATGCTCTCATTTTGACACATAACATTGACCAGCCCTTCATCACTCAGGTGGAGCAGCAGGATCAAAAAATCAAATTCCAGCGAATTGATGCAGATATTACGGAAAGCTTTAAGGAAGATACAAAGAAAAAGGATAAGAAGGTTTTAAAAAACAATACGGAAGCTATGACAAAGTTGTTTAGTAAGGTACTGGGGAAAGAAAAGCTGGAAGTAAGGGTAGAAAAGCTTAAGAATGATAAAGTATCCTCGGTTATTACACTTTCTGAAGAAAATCGCAGAATGCAGGATATGATGAAGATGTATAATATGCAGGGCATGGAGCCGGGTATGTTCGGCGGTAGCGAGACTTTGGTGCTAAATGCGAATAATAAACTTGTTCAGTATATTATTACGAAGGAAGACTCTGAGCATACACCAATGATTTGTGAACAACTATATGATTTAGCATTATTAAGCCATAAACCTTTGGAGCCGGAGGCTATGACAAAATTCATTCAAAGAAGTAACGAGATTATGTTACTCCTTGCGAAATAGAAATTAAAGATTATGATTTGAATAAGTAATTGCTTTAATGCAAAAAATACAGTGGGAACGACTTCCCACTGTATTTTATTGGCTAATATATATATTTACAATATATTAGAAATAATTACGGTAAATTTCCTTTCATTTTAGCTAAAACAGCCCTTTTCATTAAATTTTTATAAACTCCTTGAAAAAATAGAACTATATATGTTATTATATAGTAATAAAAACTATATAATATAGTTATAACATATTAGGAAGTAATAATTGATACAATATAAAGCAAAAATATATATTATTAAATGCAAATTAGTGTGTAGTAGATATAATAACAGTAAACAGGAGGATAAAAAATGTCGTACAGAATTATAGGAGATAGTTGTACGGATTTACCCAAAGCACTAAAGGTAGATCCACATTTTAAATTAGTTCCGCTAACTTTAATCGTGGATAATGATATGATTGTAGATGACGAGACATACAATCAAGCGGAATTTTTACGCCTTATTAAAGCAAGCCCTAATAGCCCCAAATCAGCATGTCCATCCCCAGAGGATTATATGAAAGAATTTGAATGTGAGGGTGATGTCTTTGTGGTAACATTGTCGTCAGCTTTAAGCGGCTCATACAACAGTGCTGAACTAGCCAAAAAACTATATCATGAGGATCATCCAGAAAAAAATATCGAGATTATTGATTCCCGTTCTGCTTCCGTTGCGCAAACTCTGATTACGATGAAAATCAAGGAGCTTATAGAAACTGGTAATTCCTTTCACACCGTAGTGGAAAAGGTACGTGCCTTCCGAGATGGCATTAAAACTAAATTTGTTCTGGAAACACTAGATACCCTGCGTAAAAATGGACGCTTAACAAATATCCAGGCAATTATTTGCAGCGCACTCAATATTAAGCCTGTAATGGGAGCCACTCCAGAGGGTACTATTTATAAATTAGATCAAGCAAGGGGTATTGTTAGAGCCTTGGCATCAATGGCAAAGACTATAGAACAGGATGTACTTAAGCCGAAGGAGAGAATTCTTGGAATATCTCATTGCAATGATTATCAACGTGCATTATATGTCAAAGATGAGATATTAAAGCGAATTCCTTTTAAGGATTGCTTTATAGTAGATATGGCAGGTGTCAGCACGATGTATGCCAATGAAGGCGGGATTATTACCGCATATTAATTGTATAAACACGAATAAATAAGTAAATTTATATTTCCGAGGAATAACAGCTTAAGCACCTTAACTGTGAAATTCCTCGGAAATTTTATTAACAACGACAAGGGCTTGCGGCGTGTTGTTGTTTGTTATTATTTGTACTTAAATAACAATTTTGCAATTATGTTTATAAATTTTTGCAATCATATTTTTAAATTTAGCACTGTTAGACAACATTATTGATATTGAACATATGTTCTTATTGTGATATAATGGAACTTAGGAAGGGAGTGTCTATTATGCCAACGTTATCAATGATTAAATCAGACATATCTTCATTAAGTAACATTCAGATAACAGAATTATTTGAATATATTGGACAACTTATAACAATAGATTCTATGCAAAAGGATTTACTGAAGGATTGTAAAGAAAAGCACTTTTCAAATGGACAAGCATGTCCAATTTGTGGCTCTCTCCATGTAATAAAGAACGGAAAAGTAAATGAAAAGCAAAGATACCTATGTAAAGACTGTCAAAAATCCTTTGGAGATTTAACGACATCAGTTTTCGCAAACTCAAAATTATCGCTTAGAATCTGGATGGAGTATGCAAAATGTATGATATTGGGCTACTCCATACGAAAATCCGCTGAAATGGTTGGTGTATGTGTAAAAACATCTTTCTTTATGAGACATAAACTTCTTGATGCCGTTAGAACTTATATGGGCATCGGAAACTTAGAAGGCATTATCGAGATGGACGAAACATTTTTTGCAGAATCATTTAAGGGAAATCATAAGAAAAGCAAAACTTTTATTATGCCAAGGAAATCAAGAAAAAGAGGGAAAGAAATCAAGCTCAGGGGCATAAGTCATGAACAAGTCTGTGTAACCTCTGCAATTGATAGAAATGATTCGATTGTTTTGGAATGTGTATGTAGGGGTAGAATTAGTTCTGATGACCTTAAAAGAGCCTACAATGGCAAAATAAATAATCAGTCTATTATTTGTTCGGATAGTCATAAATCATATATCCAGTTTGCAAAAGACTTTGCATTAGAGCATGTGAGAATTAAGACGGGAAGGCATAAAAATGGAGTCTATCATATTAACCATGTGAATTCACTGCATAGTAACCTCAAAGAATGGATTAGGCAATTTAAAGGCGTAGCAACCAAATATTTAGCAAATTATTTATATTGGTTTAAATGGCTGGAAAAAACCAAGCAAGATAAAGATTTATTTAGAATGAGAACTCTCGTTTTAGACAGTGTTAGCGAGGCGGTTGATGTACGACAAACGCAGTTCAAAGATAGACCAGCTATATTTATCTAACAAATATTGGTAAATTAAAGTGGTTTTATCAAAAAAATAATATATAATAATATCAAATATTAAATCACAATAGTTATCTATAGTGATTTAGAAGGGAGGGCATAATGATACCTAAACATAAAATAGAATTTATCGTACCAGATAAATATTTTAAAAATCCAACTGAAGAACCGATTATCGGGTTAATAAGGTATTTAAGAGAACAAGGAAAAGCTTGCGACTTTCTTGGTTTTAATGAGCATCCCAGCAAATTACAATCAATTGGATTAACAGCTTGGTATAACAACTACGTTGTTTTGATAGATGGCGTAAAATATTATGGGGGTGTAAGCGGACAACCTGATACATACTATTGTGCAACATTTTTCGTTGTTGAGGATGAAGAACATGATTATATTGAAAATTACCTAAATAAAAGAGTAAGTCAAATATTAGAGACACTTGAAGATAGAAAAAAATTTTTATAAAGATTTCATAATTTTAGATACATTCTTTCATTATTTTGAACTTAGTAGGGGGAATCACATCCCCCCTACTATTACATTCAAATACCAATATTATTATCTAACAGAGCCTTAAATTTTTAGTTGACTTTTTTGTACATATGATAGATAATATCTAATGCGGTGCTGTGTTGGAAGCGCCAGCAACAGGTTGAATTTGTAATGAATTCGGCACAGCCCAAATCTATATTCACTTGTCATAAATTAATTCGAGGCGTGGCTCAGTTTGGTAGAGCGCTGCGTTCGGGACGCAGAGGCCGTGGGTTCGAATCCCGTCGCCTCGATTAAGAAGAACCTGTAAGTTTTTTAAAGCTTATAGGCTTTTTTTATGAGTTGGCTGCCATTGCGGACAAGCTCATTACCCGTGCTAAGTGGATAAGTTTGCTATTTTACCTTGTTTTAAGTCGCTATAAATCACTTGACATAGATGGTTGGATGGATTACCTTTTTATTATTAGCATAATGAAATTCTATGTTTTTAGTATAAGATCATATGGGATAACGAAGATAAAAGAGATACATATTTTAATGATTTAGCAGAATAGAAAAAAGATCTGGAGGGACAAAGATGGAAATGACAATCAGAGAAATGAAAGAAAAAGATTGGGAAGCAGTAGCGCAAATATATCTGGAAGGAATTGACACGAAATTAGCAACCTTCCAAGCTGAGGTACCCTCCTATGAATCATGGGATAGATCCCATGTAGAAACCTGCCGATTAGTTGCTGAAGTCGATGATAAAGTGATTGGGTGGACTGCGCTCAGCCCTTACAGCAGCAGGAGTGTTTATTCCGGTGTTGCAGAAGTAAGCGTCTATATAAAGGCTAGTCAGCGCAGAAAGCAAGTAGGGGAGAAACTTTTGCAAGCGTTAATTTTTGAAGCTGAGAAAGAAGGCTTCTGGACGCTGCAATCCGGTATTATGGAAATTAATAGTGCAAGTATTGCGCTACATAGTAAGGTAGGCTTTCGTTTCGTGGGTTATCGTGAGCGGATTGCTAAGGATAGTAACGGCGTATGGCAAAATTCCGTTCTGATGGAGAGAAGAAGTCCGTTCGTGGGAATATAGCAATAAAAACAAAGGAAAAGACTCCACTATATTTTGCAGTGAAGTCTTTTCCTAAGCTCCCCATGAGACTCGAACTCACGACCTACGCATTACGAATGCGTTGCTCTACCAACTGAGCTAGGGAAGCAGATATTACTTAAGGGACAAATGACACATTTAGTGTCAAAGAATTGTTACTCACCTATTCTATTATAAACATAGCAAAAATTCAAGGCTTTTTTTCTAGTAATCACAAACAAAATGAATTGGCAGTCCATTCGTCACGAATAGGCTGCCAATCTCACTTGTCATGAATTTACTCTTTCGAGATTTTTTTCAAAATAAGAATTGCTATTTTCTATCTCTTTTCCCCCATAAAACAAAGTCCGATTGCTCCAGGGCCGGAATGGGAACCAATACTGGGACTTACGAAATTTATGATTATTTTCTTGTGCGGAAGTTTTTCCAGAACTAAACCTGCCAAATACTGAGCATCTTCTAGGGAATCTCCGTGAGCAATGCAAACTACATCATCACTATCCTTATATTTCCCCATACTATCAATCATGTTATCTCTTAGGGTTGAAAGAGATTTTTTCCTCCCTCTTACCTTATCTAGCGGAACTAGTTTACCATCTGTATTAAGATAAAGGATAGGTTTAATATTAATCATACTACCTATGATTGCGGTTGTTTTAGAAATTCTCCCACCACGGAACAGATGTCCCAAGTCATCGACGGTAAATCGAACACAAAATTCCATTTTATGTTCCTCAAGCCATTCGGTAATTTCGTCAATTGTTTTGCCTTCTTCTTTGAGCTGTACTGCTTTCATTACCATCATGCCTTCACCCATAGAAGCATTGAGCGTATCTAGTACAATTATCTTTGCACCGGGGTTTTCCTCACAGATATCTATTGCTCCGGTAGTAACATTACTGCAGCCACCACTTAGGGTAGAGGAAAAGCTGATATGTAATATATCAAGACCTTGATCCACATAAGCTTGGAAGGTTTTGCGGATTACTTCAGGATTACTTGCCATAGTTGTTGGCATGAGACCGGTTCGCATCTTATCATAAAATTCTTTCGGGGTCAAGTTTACCTCATCCCCATAAATAACTCCCGCTAAATCATAGTAGTGGGGTATAATACCTATATGTTTCTCTTTTATGTAAGTTTCCAGCAAGTCAGAATTTGAATCAGCTGTAATAACAAAATCTTTCATGTTTTAGATCCTCCTAAATAGTGATTTACATTTCTATTTTACTAGACAGTACCTCATTAAGCAATAGGAACATAAGAAAATTTTTATTAAAATTTTATAGAAAATTTATAATATTACAGTGATTAACAAATATGGAACACTATTCATGATGCAGTATAGTCATTTGGCATCAGTAAAATGTATAAAGAGAATATCCTATGTAACCACTTTACAAGATTTGGACCGTGTATCTATAAATAAAGGCTGACTGCCCCATTCAACTTCGTAGGAACAGTCAACCCAAATAAATGGATACACCAAAGCTACACAACATACTTTTTTATTAAATACTAAAAGTGTGTGCAGCTACAAGATTACCTTGTAAACTTCCTCTCAAAAAAGGCTAATAGCTTATATAATCCGGTCGCTATAACACATAAAATTACGATACTTAGAATAACCCAATCTAGTTTAAACACTTGACTACCATATATAATTAAATATCCAAGACCTGCTTTTGCAGCCAAAAATTCTCCAATGATAACACCAACAAGGGAGAGACCGATATTAACCTTCATCAGACTTATAATAGAAGCAATATTGGAGGGAATAATGACCTTAAAAAGAACATTTCGTTTATTGCCACCGAGTGTATAGATTAACTTAATTTTATCCTCCTCAACAGTTTTAAAGTCAGTATACAAAGTAATAATACTCCCGAAAACAGCTACCGAAACAGCAGCGACAATTATTGTCTTCATATTGTTGCCCAACCATACGATAAATACAGGTGCCAATGCAGATTTAGGAAGACTGTTCAGTACAATTAAATATGGTTCCAGTACTTTAGAAATACTATTATTCCACCAAAGAATGACTGCTACGATGAGGCCAACCACATTTACCAGCGTAAAACTGACTATGGTTTCCATTAACGTGATTCCTATGTGGTAAAAAAGCTGTCCGTTGGCTGCCATTTCGACAAAGGTTTTGCATACTCTGGAAGGACTGGAGAATACAAAGGAGTTCACAATACCAAAATGAGTTGTCAATTCCCATAATAATAAAAAACTGATTAGAATAATGAATTGATAGATTCGAATCCTTCGACTCTGTAACCAATACTTTCTGACATAAGCTTGTTGAGCAGCGGAAATGTTTAAGCCTGCGCTTGAGACTTTTTTATGTTTCCTGCT
>Ga0123339_10002874_pt1 | contig 11567 bp, 12 predicted proteins | sample lystaG_FD_89956 | JGI IMG/M metagenome (GOLD analysis project Ga0123339, IMG submission 89956) | Glacier valley bacterial and archeal communities from Borup Fiord, Nunavut, Canada, to study Microbial Dark Matter (Phase II) -... | ecosystem: Environmental > Aquatic > Freshwater > Ice > Glacier ... | reverse complement strand
CAACCGCGATCGTTGACCGTTCACACGAGACTGCGGGGGCGACGATCGGCCGTAAGACTGTGGTGAGGAGGCGCCCTCACGCTCGTTTGTCGGGGATCGAGCTGGATGCGCCGGTGCCATCCTCTCGTCGCGTGTGCCGACTTTCGACCCCTCCGTACATGCAGCCGATCGCGGCCGGGATACTGAATATCCTCGGGGACGCCACCTATTCGCGAAAGGCCGCGCTACGCGGCGCATCTATCCTCGGCCCTGTTGGGACCCACACCGCAGCTGGTCAGATCCCATCTTTCCGGAACTCACAAATGACCAGATTCTCAGCAGCCAGCAGCCAGCGGTTACGAAGCGTTGCGAAAAACCCGACTGCCCGTCTCTGACGCCTCAGCGGTCAATGTAAATCGCTAGTGGCCCTGCTAGGTAATTGAGCCAGTGAGGAAGCCCTGCAGAAGTGATCGTAAAGGCACCACCCGCTGACTTTTATTCAGACATCCATTCGTGTGAGCTGCTTTCCCGCACGCAAAGAATAGGCGCTAGTTTCACGGCCTGTACGGTTTCGCCGTTGAGAACCCCAAGCAGGAGCTTCACGGCAAGACGTCCGATATCCATCATCGGAGACCTTACCGACGAAAGCGCGATCGGCAATTGCGCGGCTAAGGACGTGTCGTTAAAACCTACGATTGCGAGATCTCGACCCACGAGTAGTCCGTGAGAGTTTGCCGCACCCATTGCACCGATTGCTGCGAAATCATTCACGGCGAAGATCGCGCTAGGGCGGCGATTTTTATCGCTGAAAATGGTGTCTGCTGCGGAACGTCCCCCCAGGGTGTCGAAGCGCGACCACACGATCGCGCTCTCGGGAATCTGGCCGCCGAGGTGACGGAACCGGGAGACGAAACCGTTCGTCCGGTCGACTGCGGTGCTAGCGTACGGCTCGCCGGCGATGACGGAAACGCTTCGGTGGCCCTTGTCCCAGAGGTGCTGTGCGGCCAGGGTGCCGCCGAGGGTGTCATCACACGTTGCCGAGGGGAAACCGGGCACGGCGCGATTCATGAGCACGAAAGGAACCTGGCGCTCGGTCAGTTCGATAAGAATATCGCCGTCGAGGTGGGCGTCTCCGATGATGAGGCCGTCCACACGACGGGTCAGCATAATCTCCGCTTTGCGCCGCTGCATCGCCGGATCATCGCGTGAGTTCATAACGAACGTGGAGTAATGGGCGTCGTCTGCCGCCTCTTCGATCCCTTCGTAAATGACGGCGAGAACAAGATCCGAAAGGCGCGGAACAATGACGCCCAGCAGGTGCGAGCGCCGCGTTCGCAGTCCCTTGGCCTGAGGGTTTGGGGAATATCCGACCTTCCGGGCTAGGTCGCGGATCCGTTGGGCAGTGGCCGGTGCTGCGGCGCCACGAGCCGTGTCGGTCTCTGCATGCAGGATGCGAGAGACGGTCGAGGCGTGCAAACCGAGCTCGGCGGCCAGGTCCTTCAGGGTGACGGCCTTCGACCCGGGTCTGATGTCTGTCATGTCGCGTGTCTCCAGTGGTGGGTACGTGCGAAAGCCGGTTCGGGAGCTTGACGAGCCTGCTCCCACATTCTATAGTTTGGGTACCTCGCGACCCAAACGATTGGGTAAGGAGCCCGCTCTTCATTTTCACGATTTACTTACTCGCAACGAAGCGTGCTGTCAGCCGAAACATTGGGTTATTACGCTTCACCAATAACCCAATCGTTTGGGCTTAGACATTCGGAGAAGATATGACAGACCGTGAGGGCACTCATGTGGTGCTTCTGGCGACCGGTGGCACGATCTCATCGCGAGCGCATGCGGCCGAACGGGGCGCAGTCATCGCCGCCGATGGAGGCGCCCAGGTGCTCGCCAGTCTTGTCGCTGCGCCTGCCTACCCGGTGAAGGTCATTGATGTGGCCTGCGAGGGATCGTACCTGCTTACCCTCGCCGACATGATTGCAATCTGCGCGCAGATCAAGATGGCCTTCTCCGATCCATCGGTACGGGGGGTCGTGGTGACCCACGGCACCGACACGATGGAAGAGACCGCCTATCTCGCCGATCTCACCCATGACGATCAACGCCCTGTCGTTTTCACCGGGGCGCAGAACTCCGCCGACGCCGCCGATCCAGATGGGCCAAGCAACCTTGCAGGAGCGATTGCGGTCGCCGGGTCTGACCACGCAGTCGGCGAGGGAGCACTCATTGTTTTCGCCGGAGAAATCCTCCGCGTGCGAGGTGTGCGCAAAGCACAGACCATAGCGCTGAAGGCCTTTACGAACTCGGACTTCGGCTCGGCCGGATGCGTCTCCCTGAACGGTGACGTCTCCATCAGTCGTCCCGAACCACGAGTGCTGCCGCTGCCGCTGCCTATCATCGCTTCGAGAGAACCCCTACGGGTCGACGTGGTGTCCGCATATCCGGGTGCCGATGGAGTGCTGATTCGAGCATCCGTCGCCGCTGGAGCTCGCGGAATCGTCTTGCAGGCCACGGGTAGCGGTAACGCCAATCCAGCCCTGTGCGGTGCCGTCGCCGAGGCAATTGCGAGCGGCACTGTCGTTGTCATTAGTACCCGAGTCAGCGCCGGCCCGGTCATCGCGGTCTACGGTGCCGGCGGGGGCCGAGATTTGGTCGCGGCCGGGGCGATTCCCTCCGGACTGCTGCGGCCTTCGCAGTCGATGATTCTGCTCAGCCTGCTCTTGTATCTCGATCGTAGACCTGACGAAATTGCCAGAGCCTTCACTGCCCACGGCGCTCCAGTCGGCGCGGGCGACAGTTCGCTCAGCCAGGATTCTGTTTCCCCGCTCGGTCACTCGACAGAAAAGGCATGTGCATGAAAAAAGATATTCAGATCGCATTCGGAGTGGACGTCGACGCCGTAGCCGGAATGCTCGGCTCCTACGGCGGTGAGGACTCCCCGTGTGACATCTCCCGCGGCATGTTCAGCGGCGAAGTGGGGGGCCCACGGCTCATCCGCCTGTTCGACAAATACGACCTCCCCGCCACCTGGTTCGTTCCGGGACACTCCATCGAAACCTTTCCTACGCTCACTCAAATGATCGTTTCTGCCGGCCACGAAATCGGCGTGCATGGCTACTCGCACGAGAACCCGATCGCGATGACCCGCGAGCAAGAGACCACCATCCTCGATCGCTCCATTGAACTGATCGAAAAGGTATCGGGCCACCGCCCCACCGGGTATGTCGCTCCGTGGTGGGAATTTTCCTCGGTGACGAACGAGATTTTGCTGGAACGTGGCATCAAATACGACCACTCGCTCATGCACAACGACTTCGAGCCGTACTACGTGCGAGTCGGGGACAGCTGGAAGAAGATCGATTACGCCATGGACGCAGAGACATGGATGGAGCCTCTCGTGCGCGGTGTCGAGACTGATCTCGTCGAGATCCCCGCCAATTGGTACCTCGATGACCTGCCGCCAATGATGTTCATCAAAGCCTCCCCCAACTCCCACGGGTTTGTGAACCCACGCGACATCGAGCAGATGTGGAAGGACCAGTTCGACTGGGTCTACGGCGAGATGGACCAGGCCGTTTTCACAATGACGATCCATCCTGACGTCTCAGGGCGCCCCCAAGTACTGCTCATGCTCGAGCGCCTGATCCAGCACTTCAACTCTCACGAAGGCGTCAGCTGGAACACCTTCGACCAGATCGCCGATTCGTTCTTAGCCCGTTCCCCAAGAAAGGTCACTTCCGCATGAAACTGAAATCCCCCGCACTCGATCTCACGGCACCGACTGGTAACGAGAAACGTCGATTCCCGTCATTCACTATCAAGCAGACCCGCACCGCGACCATCTTGGCACTACTGGCCTGGACCGTCGCTGTCTTCGACTACGGACTGTTTGGCACTCTCCTGCCCGCGATGCAGGACTCCTTCGGCTGGACCGCCCCGGAGGCCTATGCGATCAATACCTGGATTGCCGTGGGGACCGCGATCGTCTGCTTCGGCGTGGGCCCGGTCATCGACCGCCTCGGTCGACGCAAGGGCATGATGGTCACCGTTGGTGGCACTGCTATCGTCTCCGGCCTCACCGCGCTGATTCCCGCCGGGATGGCCTTGCTCAGCAGCGGTCTGCTAGTGATTGTGCGGTCTTTCGGTGGGCTCGGCTTCTCCGAGCAGGCTGTCAACGCGACCTACATGAACGAGGTCTACCAGGTCACCGAAGACGAGAAGAAGCGCAAGCGACCGGGATTCAGTTACTCCTTTATTCAAGGTGGCTGGCCGCTGGGCTTTCTGCTCGCGAGTGCACTTGCCCTGGCCTTTCTCCCGACCCTCGGCTGGCGTGGCCTTTACCTGATGGCAACCATCCCAGCGGCGCTCATTGTGTGGACGATCGCGCGCAAACTCAAGGAAACGCCTCAGTTTGAATTGCACAGTGAGCTCACTCGTCTCGAGAAGGCCGGGCGCACGGAAGAAGCCCACCTGCTCGCCGGCTCTTATGGAGTCGAGCACTCTTCTACAGCGCCGCTCAAGCTCATTTGGGAGTCGAAGCTGCGCCGCAACACGATCGTGTTCTCGCTCGCTTGGATATTCAACTTCATGGGCATCATGATCTTCAGCATCCTCGGCAGTTCCGTACTCAAGAACGCCAAGGGTGTGGAGCTCTCCGATGCATTCTGGATGCTCATAATCATCAATGCCCTCGCCTACTTCGGCTATGTTTTCCACGGCTGGCTCGGCGACAAGATCGGCCGCAAGCGCACGATCATCAGCGGCTGGATCCTCGCATCAGTAGCTTTTGCGATTATGTTGAGTCCCCTTGCCAACAACCCCGTGACGATCATCGCAAGCTATGGCGCTGGTCTCTTCTTCCTCGTCGGCCCGTACGCGGCAATTCAGTACTTCATGGCGGAGTGCTATCCGGTCAGCTGCCGCGCCACTGGTACGGCGTTCATCGGCGCGATGAGCCAGCCCGGGATCATTGTCGGAGGCGCGCTGTTCACTGCCGTCGCCGCCAGCTCCAACACGGGTACTGCCGCGTTGTGGGTCGGAGCCGTCGGCACACTCATCTCCGGTGTTCTCATGTTCGCCGCCAAACCCATGGCAGAGGCTCCCCTTGCGATCGAGTCGGAAGATCCGTTGGAAGCCCAGCGTGTCTGAGCCCCGGGTGGCCATCATCACCGGTGCCGCGAGTGGTATTGGCCGGGCACTCGCAGTGCATTACGCCGGACAGGGGGTGCGAAGCATCATCGGCACCTTCGCTTCAGACCCACATGACCCGGAAGAGACGCTGCAACTGGTGCGGAATGCTGGTGGCGAAGCCGTCGTTCACGAGGTCGACGTGCGCAACACGGCGTCTGTCGACTCCTTCGCTCAACGCGCCGTCAATGAGTACGGGCGTCTGGATTACGCCATCGCAAATGCCGGAATTCTGCGTAATTCATCGCTTACCGAGATGACCGATGCCCGCTGGACTGACATGCTCGACGTTGACCTCACCGGCGTACTGCGCACACTGCGCGCCGGCGCCGAACGCATGACCGCTGGTGGCGCCATGGTGGCGGTTTCCTCCATCGCCGGCGCTGTCTACGGCTGGGAGGGTCACACGCACTATGCGGCGGCAAAGGCCGGAGTGCTCGGCCTGATTCGAAGTATCGCTGTCGAACTTGGGCCGCAAGGCATCCGTGCGAATGCGGTAATTCCCGGTCTCATCGAGACTCCGCAATCTCTCGACGCGGTGAATTCGCTCGGGCCGGACGGCCTCGCCCGTGCCGGTAAAGATATTCCGTTTGGCCGTGTGGGGACACCGGCTGAGGTGGCAAGCGTTATCGCGTTTCTCACCTCGGCCGATGCCGGTTATGTCACCGGACAGTCCCTCGTCGTTGATGGCGGACTGACCGTCAAAATGCGCGCATAGAGGTGGAATACACATGAACGTGCAGGGCAATCGTCATCGGTCTATCGGTGGTCGCGGAGTTGTTGTCACCGGCGGTAGCAGTGGAATCGGGCGGGCGATCGCCGAAGCATTCGTGGCCAACGGTGACCGCGTGGTTGTGCTCGACCGCTCGGGTGCGGGCGTGGAGATGATTACCGTCGACGTATCGCAGGAAGAGAGCGTGCGCGCCGCCTTCGCGACGGCCCGTGAGCGGCTCGGCACAATCGACATCTTGGTCAACAGTGCCGGGCTGCTCACCGAGTCACCGATGCAAGACATGACTCTTCAACTGTGGAACGAGACTCTCTCGGTCGACCTCACAGGCGTGTTCTTATGTTGCCGCGAGGTGGTGGGGGAGATGCGCCGGCAAAAATGGGGACGAATTATCAATATCTCCTCCCAGCTCGCGGTCAAGGGTGGTGTCGGCCTCAGCCACTATGCGGCGGCGAAAGCGGGAGTCGTTGCTTTCACGAAATCCTTGGCTCTCGAGGTCGCAAGCGACAATGTGCTCGTCAACAGCATCGCTCCTGGTCCGATCGAGACACCGCTAGTTGCGGGCATTTCCGAGGAATGGAAGGTTGCAAAACGGCGCGAGTTGCCGCTGGGTCGGTTTGGTGGCGTAGAAGAGGTGGCTCCCACGGCGTTGCTGCTCGCCAGCGAGCCCGGCGGAAACCTCTACGTGGGTCAAACCCTTGGACCAAACTCCGGCGACGTCATGCAGTAAAAGCCATTAGATGAAAAAAGGAATCACAATGTGCGGAGCATGCGGCTCGATTGTTCACTCCGACTCGGTTCTGGGCAGGGAATCCACTTTTAGGGAACGAACACTGGTGGCGCAAATGGTGACTGCAGCGTGCAAGGGGCTTCCCGGAGCACCCCGTCTTACCACTCTCGCTGAGGGCTGGTTAGTGAGCGGAGCCACCGGGTCGATAGAGCTGTGCCACACGGTGGAAGACATCTGGCTTGCCGTGCGCGACCGAGGCGGGGTGCATCTTCAGCAGGCGCTGGAGGCGCTGGAGGCGCGGGCGCTGAGTGAGGAACCAAACTCCCTCGGAGCAAAGGTCGTTAGCCTCGGAGTTCGATTGTCCCTGCACCGTCGAATTGATGTTTGCAATTCGACCCAATTGATCGAGACTTGAGATGACAACCAGACCTGCTCCTGCTCCTGCCATCTCTGTGAACTCCGACCTGGGCGAGTCCTTCGGACTTCACTCCTTCGGTAACGATGTGCAGTTGATGAAGTCCATTGATGTGGCCAATATCGCGTGCGGCTTTCATTCCGGTGACCCCGACACCATGGTCACCACTGTTCAGGCCGCCGCCGAGCATGGGCTGAAGGTGGGCGCGCACCCGGGCCTGCCGGACCTAGTGGGTTTCGGCCGCCGAGAGATGAGGCTCACGCCGGCGGAGGTCGAAAATCTCATCCTCTATCAGGTGGGGGCCCTCACCGCTTCCCTCCGCCGGTTCGGCGTCGAGCTCAACCACCTGAAGCCGCACGGATCGCTCTACGGGATGCTGTCCCGTGACGCCGCACTCATGGATGCGGCTGCCAATGTTGCCCTGCTCTATGGGGTTTCCTTCTACGGTCTCGCTGGCACACAACATGAAACAGTGTGCCGCGAACGGGGCGTCCCGTTTGTCAGCGAGCTTTACGTTGACCTGAATTACGGGCCGGCCGGTGAGCTTCTTATCCAACGCCGACCCGAGTCCACCGACCCGGCGGTTGCTGCTGCACGGGTGCGACGCATGGTTGCCGACGGCACGGTTGAGGCCATCGATGGCACCGTACTCAACGTCAAATGCGACAGTATCTGCGTGCATTCCGACGCCCCGAACTCCGTGGCCGTGGCTGCCGCGGTACGCGGTGCCCTCACGTCCGTTTCGTAGTCGTTCTCCCATCATTGAAAGGACCCCCGTGGCCGACATTCTCTCCCCGCTTCCCGGCATCTTCTATCGAAGTCCCAGCCCCGACCAACCTCCATACGTCAAGCCAGGTGACACCATCATCGTGGGGCAGACGATCGGAATTGTCGAAATAATGAAGCAGTTTTCTGAGGTTAAAAGCGATGTTGCAGGCACCCTGGTGAGCTTCACTATCGAAGACACCGGCACCGTTGATCCCGGCGACGTAATCGCCACCATCACTGAGGTATGACTTTGCAGAAACTATTCATTGCTAACCGTGGTGAGATCGCGGTTCGCATAATCCGGGCCGCACGCGAACTCGGTATTCCTACTGTGGTCGGAGCCAGTGAAGCGGACGCAGGTTCCTACGCTGCAGGTCTGGCTGATGAATGCGTCATCATTGGCCCGGCTGCAGCAGGCAAGAGCTATCTCAATCAGCAGGTCGTGCTTCGCGCGGCGCTGAACAGTGGATGCGATGCCCTGCATCCCGGTTACGGCTTCTTGTCCGAGAATGCCAATTTCGCCCGAACGGTGACAGAGGCCGGCCTCGTGTGGGTAGGCCCTTCCGCGGAGTCAATAGAAATGATGGGCAACAAGGCGAGGGCACGGCAAGCCGCCGAAGCGGCCGGGGTACCCACTCTGCGTGGCAGCCGGGGAATCGTCATACCCGGCGACGAACTAATCTCTGAGGCCGTTGCGATCGGCTACCCTCTGGTGGTTAAGGCGTCTGCCGGAGGAGGCGGCCGCGGTATCCGGCTGGTGGGCAGCGCGGACGATCTCGTGTCGACCGTGATCTTGGCGCAAGCGGAGGCCCTCGCTGCCTTCGGAAGCGGGGATGTTTACCTCGAACGATTCGTGCAGCGTGCCCGTCATGTCGAGGTTCAGGTACTTGGCGATGGGGAAAATGTGATCCACCTCGGGGACCGAGACTGTTCAATGCAACGCCGCCAGCAAAAGATCGTGGAGGAAGCTCCCGCACCAAACCTGCCCGATGCGGTGCGCGAGCGCATTCGTCGTACTTCGGTTGAGCTTGCACGTCGGTGCCAGTACCGAGGGCTTGGGACAGTGGAATTTCTCTACGACCCCGAAACCAACGAAGCGGCGTTCATTGAGATGAACACTCGTCTGCAAGTCGAGCATCCCGTGACCGAGATGATTACCGGACTTGATCTGGTGCGCGAGCAATTGCTTATTGCCGCCGGTGGTCATTTGCGTTTGACGCAGGAGCAGGTGGAATTCCGTGGGCACGCCTTCGAATTCCGCATCAACGCGGAGGACCCTGCAAACGGTTTTATGCCAAGCCCCGGAACTCTTCACCGGGTGGGCTGGCCAGGCGGGCCGGGTGTTCGTGTTGACTCTGGCGTGGTGGCTGGCTCGGCTGTGGCACCGTATTACGACTCACTACTCGCGAAGCTGGTGGTGTGGGATTCTTCCCGCGTTGAGTGCGTAGCGCGATCGCTTCGCGCGCTCGACGAGGTTGAGATCGACGGAGTGCAGACCACACTTCCGCTCCTGGCTGCTCTGCTCCGCCGGCCCGAGCTGCTCGCTGTCGACCACCATTCGACGTTCATCGAAACGACGCCTGACCTGCTGGGAGCGCTGGCATGACTGAGCCCACGACACTCGAGCACCCCGCTCGCTACACCTGGGGCGGTGACGAATTCCTGTTCGTGGAGATTGATGAAGCGATGAGCCTCACGGCCAACTTCACCTCAAATGCCATGGCTGCACACCTCGCCGCAGACGAGGTGGCCGGTGTAATTGATATTTGTCCTGCAAACGCCAGCCTGTTGATCCGTTTCGACCCGGACATACTGCCGCACCGAGAGCTTGAAAAACGAGTACGCCGTATTGAACGCGAGGTGGAAGGAATAGCTCACCCGACGCTTGCGACCCGGGTCGTGGAGGTTCCGGTCTGGTACGACGACCCCTATACCGGGGCGACCGGAGCACGCTTTCGCAAAGGTCACCAGCGCCCTGAGGGCAACGACCTCGACTTTGCCGCCGAAGAAAACCATCTGGCGTCAGCAGCCGAATTCATCGAACGCCACCATTCATCACCCTGGCTGGTATCTATGGTTGGCTTCGTTGCCGGCTTGCCGTTTATGTTTCAGCTCGTACCACAGCATCAGCAACTCGAGGTTCCTAAATATCTGAGCCCACGCACCGATACCCCGGCTCTCACTGTCGGACATGGCGGTTGCTTCGCCTGTATTTATTCTGTACGGGGTGCTGGCGGTTATCAAATGTTTGGTATTGCGGCGGCGCCCATCTTCGATCCGGCCCGCAGACTCCCCGATTTTTCTGACTTTATGGTGTTCTTTAAACCGGGTGACATTGTGAAGTTCAAACCGATCGATGAGCCAGAATATGTGCGAATTCAGGCCGAGATCGAAAACGGGACCTTCACCTATCGCCAAGCATCAGTTGTTTTCGACCTGAAGCGTGCGCTCGAGGAACCCGCTGCCCATAACCGACAGATTCTGGAAGCTCTCAATGGCGTTTGACATTCTTCAGCCCGGGCTTGCAACGACGGTGCAAGACACTGGTCGCCCGGGATATTACAACGTCGGGATTCCTCACAGTGGATCCATGGATCAGCTCTCCGCCGAGATGGCCAATGCCTGCGTCGGTAATGCTGTGGATAAGGCAGTGCTGGAGTGCACCTATATTGGCCCGGTGTTGCGCACTACTGCACCTGCGATCGTTGCGGTCACCGGTGCTCCGGTCGATGTGCTCGTGAATGGAAAGCCGCGCGAGCAATGGAGCCGCCTCGAGCTTGCCGCTGATGACGTTGTTTCGTTTGGCATCATCAAGGGAGGCACCCGTTATTACCTTGCAGTGGCGGGCGGGATCGATGTTCCAGTCGTGCTTGGCAGCCGATCCAGCTATGTGCTCGGTGCCATCGGCGGCTTCGACGGCCGGGCATTGAAAGCGGGGGACCGCGTGCCGGTGGGCACGACTGTTGGAACCGCCGGTCTCTCCGTAATCTTGCCGGAACTTCGTCCCACATATCTCAAGCAGCTCGACGTTCGCGTTCTGGTGGGGCTCTACGACCACCGGCTCACAGACAAGGGACTTGAGACACTGCTCACGGCCACCTGGAAGCTCACCTCGGTCGCCGACCGCATGGGGCTTCGCTATTCCGGCCCGGAGGTGGAGTGGAAGCCGCGAAAACAGCCCTTCGGTGCAGGGTCCGATCCATCGAATATCGTCGACGCCGGGTATGCGGTCGGATCCATCCAAATTCCCGGTGGCAAGGAACCGATCATCCTGCATCGCGACGCGGTCTCGGGAGGCGGCTATGCCATGGTGGCGACTGTAATCAGCGCCGACATGGACCTGCTCGCGCGCAGCGCTCCCGGTACCCTCACCTCCTTTCGTGCGGTCACGATGGATGAGGCCGTAGCGGCTCGTGACGAACTTGCCGTAGTTCGCGCCGCAATCTGGGGCTGAGCGACTGTGATGGTAATTTACGCACTCGGTCAAAAAGCGTGATGTAACTCGCGAGAATGCAGACAGTGCAAACACTCGCGCTAGGTCCCGAACCAGCCACTCGAGCCGCGTTCCACGACAGATCCAAAACGGAGGAAAACGTCATTCAGCTCAGAGGATGATTCTGGTTGCCGCGAGACCCCTAGGGATCTAAAACACCCTCCAAAAATACCTGATAAGAGTAGTTTCCGTGCGAATCATTATTTCCGAGGGGCCCATCTCAGGTTCCCCATAAAGTCGGTCTGCAGATATTTGCGGGTGGTTT
>Ga0123339_10002873_pt1 | contig 11569 bp, 9 predicted proteins | sample lystaG_FD_89956 | JGI IMG/M metagenome (GOLD analysis project Ga0123339, IMG submission 89956) | Glacier valley bacterial and archeal communities from Borup Fiord, Nunavut, Canada, to study Microbial Dark Matter (Phase II) -... | ecosystem: Environmental > Aquatic > Freshwater > Ice > Glacier ... | reverse complement strand
CCTACCGCGATTAACGGATAAACCAGCCAAATAAAACTAATTGTTTCAATCTGAACACCCTGCGTATAATTGAAAAACAGTTTATACACTGTATAAATAATGATTTGTAAACCTACAATAACCACGCCAGATATCACCAATCGGTATGCCGCAAGTAGCACGCCAGCAAAGGTTATCAAAAGCATGATCAAATTCTCTAATTTTAGTTGTGAAGGAGCATTTAATAAAACTATCGTTCCAAAAAACAAACTAGCTAATACAAGTAGCATCCCTATATCCTGTAATACATACCCTGTCCTATTTTTATTTGATGCTTTCTGTCCCAATTGATTTTACCTCCCCTTCTTGCAGAATATTTAATCTACCTAATAACTCAGCCATAATAAAGTATACAATCAAATCCATGCTGGCACCAAATAGGAAGGCATGCTGCGAAAACTCTGCATCACCACTCATAATGATTGAAATTGCTGCCTGTGAAATACCAATTCCGGCTATTATGAGTATCGCCTCCATCATCAGCGGTGTATTTTCATTTTCCTTTATCAAACGGTTTTTTCTTAACCTCTTTCCAAAAAAAGCAAATCCACAGATTAGTAAAACCACCAAATATCCTATTGTTTTCGGCAACGATCGCTCCTTAAAGATGCTCCAACCCGACCAGAATATGCTCTGCGCCATTTTAGGCATTCCGTAATTTTTCTCATAATTACCACAAAAACTTCTACGAAGATTTGAGGTACCTTTGACAGCAAGATCCATCATATTGATAAATGCTCCTGGATGCTTTACATAAAATAGGGCTATATCATAGGGCGTATATTTATCATAGAATCCCTCATACAATTGCTCGCTCAAATTGGAAACGACCGGATAGTAATCATATGCAGATGTATTAGCCAAAACCGAATATGAGCTATTGATACCGAATTCCTTTAATGCTTTCTCAGGATCTGCAGCTTGGAAAAGAACCCCTCTTGTCATAGAATGATACTCACTGACCACGTTAAAGTCGCTCTCTAAGGTATATAATGACGCCATTCCTGTAAGACTTAATATAAATGCCATACAGACGCAATATATTCTCCATGGGATATTCTTATTTAAAAAAACTGCCCGAATGCAAAATCCTGCAAGTAAAAATCCGATTATCCCACATTGTTGCCTGGATGTACTAAAAACAACGCCAATCAGTGTAAATAGCAGCATACTGAAAAAACTACCTTTTCTTTTTTGTAATTTAAAAATTGCCCCACAACAGTACATAAGGCAAATAATCCAAACAGCTTCTGGATAGAGGGAACTGAAATAGGTTAGATAAGAGATATCTCCAAATATAAATACCCCAAGAATTCCGATTACAATTGCTTCTGAAAAATTAGAAACTCGCATGCATGCTTGCTTTATAATGACATAAATTGATGGCATAAAAAGAATTCCATAAATAAAAGCAAGAAAACGGATATCAAAATATTGGTCTCTGGTAAAAAGTCCATCAATAAATATAGCACCCTTTATAAATAAATCCTGTGAATTCTCCACTCTTGTGACAATGGAAGGACTGCTTTCAATTAAATATTCTTTGATAAAATAGTTGTTATAGATATACTCGGAATCTTCAACCATATAAGATATACCGATTCTGTCCATTACCTTATAAAGAGAGCCATCATCCGCAACTCCAAGGTAAGGAGGAAGAAATAATAGTAAAATCCATATAATGCAAACAGCTATTACGGAATAAATTCCAATTCTACGTGGTGTATACCAACCTTGCATCTTTTGATTCAGCTTTCTCCGCTTACCTACGATGCCACGAAAAATAGCTGATACCTTGCTAAGTGTCCGAACTAACTTGCTTTTCTCTTTTCCTTTATCCTGCATACCTGGTCCCTCAACTATAATTGATGTCCTTATTTATTACTTTTTGATATTACCACTGTCGATTTTGGTCGCTTCTAGTCAACTCTATTATATTCTGTTTATCCTTTTTTAGCAATACCAACTACAGACGCATTGATGATAGGGCATAAATAAAACACCTTAGTTAGTGTTTAAAGCGCCCTAACTAAGGTGTTAATATGAAAACAATTCAATTCATCCTAAAAAACAGCGTTATCTTGGTATCAGCCTTTATAATTTTACATAGCCATACCCATTGACAATCGCTTCTATCTTTTGATTTGCTTTACAAAACGGACATTCATTAATATTATAGTTCTTATACTCTGGAAGATCTTTTGCTCGAAAGATGGAATTCACTTTCACGTTATCAATATCCTTCACCGCGCTGAAAATAGCACTCACTCCCTGTACTTTACCACCATAATATTGAATGCATTCTAGACTTTTCCTGACTGTGTTGCCTGTTGTTACAGATGCAACTAATAACAAAATATTCTTCCCTAAAACCGCTGGTTGAATATTCTCTCTAAAAATCATCTGCCCATTGGTATTGAATTCAGGTGATATAATATATATCGTTTTATGCGCATTCATAGAAAGAATGCCAGCTTTGGATAGTTCTTGTGCGAGAAATCCACCGATAACCTCACACCCATCCATACAAACAATAGTATCCACTACTACTTCATTTACATATTGCTCTGCCAACGCTTTTGCAACTTCAGCGGCCTCACTCTGACGGGTTTTCATTGACGTCATATCAATATATAAATTGATATGGGAATAGCTTGTTGCAAAATGCCCCGGAATGATTTTTAAGGCGATTTTATTATTAATAGGTGCATAAATCTTTACTGCTCTACTTTCCATAAAATACCTCCTTTGTTATTGGTGACTTATTTATATCTATATTATACCCTTTTTTACCTTTTATCACAATAAAAATAAACATGTTATAAAAATAAGTACGTTAATCTTAATACCAAAGTTCTACTGAATATGCGTTTTTATTTCTTCCATAAATCTCTGTCCATATTTATCATATTTGAACTTTCCAATACCGGACACGCTAAGCATAGCCTCCTCCGTTTGAGGCTTTACTATACATAGTTGTATTAATGTTTTATCGGAAAAAACAATATAAGGTGGCACTTTTTCATCCTTTGCAATCTCCGTACGTAACATTCTTAAAGACTCAAACAATTCTGTATCTTCCTCGTCATAATCCTTACCTGCAGACGCTTTCCCAGAAGATCTCTTCGTTTTCTTTTCCTTCTTGATGATTTCACGTTCCTTTGCAAACTTCATAATTACAGGCCGATTGCCTTCTAGTACCTCAAGCGATGTACTGGTAAGCTTTAAAATGGAATACTCCTCGTTCGTTAAGTATAAATGATCCTTTAATATCAAATAATTTAGCACTTGGCGGATACGATACTCCGGCTCCCCAGATAAGCTTTCATAATATTCATTTTCATCCATTCCATATTTCTTAAGTTTAGCGGTTCGATTGCCATGGACTGTTTCTACAATGACACCTGCGCCATATCTCTGTCTGCTGCTTTTCACACACCCAATCAACTGTGCAGCGATATTCGTCGCATCTCTTTCCTCGAATTGTGTAAGACAATTAGAACAATTGTCACAGTAATTGGAACCATAATCTCCAAAATATCTCAAGATATAGTCTCTTAAGCACTCGTTGGTGAAGCAGTAAAAGGTCATTTTCTTTAAGCGATCTCGATCTCTTTCTTTTACTACTTTAAGTGTTTCGAAATCCAATTCCTCGTTATCATTATTATTGTCGATAAAAAATTGGTTGGTAACCACATCCTGTCCAGCATAGAGCAGAATACATTCTGCAGACTCACCATCACGTCCTGCTCTTCCTGCCTCCTGATAATAACTTTCGATGTTTTTTGGCATATTATAATGGATGACATATCTTACATTTGACTTATCAATACCCATTCCAAATGCATTCGTTGCAACAATAATCGGTTTCGTGTCATAGATAAAATCATCCTGATTATTTCTTCGTTCTTCATCACTAAGTCCCGCATGATATCTTGTTGTCAGTATCCCATCTGCATTAAGGCGACTACAGACCTCTTCCACTATTTTACGAGTTAAGCAGTAAATAATACCGCTTTGGTCTGGGTTGTCCAAAATATATTTTTTAACAACTTCATATTTGTCCTTTGGTGCTTGTACGGCAAAATAAAGATTCTTTCGATCAAAGCCAGTGCTTAATACGGTAGGAAAATTTAATCTTAATATATTTACAATATCTACGATAACTTCTTTCGTTGCTGTAGCTGTAAATGCACTAATCACGGGTCTATTAGAAAGCTTATCAATAAAATCCAGAATCTTTAAATAGCTTGGTCTGAAATCCTGTCCCCATTGGGATACACAGTGGGCTTCATCCACACTGACCATAGAAATATTGGTATGTAAGGCAAACTCCAAGAATTCCTCCGTTACCAATCGTTCTGGTGCCACATAGATTATCTTATATCGTCCTTCTCTTGCATATTGCATCGCCAATCGATACTGATTGGCTGTTAGGGAACTATTTAGGAAAGCTGCATGTATTCCGACCTGATTTAGAGCACCAACCTGATCCTTCATTAGAGAAATAAGTGGCGATATCACGAGTGTGATTCCTTCCAGAATTAAAGCCGGAATTTGAAAGCAAATGGACTTTCCCGCTCCCGTTGGCATAATTCCAAGGGTATCGGTTCCATTTAGTATGCTATCGATTAGTACTTCCTGGCCTTCTCTAAATTCATCGTATCCGAAATATTGTTTTAGTAATCTAAATTTTTCTTCCAATGTATTTCCCCCTTATTGCAACAGCAGCACATTTTCTCTATCTTTCTGCCATTATCACAAGTTCATCATTATAACCATTCAATATATTTATTTCTTCAATAATTTCGTTCTTTCCTTATAATCTGGCATAATAACAGACAGGAAATCATAAAATTTCTTACTATGATTTGGATGAATAAAGTGGGTGAATTCATGTACAACCACATATTCAACGCATTCAATTGGTACTTGAATTAGTAATTTATTTAATGTGATGCATCCGTTATGAATAGAACAGCTTCCCCAGCGTGTCTTCATCGTTCTTAATTTTACCTGGGGTCGCGGGATTCCATATTTTTTAAAGATCGGAACGATTCGATCAACTACTTGTTCTATGACATTCCAAGTATAATCCGTATACCATTTTTCCCATAAAGCCTTTATTTTTTTTGCATTGTTTATATCTTTTACCATGATATAAATAATTTCATTTTTAAGCTCAATCTTGTTCTCATTGGTTCCAAGCAATCGAATTGTCAATTCCTTTCCAAGCAATCTGACACGTTCTCCATCAACTAATGCAAGTTCTTGTATATCAGCTCTGTCCTTTTGTTCATAATAAGACACTGCTTTGATGATCCAATCTGCTTTTGTCCTAAGGAACTTTTCTACCTCTTCGTCCGAAATTCGCTTATTCGCTGATACGCTGATACTTAAATCTGATTTTATTCTCAAATTTATATTCTTCACTTTTTTTCGTACTAACTCATACGAAAAATGACGATTGTATAGATTGATTTCTTTTATCGTTACACATACTGCCGAACCCATTCTTAAATCCTCCAAAGTGTAACTGTAATTTCATCTTGTATTATAACTTATAACGTATCAGCAATGCAATACGAGATTGACATTCCAATAATTAGCCTGATATTCTGCCTTTTTATGTTGCATTTTTCATTTAATTGCTCGGAATTCATTAGAACTTTTGATTGATAAGATTCCATTCTATTATCGATTTCATTAAATAACTTCTTAAAATATTGAAATTTTCCACGTCTTTCTATCCATTCATAATACATATATCCATCTTGCTTTATTTTATCCATTAGCGTAAATTCAGTAAGTGCAATCCAATCTTCAATTTCATCAATTTTTCTGTTTTCAAATAATTTCACTTCATACTTTGAAGCAAAGCCATAGTACTCATAACATCTCATTTCTAACAAATCAATTAAATCGGTATATTGGATTGTAAATAAATTAGTATGTGCCTGCTTGCATTTATGATACCCGTCTGATATTTCTATTCTTGTATTTGAACTCACTTCACTAATATCTATTGCCTTTAGTTTTTTCGTGTCAATTGTTTGCTCAAAAATTCCCATTGCCTCTACTGCTGGTATCATGTATACTTGACCCTCTAGGTCCTTACAATAATAGTCAATATTAACCCATGAATTATTTACTTTCGCTTCTAAATAGACATTGTATTCTACTCCCATTGAGTTGTTTTATCCTTTCTTGAAATCAATCACGGTTTCCTAGTCACTAAAGTCTCAACTTCGCCATTCTCTGTACTTAAGGTATTGTCGCATTTTTCTCATTAGGATATATTATTGCATAATTATCCAATTTAGATATTACCTTTCATTTTATCTCTTGTCAAGATATAATGAAGTTAAATATCTCGTAGGGAGTTGTACTATGAATAGGTTAAAAGAGTTGAGAATAAAAAAGGGAATGAATCAATCAGAGTTAGGTGATCTGCTTGGTGTACGAGCTGCGGCCATTTCAAAATATGAAACCAATGCTGTCTCTTTGGCGGAGGAAACTATCTTTCGATTATGTTCCATATTTAATACAACGTCTGATTACCTACTCGGTTTATCAAACGAAAATATACAACCATACCATGCTACGGATATTTTAAGAGAAGCAAATACCTACGGTGTCTTTGCTGATTTACTACAAGAAGTTACTTACGATACTAATTTACATGAAACTACTATTTCTGCGATTGAAAATGAATATAAGAAAGTATCCAAATCACTTTCTAGCATGAAGTCCCAAATTGAAACTGTCATATGTAATTTGTATATGGACGGCGTTGATGAAACTGTGATAAGTAACGCAATGGGGATATCACCGGAATCCATAAAAATAATTCTCCTTAATAAACCCGTTCATTTATAAATTAGTGCGTGTACATAAAACAGTGGGTATCTTTTCCAAAGATACCCACTGTTTTTATCTACCTATTTAGTTATTTGTATTTCAAAATCTCTGTCACTATTTATCCCATTTATCACAAATCGAATTGATTTGGCCTGTTAATCTAGCTAAGTCCTTGTTGGAGTCACCTTCATTATGCTGTATCACAGCCATCAAGCGTTTTCCTGCATTTACTAAGCGATCAAAAACCGTATAAGCCGACCTGGTTGTAGTTCCTGATAATACGCCAACTGTTTTGTTATGAATCGGAACTATTTTACCCTCTTCAATGCAAACATTTTGCTTTAAGTCATAGGTTGCACCACTAAATGGAGCCACTGCATCATATCCAAATTCATCTTTTAACCGTTCTGCAAACAGCTCGCAGACCTGATCATCTCCATGGACAACAAATACTCTCTCCGGCTTCGTTTCAAAACTATTGATCCATTTAAGAAGGCCTTCTCTATCCGCATGACCACTTACACCGGATAATTTACGAATTTCTGCACTTATTTGTATTGTCTCACCGAATAATTTTACTTCTGTAGCACCATCTAGAATAATTCGTCCTAAGGATCCCACCGACTGAAATCCTACAAACAGGATGGTACTCTCGCTTCGCCATAAATTATGTTTTAAATGGTGGCGAATTCTTCCTGCCTCGCACATACCGCTAGCTGAAATAATAACTTTACAATCATCGTTAAAATTAATCGCTTTGGAATCATCCGCTGATATTGATGTTATTAATCCCGGAAATGAAATCGGATTGATACCTTTGTTGACTAACTCCATTGCCTCCTGGTCAAAATTTCCAACTTCATTATCGTAGAAAATCTGAGTTGCTTCAATTGCCAAGGGACTATCTACATAAACCTTGAAACCTTCATGACCTTTTATTAAGCGATCTGCTTTTATTTTGCGAATAAAATATAGTAATACCTGGGTTCTTCCTACTGCAAAGGATGGAATGACAACATTACCACCACGGTCAAAGGTAGACTGAATAATCTCGGTCAACTCTTTAATATAATCTGGTTCTTCCCCATGGCTACGATCTGCATAAGTAGACTCCATTACAACGTAATCTGCTTCTTTGATATAATTAGGATCGTTAATTAAAGGCTGATTGATATTGCCTATATCTCCTGAAAACACTATTTTCTTTGTGATACCATCCTCTGTTACCCATACCTCAATGCTAGCTGATCCAAGTAAATGTCCTACATCTACAAAACTAAACTCGATTCCGTCAAATAGTGTTGCCTTGTCCTCATATTTATGTGGAGCAAATAGCTTAATAGTTGAAAGTGCATCTTCCATATCATAGATAGGTTCAAAAGGTATTCCTCCGGAACGCTGTGCCTTACGATTTTTCCACTCCGCTTCAAACATCTGAATGTGAGCACTATCTTGAAGCATAATGTTGCATAATGCGCTTGTTGCACTTGTTGCATGAATAGGTCCTCTGAAACCCTGTGCATAAATCATCGGTAACATACCTGAATGATCCATATGTGCATGGGTTAATAAAACCGCATCAATCATTGCTGCCGAAACAGGGATTTCCTGATTTTCATAAGTATCTTTCCCTTGTTCCATTCCACAGTCGATGAGAATATGTTTTCCACAAGCTTCTAGGTAGAAGCAGCTTCCTGTAACTTCATGTGTAGCTCCTATAAATGTTAGCTTCATTAATATTCCTCCTCAAAATAGTTTTCAGATTTATTATCATATTAACATACTTAAGAGGCTTTGCAAACATCTTCTTATTATGCATGCGATAATGCAGGAAACATACCTTTTCCAAGGATATTTTTACCTCTTATGAATAATGTTGTATTAGCTTCCTTCCGAATTTCACAAAAATATAATGAAGTATCTAAAGGAGTAAAACAAAGTATTACCTTCCTATTATCTTTCCTCATGAGCGTATTTATAACCTCATTCAAATCAAAATATTTTTCGCAAAATATGTCTTTCACATATAGGATATCTTCCTCAATTTCGGCAACTACAGCTAACTCTAAATCCTTAATATAATAAATATGATCTGACATAAATGAAATAAGATAGAACATAACAAGACCCATATTTCCAATCATAGCGATCTCCGATACAGGTAACGTATTAGATACTAAACGATTGATTATTTTCTTATCATTTTCGTCCTTCATATCTAGTTTCCTGCTTGCAAGCTCATTTTCCTTTTTTGTGAACCATCGTGAATATTCATATTCTTCCGTTTGGGAAAAACCAAATTTAGGATAGAATTCAAGTACCGAATCATTGGCGAATAAATAGATAAGGTCACATTGATCCTCATATTCTTTTATAATCAAATCGATTAATATTTTACTTAATCCTTTCTTTCTATATGCTTCCTCTGTCATAACTGTTCCAATTTGTATGATATGTCTTATCTCTCCATCAACCTGGAAATCCATGCTATTCACTGAAGCATTTGCTATAACTTCATCCTTATGTATTAACGAATAAGGATTATTTTTATCTTGCCAAAAGCCTTGTTGATACCATTCTTCAAAATCAAAGCCATAGATTTTTCTTGTAAGATTATTGAAGCTTTGTCGATAATTATTATTGTCTCTATAATTTTTAACAAAATAATATTCTTCTTGATTCACTGTTAATTTGATTCCTGCACTCATAATAATCTCCATTCCGCCGCTGACGCTGGCGGCACAAATAGTAATGTAAAAATGGTGTGCGTCTCCACCACTTTGGTAATAATTAGAATGAGAAGCTTATACTACATAGCACGGTAGGAGGAGTTGTAGATTACTTCCCGTTCAAAACAGTATAATAATCAGTGTAAGTTCCATCTTCCAAGCACAAATAAGTGGTTCCATGAGACCGCACACTAAAAATTGTTTTAACACCTGTTAAATTGTGTGATGGGACAGTCAATGGGCTTCTCCATGAAAAGAAAGGAGATCTCATTTAATGAAAGTTGTTTATCCTATCTGCTGTGGCGTCGATGTCCACAAAACATTTCTCGTTGCCACAATCATTACCACTACAAAAGAGATTGAACCGCACTATACGAAAAAACGTTTCTCAACATTCAATAATTCTATCCTTGACTTCAAAAAATGGTTGCTCGAAAACCACTGCCATGATGTCTGCATGGAATCCACTGGTAAGTACTGGGTTCCTGTCTTTAATCTTCTGGAAGACTCCGTGAATGTTACCATCGCCAATCCAAAGTGGGTTAAAGCTGTTAAAGGTAATAAAGATGACTCCAAAGATTCCAAATGGATTGGTGACCTTTTCCGTATTGGTCTTGTTCCCGGCAGTTATATCCCTGCCAAGCCCATTCGTATCTTGCGTGAATACACACGTTACAGATACAAACTTACTTCCTGTAAGTCCAGTGAAAAAAACCGTTTTCAAAATGCTTTCACCGTTTGTAATGTCGCTCTTGATGCTGTCGTTTCCGACATGTTTGGCAAATCTGCCTCCTCCATCACGGACTATCTCATTACATCCACCGAATTCAATTCGAATGCCTGTGTTTCTCTTCTTCAAAGATCCCTGAAAAAGAAAGCTGATACCATCATAGAATCCATTGAGGGATATCAGATGACACAAGCCCAGAAAGAACGCATGATACTAATCCGCTCTCATCTGGAGTTTGTTGAAAAAGTCATTGCTGAACTTGACACAAAACTTGACAGGCTTGTGGAACCATACGAAAATGCAATTCAACTACTCTGTACCATTCCAGGAATTGAAAGGCAATCTGCTATCACTCTTATTTCTGAACTAGGTACTGATATGACTCAATTTGCCTCCTCTAAGCGCCTGTGCTGCTGGGCGGGTCTAACGCCAGGAAGCAACGAATCAGCTGGTAAAAAGAAATCTGTTCGGATTACACGAGCCGGAGTTTACCTTAAACCTGCATTAGTTCAAGTCGCACATGCAGCCGTAACATCCAACAGTTCCCCTTACTACAAAAACAAATATGAATGTATTTTGAAAAGAAGAGGCAAAAAGCGAGCCATCATAGCTATCGCAAGAATGATTCTCACCGCCGTATTTCACATGCTATCCACAGGTGAAATATTCAATCCTTGTGATCTTTATAAAATCGATATGCCACAGGATATGAAGGATAAACAAAAAGAGAAAGCAATTAATAACGCTCTTAAGCTCTTAAATTCAGTAGGAATGATTGTTACATCCTTAGAATCACAGTAAACAATATCATATAAATTTTGGGTATTTTTAAGACCCCTTATACAAGTTCGCCTTTTTTTCTAGGCAAAGGGTATTTTCCACACTAACCTCCTACTACATTTCGTAGCTCAATTTTCAATATTTACCTTATTACATTTTCCTTGTACCAACAATGCTTCGCATCCTAGATTTCAATCGTCATACCATCATAGGAAACAAGAAAACCGCATTTTGCAGCTTCTTCTACTATTCGTTCATGAAGCCAAAGACCATTGTGAGAGAAATGATTTACAACCCATTTGGTATTCTCATCCCCCAGTCCAAGGTCTATCAAACGTTGTTTTTCCTTGACTGCATCAACTAATCCCAAGTGATTTTTTCCATCTTCTACACTTTGTGCCGTACAGTCCAAGCTAACTAAGTCTAGATG
>Ga0123339_10002871_pt1 | contig 11571 bp, 3 predicted proteins | sample lystaG_FD_89956 | JGI IMG/M metagenome (GOLD analysis project Ga0123339, IMG submission 89956) | Glacier valley bacterial and archeal communities from Borup Fiord, Nunavut, Canada, to study Microbial Dark Matter (Phase II) -... | ecosystem: Environmental > Aquatic > Freshwater > Ice > Glacier ... | reverse complement strand
TCCGTATGACCGTCCACTTCACTGACTCCCCAGCAGAAACTCCGGCGCACCCCGACCTCACCGAGCTCCTCTTAAAGACCTTGCGTGACAAGGCCGGGAACCCGGACCCTCGCGCTGCCGTTCTTCGCGTGCTCGTTCGTGGTCTCGCGCATCATATTTCACCGACCGCTGTCAAGCGTTGGCTTGTTCTGCTCGGGACACCCGAGCAGGTGCTCTGCACCGGAGACGGACAGTGGCAACAGCTCGTGGCCGAAGCGAAAGCTTGGCTTGCCGGCTCCTCTTCTCTGAGCACTGCGCGGCGGATGGTGGCGCGCGTCGTCGCGCCTGTCGCACCGGCCACGTTCACCTCGAAGCGGCAGGAGGTCCAAGCTCGCGTTGCGGTTGCCGTGATCGGAGGCCAGCTTCTCCGCACCGGCTATGACAAGTTGCTCGTGACCGGCGACTGGCTCGGGCTTCAGATGAACCTCACCCCGACGGCTGCGCGCACGCTGCTGAAGGCGCTCGAAGGCGCCCGTTGGATGCGTCGCGTGTCCTCCCGCGGTGGTGCTCTCCACTATCGACTGATGAAGCTCGGGACTGAGGACCTTCGTGATTGGGCTGACCTCCACCACGACACGATCGCGGCTCTGGCTGACGGCACACCGGAGGACAGCTACCTGGCGACGATTCTGATGACTGCCGCGTCCCCGGCGTGGCACTACTCCGACGGCATCATCACCGGTGGCCGCACGTGGCTCCGCCTGGTGCTCGCTTATTCGGGCCAGCCTGCCGGTGAGCGGCTCGGGCTGAGCAAGCGAGCGAACACTCAGCTTTGCGAAGAGCTGCACCGTGAACTTCCCGGTGCCCTCGAAGGGGTTATCGATCTGGTGGCCGTGCTCAGCGTCAAGGTTGAAGAGACCTTCGCGTTCTTCCGGCACGCGGAACGGAAAGACGACCTGGCTGCGCTCGCGATCGTCAACCGGGCGCGCGTTGCCGCATTCCGGGAAGCGTCACAGGAAAAGTTCGCCGCCAAGAAGTTCGCCGGCAGCCTCCTACACGGTGCCTACGACGTCGCCGGCCGGGTGCCTCACGGTTCGGATCTGGCAGAGGTCCAGCGCTGGACGAGCCAGGCAGCGGCCTACTTCAACGCTGGAGCTGGAGTGGTCCACGATGCTGCTCTGCTTCCTGTTCTCGCCGGTCTGCTCCGCGAGCTGACATCTAAAGCCGGCTTGTCGGAAGCCGTGATCGACAGGGCTATCCCGTTCATAATCCGGGAGACGCTCCCCGCGTAACTCGCCCATCCCTCCTTCCAGCAACCGCCGGGCGAACTGTCTAGCGATAAAGAAACTCATCCTGACTGAAACGATCGTCGTCAGCGTCAACGGTCAAAGCGCTGCCTGGCCTCGAACAATGAAAAGCCGGGCGTCTTCGCCGGCCCCCTCCGCAACGAAGCACGCGGCCACGCCGCTGCCGGATCGGTGGTCGAGCTGTCCCCCGACGACTCCCAAGAGGCGGGCGAAGTCACCTCTACCGGCGCGGTTGCCGCCATCGTCACGTCCGCCGGCCCGTCATCGGACTCGTGGCTGATCACCATACCTGGTCAAATGCTCGCCGTCTTCTGAAACGTCAAGGTCGCATAGCGTGTGCTGTTCGGTTTCAAAAGGCGGAGGGAGACGTTGCTCAGCCCATTCCGACTTCTCGCGCGTCCACGTTAATTATCGAGCCCAAGAAGTAATCCGGGCATCCCGGGTTGGGCTGAACGCTGTTTCGAAGGCGAAAGAACTCGCGGCGGACGTTCCCGCCAAAGACGACGGTCTGCCTCTTTCGATCGCTGACACCAAGCACGCCCAGTGAGTTCATCCAACGCTCTTAGTGCAGATCAAGGCGCAGCGATCGGCGATGGAGAAGGCCATGGCTGTGCGGGCGGTGGCGAGTCGTGCACTGGTGGATACAGAGAACACATTGGAGTCGACTCACACTGGGGGCGTGGACGGTGCCGCAGGTGCTCGCGGAAGTCGTGGAAGTCGTGGACCAGGCGGTGCGGGAAAAAGGTGAGGTGGTTGCGGGAAGGTTAGGCTCCCTCAGCCTGGAGCAGCGGGGCGCAACGATTGCGGCGGTGCATCACGAGTACCCGAGAACGTAGGCCGCAGATCGTCTCGACCCCTTGCTTTCCCAATCGAATCGCTTTTCTGAGGTCGGATGCATAGTTGGGCCGCTGAGCAAGAATTCATCGGGTGAACACATCGAATCATTCCTAGTGACGCCGCCAGTGAGATGACCAATCTGTGTCCAAGCGGGTGGAGCCCGATGTCCGCACGTTTCACTGACGGGGCAGAGCGCGAAACCTCGACCCACGTCGCAATGAGTCAAAGTTACGGTGCCAAATTTCATCTGACAGCGGCCCCTGAGGGAGGAACCTCAGCGCTTCCATTTGGACGGAGTCTTCCGAATCGGCCAGCTCCGAATCCATCGGCGTGGCCTCCATTCCAACAGGGCCGCGATGGATTATCCAGTCTTCGCTATCTTGACCGGGCACAACACTTGCGTATCGTCCTGCCCACTCTCCTTTGACAATCATCGCCATTAGTGGCTTACCAGGATCAATTGATTTCCTGTGCGGCAGCGTGATCCCAGATGTGTGGAGTGCACGGTTCCACGTGACCGGCTCTTTGGCCACGCTAGAACCGCGCCAAAGTCGAGTTGACCCGATAATTACGATCAGGACCACCGCCACCGCGAGCCAATAATTCCGTGTGAACAGAAGCACCGCGATGATCCCGGCAGAGCATAACCAGACGATCGAAAGACCGGACCGATTCAGGCGCCCGCAGTCAATTCTCAAAATCCATACCTTCGCATTGTGTCGTATCCCCATTTCACGGTACTTACTGCTCCGTGAAGTTGTACTCCCCGTTCCACGGGCCTCGCAACTTTTGCTTTACTCGCCTTTATCGTTGCTCGTTTCACTGCGTTCTGAGCCAGGCTCCCCCGAACAAACTTGGGCAATGAAGCAAGCCGCGTTTGAGTTACTCCCTTTGCAGCTTCTCGCAATGCCTTGCAAATTCCGAGGGTCGCAGCGCTTCCTATGTCCCACCAGCCGCTATTGCCTCGTGCACAACTTTGTATGGACCAATGCTCAACGTGACCGCGGCAGAAACGACTCCGCAAACCTGGCAGCCAAAGAGGGCTACAACTCCTAAAATACCCGAGGCGTTATCGAGAATTTCGCCCCAGTTCGATCCAGATAACCCGGTCAGGTCAGGTCAGGTCTCTTGATCGGGTTACTCGGATCGTTGCACGCATTCGCGTTCCCGCTGGTGACCGGGTCGACTTCGAGGAATCGGCCCAATGCCATTACTTATTGTCTGGCCGCATTTCGATCGGCGATGCTGAGGTTGCTGCCGCCGACAGGATTGGCGTCGATATAAATCTGCGCTCCTGGGCTTTTCAGACGGCGTAGAACCCGCGAAACGTTCCGTCATCGATGAAGTGAATTTCTTCCGTGTCATTTTCCAAGCGCAGGAGAGCGTCCTCCCAGTAGTTGTCGAGCATCGTAAAGAGGCGATCTTTGGGAGACTTAGCCGCCGACCAACTACCGTCCAATGTCAGGTCACGGGCGCTGCGTGCCAGCAAGATTGAATCAACTACCAATCGCATGACCCTGTCATGGCTCAATTGAAGGATGAGCACACCGGATTCAAACCGACTACCGGGCGATTTACCCCGAAGTCGCTGGAGCCATTCCTCTGCTAAATTCGGCCTGTCAAGTTGTTCCATGCGACTTATCCTCCCGGTATCGATTTGGGTCTAGACGGGTAAGACGTGACGATGTTGTAACCCGGTGAGCCCCAAATCACGGTCACCACGGTAGTCGCAACTGGCGTGCGGGTAGTTCCCCACCAGTCATCCGTCGTTTTCCAAAGAGTGAACTTCTTGGTGTACTTCCAAGTATTGTTCCCTACCTGTGGCGCCTTCGCATCGGGGTGTAAAAGCGTCTGCGCTATCATTTGACGGGCCAAACCGCTCCAGCTCCCATTGCGGTAGCTTTCGTAGCTCGCGATGCGTGACCATTGGGAACGGTGGCGACTTGCTATATGGGACATCGCACTTGCGCTCAGCGAAACTTGAAAATACCTTGGTCCGACTTTGCCTGGGGACTCCGTGCGATAAGTCCACACGCCGGGATCCTTCGCCTGTCCCGATAGGTCAAATTCGTTAACAGGGTCGTTCGGGTAGTTGTACGCATTGGCGTTCCCACCATCCACGGGGTCAACTTCAAGGAACCGGCCGAGCGAAGCGACATATTGTCGGGCTCCCATCTCGATTGTGGCGATGTCTCCAGCATGCTGGAACAGCTTCTGGTTTCTGCCCACCCACCCATACGACCCAAGAGAGGTGGTGTCGTTCGGCGATGCTGTCGCTGCTGCGATGGTGCCGATGTTCCCGGTTGCCGGGTCGATCGACTGCCCAAATGGATCATAGGCGGCCACAGCCCCCTGCCGGATGCCGGCCTGATCGGTGGTGATCACGATATCGCCGTGCAGGTTCGGATACGACCACACTTGGCTGGACGCCCGAACGGACACCAGCACCCCACCAGGCAAGGACAGGGTGCGTTCCTGCACGGCGCTGGTTCCGTCCATGGTGAAGTCCGGGCTGTCCCCGCCGCCGGTGAACCCGAACCTAACTGTCGTCCCGCCGATGGTCTGCGCCACGATCCTGTCTGTCGCGTCGCGGACGTAGGTTACTGAGACGGGGGTTGCGCCGGTGGTAACGGTGGTGAGGTGCCGGTCGGAGCTGTCATAGCCGAGAGTCTCGTTCGCGAGGGTGGTGGTGTTTCCGTGGGCGTCGTAGGCGAGGGTTGGGGTAGCGCCCGTGGTGCTGAGGTAGGTACCGGCGACGGGGTTCGCACCCGGTGCCGGATTGGTGACCGTCGTGGAAGTCAGACGATCAGCATTGTCGTAGCAGTAGGCGGTACTCGTTGTCGTAACGACGCCGGCAACGGTGTGCGCATCACTGGAAGAAGTGCGGTTACCGTCCGCACCGGCGGCCGTGTTGACCCCGCACCCGCCGGTCGGAGCGAATCCGTAGGAGAGCTGGTGGCCGGGGAGAGCCGCCGAGACCAGACGGCCGGCGGTGTCGTAGCTGTAGGTCGAGGTCGACAGGCTGCTTCCGTCCGCAAGCGTGTTTTGCAGGATGCGGCCGGTCTGCGACCGAATCACACTGTCTTTGACCGAGTTCTGGCCGGGAAACGCCCAGGTCATATCCGTTGTCGCACCGGTAGCGTTTCGGGTGATCGCCGACAGGGCCGTCCCATTGCCAGCGTTCCCTGCTCCAGCCGGGTAAGAGATCGATTGCAGCTGCCCGACCGTGTCATAGACGGGAATGGCGATCGGAATCGGTGTGCTGGTGCCGGTGGCGTAATTGACCTGGGTGATCTGCCCATCGACGTTGTAGCTGAACGACTCGGTCTGGGACGGATCGGACATGGTCGGCGGGACGGCCTTTGTGGACAGCAAACGACCCGCCTGGTCGTAGAGGGAATTGGTGATCGTGCCCCACACATCCGTGTAAAAGGTAGTGCGGCCAAGAAGATCTGTGACGGTGGTGATTCTCCCTGCCGGATCTTGCGCGGTGGTTGTCAGCGGGTCGTTTGTTGCTGTGGAGTAACTGAAGCTTTCGGTCCGTGCTGCGCCGGAGACGGTAGCGGCATGAACGACCGAAGTGGTGCGCCCGCGAGCGTCGTAGTAGGTGCAGGTCCAATCGGTGTCACCGACTGCTGTCTGGCCAACTACCCGACCGAGGAGGTCGTAGATGGTGGTGGTTGATTTCGCCGTCCCGGATGCGGGGGTCGGACCGGTTGCCTTTTGCAGCATGCCCGATTGTGGGGTAGTCAGCGGAAGGTTGCACACCGGGGCCGTCAGTCCGAGCGCGTTCCCGTACGTTTCCGTGGCCCCATAGTAGGTGCTCGTTGTCGTCGTAGCGCCGCCGGCCGGTTTGGTCGACGTTTTCTGCCGCAGAAATCCAGTGCCGATGGGCTCATAGGTCGCGGTCGAAGTAAGATTCAACCCTCCGGGATCCACCGTGGACTGTGTGGCCTGCCCCAGCCACGGGCTGGCGCCAAACCCGGCCGAGGTCCTAATCGGGGTGACCTGTGACGGGGTCATACCGGTTGGTACCGAGTCGTCTGTGGTGGAGCTTGTTGTTAAACCGAAGTTTGGGGAAAAACTTCCACCGGGAATGATGACGCCGGTGCTGGATCCCGGGGGCGTCCATTTCAGGGCGAGAGTTGCCGGCCCGGTGGTTTGTGCGTAGCCGATTCGGATTCGGGCGACCTGACCGGCAGTCGCCGCGAACGTTGTGGTGGGGGTGTTGCCGGTCGAGCCGCTCATCACCAGAATGTCGTTGAGATAAACGTTTGCCGCGTAACTTGCCGAGGTGGCCAAAGTGTAAGTTCCGGCAATGGGGAAGGTGATCGTTCCGGTGAGTTGCACCGACCAATTGTTAACACTGCTGACTCCGACGATCGGCGCTGCCGTCCACGTTTGGTTCACCGTTCCATCGGCGGTACCAATGCCTACAGCTTCTGCCACCGGCACCCCGGTGAAGCTTGCGTTGTCGTAGTAGACCGCATCCAGGCCGACCATCGCCTCGTCGTAGCGTGTGGCCGAGTGGGCCGGGACCACAGCGCACGAGCCGGTGGGGGTAGGCCCGTTCGCCTGACCGACAGTCAACGGGGTGAAACAGCTGGAAGGTGCCGGCCCGTAAGTGTCAGTAACCCTGTCCTGGGTGTCGTAGACGATGGTCGATTCGCGTCCGGCCGGACCGATGGTCGCCAGCACATTGTCGTGGTTGTTCCACACCGATTGGCTGGTCAGCCCGGACGGTGTCGCGCTCGACAAGGTTTGCAGATTGCGGTTGAACGTCACCGTTTCGGCATACCCATTGCCGCCCCCGGTTGTGGGGGCGGTGATTCCCGCAATCTGGGCGTAACTGCTGAACGTAGTGGTGCCGCTGGCCACGGCCAGATCATTGGGAACCCACCCGTACGTGTACGTTTTCGTCGGCCGGAGTGTACCAATGGTGCCATCCGGGGCAGGCAAGGTCACCGTGGATGCGCGACCATTGATGTCGTAGGCGATGTCGGTGGTAAGCGGTCCGGAGGCCAGATGGGAGGCGCTCGCGGCCAACCAATCGTGCACCAGCGGGCTGCGGATAGCGGACAGGAGGTATTGTCCGGCGACTTGCGTATAGGAGAAGTCGGTGACCTCGTTGCCCGGGTCGATGATCTCCGCCAGCTGACCATTCGCGTCATACAGCAGCTGCGTGGTATCCGGGGCCCCCGCGATGTGGCCGGGGTAGATGATCCGGCAGATCATGTTCGGCGGGGCGGGAGAGAACCCGGCCACCGCCGGGCACGCAGCCAGGCTCGCATCAGTATCGGAGCTGCTCAATCCCGCTGACGCGGCCGTTTGTCCCGCATAGGCGAAGACGACCTGCCGAGAATACGTCACCGGAGGCCCCGCGTTCACTGACAGTGGGTCGGACAGGGTGGACACTTCCGAACCGCCCGAAGTGGTGGGGCGGTAGGTCACGATCGGTGTGACTCGTTTGACCAGATCAGCCGGACTGGTCGCCGAAATCAGGGTTCCGGACGCGTCAAAAAGGTAGATCATTCCGGTGTCATCGGTGAAGTTGATGGTCCCGGAAGCGATTGCGACCACCCCGGTTTCTCCAGCAGGAGGGCTGTATCCGCTGCCGCCGACCACCTGTTTGTAGGTGTGCTTGTCACCGGAGATGTCGGTGAAGACGATTGAGCCGCCGTTGTTCTGGGCGCTCACATAACTCACCCCGTCGCCAGCGAGCGGTTGGGATCCGGCCCAGCCGCTGGGGAGAGTTTGGATGGTGCGGGTGAACCAGGTTGCCGGCACTACCTCGGTGATAGTGGTTCCGGAATTGACGAACTGGACCCAGAGTTGGAAGTGGGCCGGATCGGTTCCATCACAGTACTGTGCCCTGATCGCGGTTTGCCCGGCGGGCAGCGTCGACGCGGCAGTCGCCCACTGCACGGTGCTTGCGGTGCTTTGCGCGGTCTGGGCGATCGTCGCCGTGCTGCTGCCGGCTAGGTACAGAGCGGCGCTGTCATTGGCGATCACACCGAAGGTGTAGTTGCCGGCCGCGGGCGGGGTGATGTACCCGTTCCACTGGGCGAGGAAGTTCTGCGCTGGCACACCCGCGCCAGGAGATGCGGTGGACCAGTCGAACGAGAGCTGGGAATCAGTGCGCACCAACAGAGACGGATTCGCCGGCGGGAAGCTGAACACAGGGGTGCTCGACCCGGTGGCAATAGCGTTGTAGTAGCTGCCCGTCAGTCCCGCGTTGCTGGCGCGTTGCGAGTTGTAGTTGAATGCCAACCCCATCGGACCGCCCACAGTCGCCACCGTCGGGGAGGTGAAAGAGGCAGACACGTTCCCGTTTGCCATGTTCACCGTCACCGGCCCGGCGGTGTCCGTGGGGGCAGGGCCCGCGTTGGTGACCCGAAGATTTGCGGTGAAGTGGTTGACCCATCCGATCGCATTGTCGTACCCGTCGGAAACGACCACGGTCCAGGTGTATGCGACTCCGTCTTGCAGAATTCCGGCGGGCACCTGCCAACTCAACGCCGAACTTTTGACCGAACTTGCCACCTGACCGCTGACCCCGTCAGTACCGGTAGTGATTCGGAACTGGTACGTCAACGGATCACCATTGGCGTCCGTACCGGCAGACGGAACCGACAACGTCGGGGTCAGCGACGCAACAACGGCCTTATCCGCCGGGAACGACCCAGCCTGGGCGATCACCGGCGGAGTATTAGCGAGGAACGATTGCACTGGCCCGGACCGGGTAGCCCCGTAGGCGTCGTTAACGTAGGCCTTCCAGTAGTACGTCGTGCCTGGTACGAGGATTCCGGTCGGCACTTGCACCGACATCGATGAGGTCCAACTGCTGTCCCACACTGGCGACACATCCGGGTTCGGATTTGTGGACACACGGTAGAGGTAGTTCTGCGGCGAACCGGACGGATCGTTCGATGACACCGCGAGAGTGGTCATCGCCGCCCCGCGACCCCCGTTCACCGGCGACGGCGAAATCGGAGTGACCGTCGGAGCCGGCTCGTAGTTGAGGTAGAGATTGGTCTGGACGTTCTTGTAGGTGTAGGAGCCGATTTCGTTCCCGACCAGGACGATGTACCCGCCAGTGTTGCCCTGGTTGATCCAGGTTTGGTACTGGCCGCCGATATTCCCATCATCAAACGACCTGGTCGGCGTCGGCCCGACGTTCCACGACCCAAGATACGTGGTGGGGCTATTGAATCCCCCAGGCCCTGCAACATAAATAGTTCCCGGTTCCGTGACGCTATATCCGCCCAGGAACCCGTTCGCCATGTACGAGCCGCCAACAATTTCGTAGCCGGGCACAAGTGCCTGATATGGGTAATAGATGATGGTGCGCCAAAAAGTGTTCTGATTTCCTATCCGCGAGTTGCCCATCCGCTCATTGCTATCGCCAATGACCGTCACACCATCGGAGAGATATGAATTCTGGGCCTGATAACCGGTTACCCATTGCGACACAGAAGGGTCCAGCGACACCGGATATACACGGGCCGGATCCGAAAGCCACGCCCGGTCCGGGGTCAGGGTCAGTTTCCAGTCCCCTGCGGCGTCTTGGCCAAGCTGCGTCGGCACAACCACCAAACTTGATTCCGACGCACCCTCCACCCCGGAGGAATCCCACATGATCGGAGTCGGGATTCGGAACGCAGGAATGCCCTTCGCGTCCAATACATCAAACGCCCCTGACTCGGCTTCCTTCACCACCGTCATACCCGGCGCATGAACCTTCCAGGTCCACGACGCCTGCGACTCGGCAGGCACCGACTTCAGCAGAAGCGTCTCTTTCACATCACCTGACGACACCTGGTATTGGAGATCCTGACCAGGCAACGCATTCGGGTAACTGATCGCGCCAGCAGAATCACCATCCTTCAACGCCGCCGCGGACGGTCGAACAGCGGAAACCGCTTGGGCTCCCACCAACGTCATATCGAGCGAATTCTTCCCATCCGACACCGAGAACCCATGCCCGTCGACACTCTTCGGAAATTGAGGCCGAAGAGGGTTGTCCGCCACGGTGAAACCCCCGGTGGCCGCGTCGGACACCACTTTGGTCGATACCGGAACCCAGGTCCCATCCGCGCGAAGAAAGTTCTTCGGCGACGCGCTCACCTGCTTAGTGAGAGATCCATCCGAATTCTTGAACAACGTCTCGTTAGCCCCAAAACTGATCGCCTTCGACGAAAAGAAGTTGAACGCCGACTTTTTGGGCGAAGACGCGAACTGCACGGCGGGAGCCGGCGCTGCGGCCACCAGATTGACCGCCGGAGCACCCCCAGGGTTGTCTCCGTCGGACCCAGGACTGACAGCCTTCCCCGCCCGAACAGGCAACGGTGGCACTGACACAAGCGACTGCGGGCTAGGCGACGGCGCCGCCGCCTGACCGGGAACCGCAAAACCGACGACCAACGCCAGGGACGCCACCATCGAGATCGAAGTGAGCAGGGAAGATCGAAGGAGAACGCGCATCAGCACCCAAACGCAAGACGACGAGCGACACGAGAATCGCGCTCGTTCTCAACGCGACAAGGGCTCGCATCGGTAACTGAAAGTTAGCGTGAACTGACCATTCAGTGCACTAGGAATATTTCACCCAGTCCACCCCAGTTCGGGGGGTGCGACTTGCTGGTTTCGAGTCGTGGTGCCCCCGAAACGGGGGCACCACGAGGACGAACACGGTGCTCCGCCCCTCCACTCGCTGCGCTCGTGCGCCCTCTCCCCGAAAGCACCGCGGTGGCGCGACGCTGGCGGGCTTCGTCGATATCGACGTACAGACCGGAAGCTGCGGCACCTCGGACGGAGCACGGAGCACCTTAGGCGGCGGCGCTGAACCTATCAATACCCCTGAGCCGGGAACTCGTGCTGCTGGCGAACCCGCCATGCCCAACCCATCATGACCGAATAGTGCTCCGGGCCGAACTCAGGTTCTCTGATCGCGACCTCTTCGAGGCTGGGCAGGCCGCGGCGCCACTGTGCCGCGAGGGCTCGGCCTTCAGCGGTCAGGAACCCCGTCAATCCCTCAACTGTCTGTCGCTCTACCCCCGGGAACAGCGCGGCATACTCAGCGAATGTCAGCGGGTAAATCCCTCGTTCGAATTCGGTATGCACGAACGCGGACGAGACCACTTCGTCGAGGTTGAACGGTGTCCAGCCCGGCCAGGTGTGCTGCCAAACGCCTTCGCCGTTCACCCACCAGAAGTCGTCTTGATTCGTCAGCTGGTTGCCGGCGCCCCGGAGCCCGCGGATGTGGCAGACCTCCCGGTAGTCCAGCTGGTCGGCCGGGATCCCCTGCTCGACCACCTCGAAGACGATGTTCTCCGCCCCATGCTCGGGAATCCATTCGTAGACGGCTTGCCACCGGTTCGCACCCGCTTTGGCCACCCGGAGATGCTCCCGAAACCGCTCAAGCGGGTCTCGCCGTTTCGTCTGCCCG